>ERZ779671.75-NODE-75-length-50422-cov-2.953422_pt1 | contig 50422 bp, 39 predicted proteins | sample MGYA00511074_ERZ779671 | MGnify/ENA primary metagenome ERZ779671 (study PRJEB29588, sample SAMEA2158454) | human gut metagenome | biome: human gut; feature: human-associated habitat; material: faeces | place: Denmark | collected 2008/2010 ... | reverse complement strand
TGTGGATGCTCGATGCCTATCTGAATCAGAAATGAGTAAGGTAAAAGGTATAAAATAAAAAGTAAAAGGATAATTTTATAAAGAAAAAACAAACTTTATAAAATATCCTTTTTATTTTAGAAAAAATTAATATATATAAAATAAAAAGCAATAACTCCCTTGCCAAATAAGGAAAAAAGAGATATAATATAACATCATGGAAAAAGAAAAGATACCATTTGAAAGGAAATACTATAATCATGCTAGTAAATGAGAAAATAAAAGAAGAGTTATATGAAAATGCAGGAGATATAAGAGTACAAAAAGCAAGACTATATGCAAAAACAGGAAAAGTAGAAATAGCAAAAATAAATTATACAAACAAAGATAATTTTGAGATAACAGGAAAAGTAACAGGTCAAGAAATATATAGAACAAATGTAACAGTAGAAAGTGGAGAAATAAGTGACATAACATGTGAATGTCAAGATTATAGACAAAGATATGCCGCATGTAAACATATAATAGCAACAATAATGGAATTTGATGAAAATCAAAAATATGAAAATATGTTATTAAAAGATAAATCAACATTAGACATAAATAAAAAGATCAGAGCAAATGCAAAATATAGAAGCTTTACACAAATTGTAAATGAATTATATGAAGAAGAAATGCATGAAGCAGAAGAAAAAAAGGCAGAAGAATCAAATGGAAAAATCAAAATAGAACCAAGATTAATATATGACAAATATTATTCATTGTTAAAAATGGATTTTAAAATTGGTGATAAAAGAATGTATAAAATAAAAAATTTAGTTGAATTTTTTGAGAGAATGCAAAAAGCAGAAAAATTCAAATATGGAAATAATTTAGAATTTATACATACAAAAGAGGCATTTGCAGAAGAAGATCAGCCAATTCTGGATTTTATTTTAAAACATGCAGAAACAATAAATTTTGTAAATTCAAACTCAAATTCAAATTATAGATATTATGGAAAAGCATTAGATGAAACATGCATATCTGTAAGTCAAACGACACTTGATGAAATATTTGAATTATTTAAAAATAAAGAAATTGACTTTAAATCAGATATAGGAGAAAGTACAATAAAAATTATTGAAGAAGATCCCAAATTATATTTTCAAGTAAAGAAAATAAGTGATGAAGAATATAAAATAATATTAAATAATAATATAAATTTAACAAGAGATTTTAGTGTATTTGAAGGAAAAAACAATAAATATGTATTATTAAAACGAACATTATATAAATGTAGTAAAAATTATGAGAACTCAGTGATGAAGCTGTTATGTATATTTAAAGAGAATTATTTAACAGAAATATCATTTGGAAAAGAACAATTACCAGAACTATTTTCGGTAATTATTCCAAGACTAAAAAATAACATAGAATACCAAGAAATTGAAGAACAAGACATTGAAAAATATAGACCTAAAAAATTATGTGTAAAAATGTTTCTGGACTTTGATGAAAATGATAGAATTTTGGCTGAAATAAAATTCTGTTATGGAGAAACAGAATTTAATCCATTACAACCCAAAATTGATTCAAAATACCCAAGAGATATGATTGCTGAAAACAAGGCTGTAAACATGTTAAGAAAAACAGGATTTATGTTTTATGAAGCTAAAGGATGCTTCATATTACCAGAAGAAGAGAAAATTTATAACTTTTTATCAAATGAGATAGATACATATATGCAAGTGTTTGAAGTAATGGTAACAGATAATTTCAAGACAAAGCAAATAAAACAACCTAAAATTGGAAGTATAGGAATAAAAGTTGAAAACAATTTATTAACAATAGATTTAGAAAAATTAAATATAGATCCAAAAGAACTTGAAGAAATAATGCAAAGATATAAATTAAAGAAAAAATATTATAAACTAAAAGATGGAAGTTTTATAAATCTTGAAGAAAATCAAGACTTGGAATTTGTAGACAAAATGATGTCTGGAATGGATATAAATTATAAACAACTTGAAAATGGTGAAATAAAAATTCCTGTAAACAGAACATTATATTTAAACCAATTATTAAAAACAGTAACAGATACACAAATAGTAAGAAATGGTGAATATAAGAAAATAGTAAATGAACTAGATAAAGAAAATGGAGATGCAGATATTCAAATTCCAGCAGTCGTAGAAAATACATTAAGATATTATCAAAAGACAGGATATAAGTGGTTAAAAACGTTAGATAATTATAAATTTGGAGGAATACTTGCAGATGATATGGGATTAGGAAAAACAGTACAAATGCTTTCTATTGTGGCAGGATATGTAGAACAAGAAAGCCAAAGAAGAACATCAATTGTTATATGTCCAAGTTCATTAACACTAAACTGGCAAAATGAAGCTCAAAAATTCACAAATGGATTACAAACCTTAGTAATTAGAGGAAATGCAGAAGAAAGAAGAGAATTGATTCAAAAAATTGATAATTACGATATTATAATAACATCATATGATTTATTAAAAAGAGATATAGATGTATATAAAGAAAGAAAATATCAATTTAGATTTGCAATAACAGATGAAGCACAATATTTAAAAAATAGTAATACTCAAAATGCTAAAGCAGTAAAAGAGATTATGGCAGATACTAAATATGCTTTAACAGGAACTCCAATTGAAAACTCGTTAGCAGAATTATGGTCAATATTTGATTTTATAATGCCAGGCTATTTATTTTCATATAAAAAGTTTAAGACAGAATATGAAACTCCAATAGTAAGAGAAAATGATGCAAGAGCAATGAAAAAATTAAAAATGTTAATAGAGCCATTTGTATTAAGAAGAACCAAAAAACAAGTATTAACAGAGCTTCCAGAGAAAACAATAACAGTGTTAAATAATCAAATGAAAGATGAACAAGAAAAAATATATTTAACATATTTAGCGCAAGCAAAGCAAGAAGTTGCAGAAACAATTCAAATGAATGGAATTGAAAGAAGTCATATCCAAGTATTAGCAGCGCTTACAAGATTAAGACAAATATGTTGTCATCCAAGCTTATTTATAAAAGATTATAAAGATGGAAGTAGTAAATTAGATCAGTGTATGGAAATAATAAATGATGCAGTAGAATCTGGACATAAAATTTTACTATTCTCTGGTTATACATCAATGTTCGATTTAATTGAAAAAGAGTTTGAAAAAAATAATATAAAATATTTTAAATTAACAGGTGCAACAAAAGTTGATGAAAGAATTAAGATGGTAGATGAATTTAATGAAAATAAAGATATAAAAGTATTTTTAATTTCATTAAAAGCAGGTGGAACTGGACTAAACTTAACAGGAGCAGATATGGTTATACATTATGATCCATGGTGGAATGCATCTGCAGAAAATCAGGCAACAGACAGAGCATATAGAATAGGACAAAAAAATAATGTTCAAGTATATAAATTAATTACCAAAAACTCTATAGAAGAAAAAATTTATGAATTACAACAAAAGAAATCACAACTAATTGACAATATGCTTGATACTAAAACATCATTTATTAGCAAACTTTCGAAAGAAGATATTATGAAATTATTTGAATAGAAACTTGTAGTCAACTAAAATGAATAGATACAGAAGAAATGTGAAAATTTTGTGAAAATTAGCACTCTACTATTGACTTTGCTAAAATAAGAGGTATAATAGATAATGTAAATAGAAATTAACCAAACAGTTAATAATATTTATATGTGTACCGAAAAAGGTGTCAACACATAAAATTATAAGGAGGTAATGAATTATGATGATGATACCAGCTAGAAGAAATGGAAATGGATTAGATATTTTTGATGAGGTTTTCACTGACCCATTCTTTGGAGAAAAAGAAAATAAAATAATGAAAACAGACTTAAAAGAAAAAGATGGAAAATATATGTTAGAAATTGATGTTCCAGGATATGACAAAGAAGACATCAAGATAGAATTACAAGATGGATATTTAACAGTATCTGCGGAAAAAAATGAAGAAAAAGAAGATAAACATGCTAAATATTTAAAGAGAGAAAGATTTACTGGAATGTGTTCAAGAAGCTATTATGTTGGAGACAACTTAAAAGAAGAAGATATAAAAGCAAACTTCAAGAACGGAATCTTAACAATAGAATTCCCTAAAGAAGTAGAGAAAAAAGTCGAAGAAAAGAAATATATTCCAATAGGAGAATAAAAAAATAGACTCACAAATAAAATGTGAGTCTTTTAATTTTTTATATAATCTGGAAAGTAGCTAATCCGTAAAGAGTTCTAAAATTTGACAACAGTAAATAAATATGTTATAATAAAACCTGTTAAATTTATAAAAACGAGGTAAAAAATGAAAACCAAACAATTAATAATAACAATACTAATGATAACATTTGTAACAATGATAACAACAAAAGTAGAAGCAACAGAAAATGATGAACAAGTAGAACAAACACAAAATATAGAAAACATAGAAAAAGACAAACAATATAATTTAACAAAGGAAGTTAAAGTAAAAACATTACCATTGATTTTTGCAATAGAAAAAGAAACAATACCCAGTGGAAATATTAGAGTAACAGATATTCTAAATGATTGGTGCAAAATAGAAAATGAAGGAAAAAGTGGTTGGATAAGAATTAATACAATAAAAACATCAGTTAAACAAGATAATAATCAAGAAGAAGCCAAAAAAGAAGAAAATTTAAATACTGAAGGAAACAACAATCAAGAACAAACAAATTCTTCTAACGAAGAAGAAAGCAATCAAAATCAACAAGAAAATAAAACAGAAGAAGTAACGGAAATAAGTAAAACAGGATATGTAAAAGCAGATGGCTTAAATATAAGAAAAGAACCAACAACATCAAGTGAAGCAATACATAGTTTAAGTTTTAATTCAAAAGTAAAAATAACTGGAGAAATAGATGGATGGTATAGAATTGATTATAATGATCAAATTGGATATGTATCACAAAAATATGTATCAGATACAAAATTACCAGAAACAACAGCCAGAGGTGGATATGACAGAACAACTGCTTCTTCAGAAGAAAATACAGTTGCTAATCAAGAAGCAGTAGAAGAAAATCAAGTTGAAACGGAAGAAGAACAGGAAGAAGAAAGCACAGCAAGTGCAAGTTCTGAAGGAAATGATGTTGTAGAATTTGCAAAAAAATATTTAGGATATAAATATGTAGCAGGAGGTTCATCACCATCAACAGGATTTGACTGTTCAGGATTTACAACATATGTATTTAGAAATTTTGGAGTATCATTAAATAGATCATCAAAAGATCAAATAAAAAATGGTACAGCAGTAAGTAAATCAAATTTACAACCTGGAGATATAGTAATTTTCAAGAATCGAGGAAAGACAGCAATAGGGCATGTTGGAATTTACATAGGAAGTGGTAACTTTATACATGCGGCAAATAAAAAAGAAGGGGTTGTAATAACAGCATTATCATCAAGCTATTATTCACAAAGATATGTTGGGGCAAGGAGAGTAATTTAATTGAATAGACCAATTTTTATTATATTAATTGGTTATATAATAGGTATATTATGGGGACTATACTTAAAAATAAGTATAGTCTTTTTTTATATATTTTTATTAATTTTATATTATATATCCAATATTTCAAAATTTAAAAAGAAAAAATTTTTTCATTATATCAAGATATTAATAAAATTTAATGTTTTATTATTAATAATTATTTCATCATTAATTTCTAATATTATAATCAAATTTCAAACTCAAAAATATCAAAACTTATATTATGATGGAGAAGAGCTAAAAATACAAGTAGAAATAATAGACAATAAAAAAGAAAAACAATATTATAATAGATATAAAATTAAAGTTTTATCATCAAAGTACAAAAATACATATTTATATATGACAACAAAGAAAAATTTAGAATATGGAGAAATCTTAGAAATACAAGGAAATTTTTCTGAACCATCAGAGGCGAGAAACTATAAAGGTTTTAATTACAAAGAATATTTAAAAACATTAAAAATATATGGAACTATAAGAGTTGAGCTGGTAAAGAAAATAGATATTCATAAAGGAATATTATATTATACTAATAAACTACATTTGAAAATAAAAGATAATTTAGAAAAAACATATAATTCAAATTCAATGCCAATAGTTTTAGGAGTATTATTAGGTGATACAAGTGAAATAGATGAAGAGACAAGAGAAGATTTTTCACAAAGCAGTATATCACATGTACTGGCTGTATCTGGATTACATGTGTCATATATTATTTATCTATCAGAAAAAAGTACTCAAGGCATATTTGGGCAAAGAAAAAGCAGAATTATAGAAATACTAATTTTATTTATATATATGGCGATAACGGGATTTAGCATTTCAGTTATAAGATCTGTAATAATGGCAACATTAATGTGTACAGCATTTCTAGTATATAGAAAAAGTGATACATTAAATAACATTTCAATATCAGCTATTGTAATATTATTTATGAATCCATATAATTTATTTAGTACAAGCTTTCAATTTACATATGCAGGAACAATAGGGGTTGTATTTTTTAGACCAATAGTAGAAGATTTTATAATGAATATAAAAATAAAATCACCATGCTTAAAAGAAAAATATACTAATTTTTGTCTAAAACATAATTCATTTATAGAAGAAATTGCTGTAGCAATATCAGCACAATTTATGACTATGCCAATAATAATTACCAAATATAATTTTATAAGTTTATCATTTATAGTAACCAATATACTTGTAGGAATTATTATAGGACCATTAGTTATAGGAGGAATAATACAAATATTAGTTACATTTTTATCATTAAAAATAGGAACAGAAATTGCTAAAGTAGTACAAATTCCAATAACAGCATTATCATTAATTTCAAAGATAGGAACAAAATTTCCAATAACAAATTTTAATGTAATAACTCCAGATACATGGCAAATTATAATTTACTATTTTATCATATATATTATTTATTACAGACATAAAATAAAAAAGATTCAAAAATATAGTTTTAATCAAAAAATAATTTTAAAAATTTCAAAATATGTTTATTCAAAGAGAAAAATAATAATAAGAGTATTCATTATTATATTAATTAGTTCAATTATAATAAAAAAAATTCCGGGAGATTTAAAGATCTACTTTGTGGATGTTGGGCAGGGAGATTGTTGTCTTATAGAAACACCAAAACATCAGAAAATATTAATAGATGGAGGAGGTCAAAAAAACTTTGACATTGGAAAAAATACATTATTACCATATTTATTTAATAGAAAGATTCTTGAAATAGATTATTGTATAATAAGCCATTTTGATCAAGATCATTGTGGAGGAATTTTATATATTTTAGAACAGATAAAAGTAAAAAATGTAATAATAGGGAAACAATATGAAGATTCAACTAATTATAATAAATTTAAAGAAATAGTAAAAAAACAAAATCTAAATGTAAAAATAGTAGAAGCAGGAATGAGAATAAATATAGAAAAAAATTTGTATTTTGATGTGTTATGGCCAGATTCTCAAAAAATGATATCTGACAATGCAATTAATAACAATTCATTAGTATGTAAATTAAATTATAATAAATTTTCAATGCTATTTACAGGAGATATAGAAGAAATAGCAGAAAAAGAGATTGTTTCAAAATATGAAAATAATACATCAATATTAAAATCAACAATATTAAAAACAGCACATCATGGTTCAAAAACATCATCAATAGAAAAAATACTAGATGTAGTAAAACCACAATATGCATTTATAGGTGTGGGAGAAAACAATACATTTGGACACCCATCAAATATTACTATTGAAAATTTAGAAAAAAGAAAAATTAAAATTTATAGAACAGATAAAATGGGAGAAATTTGCATAAAAATTACCAAAAAGGCAATAATAAAAATAAATACAAAGCTTAATACAAGCTAGAATGAGAAGGGATTGCCATGAAAAAACAATATATTATTGCAATATGTATAATTGCATTTTTCACCAGCTTAATTATAACGATGAATATTGTAAAAGAAAATAAATTACAAAATACAAAAAAAGAAGCAAAAATTTCAGAAAAAGTAGAAGATGAATGTACAGAAGAATATACTAAAGAAACCAAAATAGAAGAAGTAGTTGCAACAAAGGAAAAAGTATCAGCAAATTCACAATTAATAATAAAAAAATATTTCAAACAATGTGACCATACAATAAATGAATATGTAGAAATGCCACAAGAACTTGTAAATTTAACAAAAGAAGAAGTACAGAATAAGTATAATGATTGGAAAGTAATTGGATTTGAGCCCAATAAAGTAACTTTATATAAAGAATTTGATGATATGTGTGGAGAGCATTTTAAATTAAAAGTAGAAGAAGGAAAAATAGTTATATACCAAATAAATAAAGAAGGAAATCAATCAATATATGAAAAAACAAATATTTCAAGTGAATACTTAACTCAGACAGATTTGATAAGTATAGAAAATGGTGGATTAGATGTTTATGGAAAAGAAGAATTGAATAAAATAATTGAAGACTTTGAATAAAAAAATTCCTCAGTTTAACTGAGGAATTTATATTGGTAGCGAAGGGTGGATTCGAACCGCCGACCTGTCGGGTATGAACCGAATGCTCTAGCCAACTGAGCTACTTCGCCATGAACAAAAATATTATACTTATTTTTTTATAATTTGTCAAGTAGTAATTTTAGTTTTTTTGGAGGCGAGTATCGGATTCGGACCGATGATCACGGTTTTGCAGACCATTGCCTTACCACTTGGCTAACTCGCCATAATAAAATTATAAAAAAATAATATTTAATAATAAAATGGAGCAGGTAACGAGAATCGGACTCGTGACTAAACCTTGGCAAGGTCTCGTTTTACCACTAAACTATACCTGCAATTATTAAATATTTTAAGATTAAGTATTATCATATATAGGAGATGATTTCTTAATCAAGCTATTTAATAATAACAAAAGATTTCTGTTTTGTCAATAGAATTATTTGAAGTTTTTATAAATCTATAAAACTTGTAATCGAATATTGCAAAATATAAACTTTTGAAAGCTATAAAATTTTATTTATTAAAAATAATAGATTCTAGGCAATAAGGATAATTTTTAATAAGATTTTTAAAAAAATCTTTATAAGTCATTTTAGAAATAGAGTTTCCATTCTTTATATTTAATGTAATAATATTCTTGTCATCTATATTAACAGCTAAAGTTCCAATAGAAGAATCTTTTTCTAAAGGTGCTGTTAAAGTATAATTACAATATATATATATGCTTAAATTTTGAATTTGATTACTAGATAAAGGTAAATATTCATAATTTAAATTTTCTAAATATGGAGAAATATCATTTGAAGAGCCTTTCGAAACATAAAAACTATTTGAATTACACAAAATCCAGTTCTGGAATTCATTTTCGATTTTCTCTTTAATATTATAAGGAAAAAAAGTTTTAAAAGCATATTCAATAAGTTCAATACTATCACGAGTTCTATCCTTTTTTGTATCAGCACCAAGTACAATACATATTAAATCCATATTATTTCTTTTTACAGCAGTAACTAGGCAACGATTAGCGCCATTCGTAAATCCTGTTTTTACACCATAAACCCCATCTAAGTATCCAAGCAATTCATTTGTATTATTTAATGTTTTAGAATAAGTATTTATTGTAATAGTTTGAGACTTTGTGCCAACATATTTTCTAAAAATATCATTTTTTAAAGCATAATTAGTTAAAAGAGCTAATTCATAAGCAGTAGTATAATGTTCTTCATTATCAAGACCATGAGGAGTAACAAAATGACTTAAATTTAAACCAATTTCGCAAGCTTTTTGATTCATTAATATAGCAAAATTTTCAACACTTCCACTAATGTGTTCAGCAAGTGCAACTGCTGCATCATTACCAGAACATAGCATTAAACCATAAAGTAAATCAGCAACTGAAATTTTATCATCTTTATGAAGACCTAGACGAGAACCACCTGTTCCAGCAGACTTAGAAGAAATTGTTACAATATCACTTAAAGTCGAATTTTCGATAGTAATGATTGCTGTTAGAATTTTTGTTGTAGAAGCCATCTTTCTTTTCTCATTTTCATTTTTTCCATATAAAATCATTCCAGAATTTCTATCATAAACAATAGCAGCTCTTGAATTTATAGAAGGAATTGTATCTTGAGGAGAAATAGTTTCAATAGAAGAATCTATTTCCAAATCTATATCATCAGCATAAACAATTCCAGAAAGAAGAAATACCAAAATTAAAAATAAAATAAATAGTTTGTTAGTTTTCAATTTAAAAACCTCCAATAAAGAATATGAAAAAAAAAAAAACTTAGAACATCAAAAGGGTTGAAAAATAAAATAATTCGTGGTAATATTATAAAAGTTAAAAACTGAAAGGAATTGATAAAAGAATGAGCATTTTTAATAAAATATTTAAGAGCTATAGTGAAAAAGAAGTAAAGAGAATTATGCCAATAGTTGACAAAATAAATTCATTAGAAGATGAAATATCAAAATTAACAGACGAAGAACTAAAAAATAAAACAAATGAATTTAAAGAACAATTAGATAATGGAAAAACATTAGATGATATATTACCAGAAGCCTTTGCAGTAGTAAGAGAAGCATCAAAAAGAGTATTAGGAATGAGACATTTTGATGTACAATTAATAGGTGGTATTATTTTACATCAAGGTAGAATTGCTGAAATGAAAACAGGTGAAGGAAAAACACTTGTTGCAACATTACCAGTATATTTAAATGCACTAACAGGAAGAGGAGTTCATGTAATAACAGTAAATGATTATTTAGCTAAAAGAGATAGTGAATGGATGGGAAAACTATATAAATTCATGGGACTATCTGTTGGATTAGTTATTGCAGGAATGGATCCAAAAGCAAAGCAAAAAGCTTATGCTTGTGATATTACATATGGTACAAACAATGAATTTGGATTTGATTATCTAAGAGATAACATGGTTATATATAAAGAACAATTAGTTCAAAGAGATTTAGCATATGCTATCGTAGATGAGATTGATAGTATATTAATAGATGAAGCAAGAACACCACTTATCATTTCAGGAAGAGCAAATCAATCATCAGATTTATATAAAAAAGCAAATGATTTTGTAAAAAGATTAACACCAAAAGTAATTGTAGAAGAAGATGTAAAAGATGAAGCACAAGCAGAAGATAATGAAAATTATGATTATATAGTTGATTTAAAAGCAAAATCTGCATCATTAACACAAAAGGGAATTAAGAAAGCAGAAGAAACATTCCATTTAGAGAACTTTAATGATATAGAAAATTCAACACTTGTTCACCATGTAAATCAAGCATTAAGAGCACATGGAGTAATGAAAAAAGATATTGATTATATCGTAAAAGATGGAGAAGTCTTAATTGTTGATGAATTTACAGGACGTATTATGTATGGAAGAAGATATAATAATGGATTACATCAAGCAATTGAAGCAAAAGAAGGTGTAAAAATTGCAGATGAGTCAAAAACACTTGCAACAATCACATTTCAAAACTATTTTAGAATGTATGATAAATTGTCAGGTATGACAGGTACTGCAATGACAGAAGAGGCAGAGTTTGAAGAAATCTATAATTTGGATGTAATTTCAATTCCAACAAATAAGCCAATGATAAGAAAAGATTTAAATGATGCAATTTATAAAAATGAAAAAGCAAAATTTAATGCAATAGTACAAAGTGTAAAAGAAAGTCATGAAAAAGGACAACCAGTATTAATTGGTACAGTTTCAATAGAAAAATCTGAAAAATTAAGCAACATATTGAAAAAAGAAGGAATTAAGCATGAAGTATTAAACGCAAAATATCATGAAAAAGAAGCCGAAATAATAGCACAAGCAGGAAAATTTGGAGCAGTAACAATTGCAACAAACATGGCAGGACGTGGTACTGATATTATGCTTGGAGGAAATAGTGAATATCTTGCAAAACAAGAAATGAGAAAAAATAAAATTCCAGAAAACTTAATTGAAGAATCAAATACATATTATGAAACAGATGACCAAGAAATATTAAGAGCTAGAGAAAAATTCAATGAATTAGAAAAGAAATATGATGAAGAAATCAAAGAAGAAAAAGAAAAAGTTCTAGCAGTAGGTGGTCTAAAAATAATAGGAACAGAAAGACATGAATCAAGAAGAATTGATAATCAGTTAAGAGGACGTAGTGGACGTCAAGGAGATCCAGGAGAGTCAAAATTCTATATAGGATTAGATGATGACTTAATGAAAATCTTTGGTGGAGACATGATTACAAAAGTATATAATGCAGTAGGAATGGATGAAAGTATTCCAATCGAAAACAAAATCATCAGTAATGCAGTAGAATCAGCTCAAAAGAAAGTTGAAGGAAGAAACTTCAGTATCAGAAAGAATGTATTAAAATATGATGATGTAATGAATGCACAAAGAGAAATCATATATGAACAAAGAAGACAAGTTCTTGATGGTGAAAACTTAAAAGATAACATTTTAAATATGATAAAATCTTTAGCAGAAGAAGTTGTAATTTCACAATTTGCTGGTGATAATGATGTAAATCAAGAAGCATTAAACACAAATATAAAAAATATATTTGGTGTAGATATTAGTGATTTCGTAAAGGAAAATGCAAAAGATTCAAACAAAATAATAGAAAAATTACAAGAAGTTGCATTATCAGAATATGATAAGAAAGAAGCAGAAATTGGTTCAGAAGAATTGAGAGAACTAGAAAGAGTTGTAATGCTTAAAGTAGTTGATCAAAAATGGATGGATCATATTGATGCAATGGATGAATTAAAAGATGGTATTGGTTTAAGAGCTTATGGACAACAAGATCCTGTTGTAAAATATAGAATAGAAGGTATGGATATGTTTGATGAAATGGTATTAGATATCAAACATGATGTTGTTCAAATGATGATGAATCTTCGTAAACAAGATGAAGTAAAACGTGAGGAAACAGCTAAAATAACTGGTGCAGCTTTACAAGCATTAAATAGTTTGGATAATGGTGAAAAAATGAAAGTTGAAGAACACAAACCAGTTGTTAATGATGGTCCTAAAGTTGGACGTAATGATCCATGTCCATGTGGAAGTGGGAAAAAATATAAAAATTGCTGTGGTAAAAATCAGTAATGACAATGGTTACAAAAAACTGTTGCTTGACATAATTTATATAAATTGTCAATTTGTCAACGATTTGTCAACGAAATTTTTTTAATAAGTTGACGCAAAAAAGCTAGCATTTTATAATGCTAGTTTTTTTGTATATCGTAATAATTTTTATAAAAATATTGAATTTTTAGTATATATATGATACAATACAAATGTTCGTAAAAATGAAGGATGAGATGAAAATTTATATAGCCTTTAAGGAGGTACAGTTTTGAAAGATAAATTAATAATCGGAAATGAAAAAAATATTTTATTTTATAATGATGAAAATGGAAATACAAAAGTAGAAGTATTATTAGAAAACGAAGATGTATGGCTAAATACGGAAGCATTAGCATCACTTTTTAATATTGATAGAAGTGGGATTGTTAGACATATTAATAATATATATAAAGATGAAGAATTAGATGAGAACAGCACATGTGCAAAAATTGCACATGTGGGTAATGATGATAAACAAATCTATAATACTAAGTATTATAATCTTGATATGATTATTTCTATAGGATTTAGAGTTAATTCCAAAAAAGCAATTAAGTTTAGAACTTGGGCTAATAAAATAATTAAAGAATATATGATTAAAGGCTTTACCATGGATGATGAAAGACTAAAAGGAAATGGAGGAGGTAATTATTGGAAAGAATTACTTGCAAGAATTAAAGATATTAGATCATCAGAAAAAGTAATGTATAGACAAGTGTTAGATTTATATTCAACTGCAATAGATTATGATCCAAAAGATGAAAAAACAATTGAATTTTTTAAAATTGTTCAAAATAAATTACATTATGCAACTCATGGACATACTGCTTCTGAAGTAATATATGAAAGAGCAGATTCAGAAAAGCCATTTATGGGATTAACAACATTTAAAGGAGATATTCCAGTATTACAAGATGTTGTAATTGCTAAAAACTATTTAAATGAAGAAGAACTAAAAATTTTAAATAATTTAGTATCAGGATATTTTGATTTTGCAGAAATACAAGCAATAAGGCATAATCCAATGTATATGAAAGATTATATAAAACAATTGGATATGATACTTTCATCTACAGGTGAAAAAATGTTAAATGGTTCAGGAAGTATTAGTCATAAAAAAGCTATTCAAAAAGCCAAAGCAGAATATAGAAAATATCAAGTAAAAACTATAAGTCCTGTTGAGGAAGAGTATTTAAATACTATAAAAGAAATTAATAATAAAATTGAAAAGAAAGAGAAAAATGTATAAGGAAAAAGTTTACGAAAATTGAAAAGTAGAGTTGTGATAGGAGAAAAGAAATGTCAATATATAAATCAAAATTAAATGAAGAGAAAATAAAAAATATATTACAAGAAGAATATCAGATAATTGCAAAGAAAATTGAAAAAATAGAAAAAGGAACAGCAAATATATATATAATTTTTGCTGAAGATGAACAAAAATATATATTAAAAGAGTTTGATGAAAGCAGAAAAGAAGAGTCTATAGTAAAAGAGATACAAATAATTAACTTTTTAAAGTGCAGAAAAATAAATGTTCCTCAATACATAAAAACAAAATCAAATGAATTTTATATAAAATATGAAAATGAAATAATAATACTCCAAAAATTTATCGATGGATATACAATTGAGAATAATACAGGTGATCATGATAAAGTGATAGAAAGTGCAACAATACTTGGAAGAATAATAAAAGAGCTTCAAAAATATAAAAAACTTGATGATGAAAACATAATTGAAAAATGGTTTTCAAAAGAAAGTTTAGAAAATAAAATAATTCAAATGGAAGACTTTAAGAAATCAATAAAAAATGATAATAAATATAAAGAAGTTTTCTTAAAAGATTTAGAAGATAAAATTGAAATTGCTAAAAAACTAAAAGAAAAATTTGATTTTTCAATTATTTCAAAAATGTCAATAATGAATAGTCATGGAGATTATAGTGTTCAACAATTGATATATAATAATGAAAAAGAAACATCAGTAATTGATTTTGAATCTGCTAAGAGATTACCAATAATGTGGGAAATAATAAGATCATATACATATATTGATAAAGATGTAAAAAATGGAGAGATGAATATAGATACATTTGTAGAATATGTTAATGAAATTTCAAAATATGTAGAATTAAATGAATTTGATTTAAAATATTGTGCATATATTTATTTAATACAAATTGTGGGAAGCTTATATGGATATAAGCAATATAATGAAAATTATGAACAAACAGAATTATTAAACTTTGCAATTTTTAGAACTAATTTATGTAGATATTTATATGAACATTTAGATGAAATCGGGACAAGATTAGAAAAAGAAGTTACAGAATATATGAAAAAAGAAAAATTAGATGTTTTAAATGAAAGAGGAGAATTTACAGGAATAATAGAAACAAGAGAAGAGTGTCATAAAAAAGGTTTGTGGCATAGATGTGTGTATGCCTTTGTTATAGATAAAAATTCAAATATATTACTTCAAAAAAGAAGTGCAAACAAAAAATTGTGGCCTAATTTATGGGATGTAACAGTTGGAGGACATGTTGATTCAGGAGAATTTGGTAGACAAGCATTAATAAGAGAATGTAAGGAAGAGCTTGGAATAGATATATGTGATAAGGATATAAAATATTTAGTTGGATCATGTTCAAAAACAACAAAAGGAAAGATTACTAATAATCAATTTAATGAATGTTATTTGATTACAAAAGATATAGATATATCAAAGATTAAATTACAAGAAGAGGAAGTTGCAGAAATAAAATTTTTTACTAAGGATGAAGTATTAGAGAGAATTAATAATAATTATGATGGTCTAACAGATAAAACAGGACCATGGAATTTTTTATTGAAAATATTGGAACAAAGATGAGCAAAAAGATTTAAGGAGAATAGATAGATTTAAGAAGAATTTCTTAAATCTTTTTTAATGTCATTTAATAGTCACTTATAACATTGTATAATAAAACTAGAAAAATAAAAAGAAAGGAGTTCGTATAATGTAGCATTTCATTGTACGAGGAAATTAAATGGAAATATTAAAAGTTGAAAACTTATGTAAGCAATATGGAAAAGGAGAAAATAAAGTAACAGCATTAGATAATGTTTCATTTACAGTAAATAAAGGTGAATTTGTAGCAATAGTAGGAGCATCAGGAAGTGGAAAATCAACACTATTACATTTAATAGGAGGAGTTGATAGACCAACAAGTGGAAAAGTATTTATAGACGGAAAAGATATTTATAAATTTAATGATGATGAACTAGCAATATTTAGAAGAAGACAAGTTGGATTAATATATCAATTTTATAATTTAATACCAATATTAAATGTAGAAGAAAATATCACATTACCATTAAAATTGGACAATAGAAATATTGATAAAAAAAGGCTTGATGAATTAATAAAAGTATTAGGATTAGAAGAAAGAAGAACACATTTACCAAATGAATTATCAGGAGGTCAACAACAAAGAACATCAATAGGAAGAGCAATGATAACAAATCCAGCAATTATATTAGCAGATGAGCCAACAGGAAATTTGGATTCTAAAGCAAGTGATGAAATTGTAGCATTATTAAAAAAATCAAATAAAGATTATAAACAAACAATAATAATGATAACACACAATCTAGAAATAGCAAAAGTTGCAGATAGAATTATAAAAATTGAAGATGGAAAAATTGTTGAGGAGGTGTAATAAATGAACATTCTTACAAGTTTATCTATCAGAAATTTAAGATTAAATAAAAAGAGAACAATAAGTACAATAATAGGAATAATATTATCAGTAGCATTAATATGTGCTGTTGCAAGTATGGGAATGAGTTTTCAAGCAACATTAGTAGAAAATGCACAAAATCAATCAGGATATTGGCATTTGAAGTTAGAAAATGTTAGTGATGAAGAAATAAAAGATATACAAAATAATAGAGATGTAAAAGATATATTTGCAATAAAAATATGTGGATATTCAATTTTACAAGGAAGTCAAAATGAGTATAAACCTTATGCAAGATTAATTTCTATGAATGAAAGTTCATTTAAGGATTTGCATTTTGAATTAATAGAAGGCAGATTTCCAGTTAATAATAATGAAGTAGTAATTAGTAAAACGATAATGGCAAATGGAAAAGTAGAATACAAAATAGGAGACACAATCAATTTAAATGTTGGAACAAGAGGTATAAAACCAGGAGTTAATGAAAAAGAATATGATAATATATATGATGCAGAAGAGATAATAAATGCAACAAATTATTCATTTAAAATAGTAGGAATCATAGAAAGACCAGATACAAGTTTTGAAAAATATTCAGAGCCAGGATATACTGTAATTACAACAGGAATAAGTACAGGAAGATCTGATTTATATATAAGTTTAAAATCACCAAAAAATTATAAAGAGACAATACCTCAAATACTAGGAATTCAAAGTTATGAAAGTTTGTCAAAAAATGATACTGAGACCAAATATGATTATACTTTAAATAAAGAATTATTAAGATGGGAAGCATTTGCATTTTCAGACTCAACAGTTACCATGTTATATTCAGTAATTGGAGTAGTAATAGTAATAATATTATTTACAAGTATATTTTGTATAAGAAATTCATTTGCAATATCAATAACAGAAAAAATAAAAATGTATTCAATGCTTGCAAGTGTTGGAGCAACTAAAAGACAAATAAGAAAAAATGTAATACAAGAAGGATTAATATTAGGATTAATAGGAATACCTTTAGGAATACTATCAGGATTTTTTGCAGTATTTGTATTAATACAAATAGTAAATTCACTTTTAGGTGATTATTTATTACAACATGTTGATGGATTAGTATTTAAAATATCAATATTACCAATTATTTTATCAGCAGTATTAGGATTTGTAACAATATATTTATCATCAATAACATCTGCTATAAAAGCAAGTAGAGTAAGTCCAATAGAAGGATTAAGAGGTTCTAAAGATATAAAACTAAATTCAAAAAAATTAAAAGTACCAAAGATTATATCAAAATTATTTAAAACTGGTGGAGAATTAGCATATAAAAACTTAAAAAGAAGTAAGAAAAAATATAGAACAACAGTTGTATCAATTGCGGTAAGCATATTTGTGTTTATCACAATGAATGCATTTATAACTAATATGTTCCAAGAATCACAAAAATATTATAAAGACTATGATTATAATATACAATTAAATGTTGGAAAAGTATCAAATGAAGAAATAGATAGAATAATTTCATTAGATAATATAGAAAAATATTCAATATTGTATAGTTTAAATAATGGAGATATAAAAATAAAAGATATTGATAAAATTAATTTAGATTCTGGTACATTGTCAGAAGAAGGATATTATGATGAAGAAAATGAAGAATTCATAGAGACAGGGGAGAAATATTCAGCATTACAAATTATGGCATTAGATAGTGATTCATTTAAAAGATATGTAAATAAAATTGGTGCTAAATATGATAAAGTAAAAGATAAAGGAATATTGTGTGACGAAGTAAGTTGGATAGAAGATGGTCAAGTAAAAAATGGAAGAAAATATAAATACAATGTTGGAGATATAATAGAAGGAAAAGATTACAATGATAAACAACGTTCAGTACAAGTTGGTGCAATTTCAACAATTAAACCAGATGGAATTGATAGAAGTTATTATGAAGGTGGATATTTAATTTTAGATATATCACAATTAGAAAATGAGGAAAAGCCAGTATATAATACAGTAACAATACAATCAAATAATCCAGACCAACTAGAGAAAGATATAGATGCTTTACATTTAGATATTAGAATTTATAATATTGATGCATCTGCCAAAGAAGAAAGTGCAATGGTATTAGTAACAAAAATATTCTTATATGGATTTATAACAGTAATAACATTAATAGGAATTACAAATATTTTTAATACAATTACATCAAATATGGAATTAAGACAAAAAGAGTTTGCAATGTTGAAATCAATAGGAATGACATCAAAAGAATTTGATAGGATGATAAATTTAGAAACTATATTTTATGGAACTAAAGCATGGATTATAGGAACAATTATGGGATTACTTGGAACATTTGCAATATATAAAGCATTTTCAGTAAAATTTCAAAAAGGTATGTATATACCTACAAATGCAATTTTAATTTCTGCAGTTTTTGTATTTATATTTATATTTATTATTATGAGATATTCAATTTATAAAATTAATAAACAGAATACAATTGAAACTATTAGAAATGAAAATGTATAAAAAGGGGGCTTACAAAGTCCTCTTTTTATGATAAAATATATATGGAGTGAGAATATATGAAAATATTATTAGTAGAGGATAATGAGATATTAGCTAAAGGATTAATATACTCTTTAGAACAAAAGAAATATCAAGTAATACACACATTAAATGTAGAAAATACACTCAAAATATTAAAAACAGAAAAAATAGATTTAGCAATATTAGATGTATCATTACCAGATGGAAATGGATTTGATTTATATAAAAATAATATAAAAGAAAAGAATATATCTTCAATTTTTTTAACAGCAAAAGATGAAGAAGACAATATTGTGAAAGGATTAGAGTTAGGCGCAGAAGATTATATTACAAAACCATTTTCAATAAAAGAACTGATGGCGAGAATAAATAGAATAATATTAAGAAACAAGAAAAACACAATAATACAAGTCCAAAATATAAAATTTGATATGGACAAAATGGTGGTATATAGAGATAATGAAAATGTAGAACTTACAAACTTAGAGTTGAAAATATTGAATTTATTATTCTTAAATTTAAATAAAGTAGTAAAAAGAAGTGAAATAATAGACAAAATATGGGAATGGACAGGAAATGATGTAAATGATAATACTGTAACAGTATATTTAAAAAGAATAAGAGAAAAAATTAAAACAGATATTATAATTACAATTAAAGGAATTGGATATAGAATTGATAGTGAAGTATATTAATGAATTGTCAATAACATCTAAGTTTTGAAAAGGAATGAAATAAAATGAAAAACAAAATAGAATTAAAGAAAATGTGTCTTACAAGTTGTATTGTAATTATTATATTTCTAATCACATTTTCGATTTTAATATATAAACAATACAAAACATATACATATAATTTTAATCAAAAAATAGCAGGAATTATAGATAATGTTTTAGAAAAATATCCTGATATAGAAAAAAGAGAAATTGTAGAAATATTAAATAGTAGTGATAAAACTAATAATGAGATATTAAGGGAATATGGCATAGAACTAGATAAAGATTCAGTAATATTAGAAAATAACACAGATTTTCAAAAATTTATTATTATAGATGTAAGTACATTGATAGTATTTATTTTAATATTATCAATAATAGTCTTCAAATATAATCATAGTGAAAGTAAAAAAATTAATGAAATAACAAAATACATAGAAGAAATCAATAGAGGAAATTACAAACTAAATATAGAAGAAAACACAGAAGATGAATTGTCAATATTAAAAAATGAATTATATAAAATAACTATAAAGTTAAAAGAAGTTGCTGAAAATTCTCAAAAAGATAAAACAACATTAAAAGATTCATTATCAGATATATCACATCAAATAAAGACACCAATTACATCAATTTTAATAATGTTAGACAATATTTTAAGTGATGAAAATATGCCAGAAGATATAAAAAAAGATTTTATTAAAGATATAAAAAGAGAAATAGTGAATATAAAATTTTTAGTGAAATCAATTTTGAAATTATCAAAAATAGACAGTAATTCGATAAAATTTATAAAAAAAGAAGTTTTTATAAAAGATATAATAAATGAAGCGGTAAAAAATGTATCAATGTTAAGTGAATTGAAAAATATAGAAATAATAGTTTTAGGAGATGATTCAATAAAAACAATATGTGATTTAAAATGGCAAGTTGAAGCAATAACAAATATATTAAAAAATTGCATAGAACATTCATATGAGAATAGAAAAATTTATATAAATTATAATCAAAATAATATGTATACAGAATTAAAAATTGAAGATAATGGAACAGGAATAGATGCAAAAGATTTACCACACATATTCGAAAGATTTTATAAAGGAAAAAATTCATCAAGTGATAGTGTAGGAATAGGTTTAGCTTTATCAAAATCAATAATAGAAAGTAATAATGGATATATACAAGTAGATTCAGAATTAAATAAAGGAACAACATTTATAATAAAATATTTAAAGTAGCCAAAGCAAATTTGTCAAAACAACTAAATAAGACAAATTATTGTAGCAAGGCTACTTTTTTTGCATATTATGTAATATGACAAATCAAAAATTGATTTAATTATATTAAGAGGAGGAAAAATATGTTTACGCGTAGATATCAAAGATGTTCATGCATGAATAATCAAGCATGGAATACATCTACAAATATGATTGAAGATAAATGTAATAATGACTGTTCTACAAATTGTAGTTATGAACAACAAGAGCCTGTAGACTGTTGTGAATGTGGATTTGATGAAGAATATGAAATGAGTGTATTTCCAGATAATCCAATGTTAGCTCAAAGTTATGTTCCTTGGCAATATATGGATAAAACATTTAGACCAGAAATTGGACTAAAAATGGGAACAATATTTCCAGAATTAGTAAGCCCATATACACCATGTCAATCAATGAGAACAAATGAATTTTTAGAAACAACAAATCAAATTGGGGAGGGCTGTAATAATGGAAGATAATAGAAATTGGATGATGAATAATTCAAACAATATGAATTGGAATATGCAGTCTGCAGATGGTTTGAATGTATTAGATAATATGACAAATTGTAATAATATGCAAAATTGTGAATGCAATCAATCACAATCAACAAGAGAAGAAATGATGGAAAGAATAAAAAGCTTAAATTTTGCAATAACAGAGCTTGGATTATATTTAGACACACATGTTGATGATCAAAAAGCACTTTGTTTACACAGAAAATATTGCAAAGAATATAGAGAATTAACAGATAAATATCAAAAAGTATATGGACCATTAACAATTCAATTTCCATGTAATAAATGGAGATGGATTGAAGAACCATGGCCTTGGGAAAGGGGGAATTTCTAAACTATGTGGACTTATAATAAAGTATTACAATATCCAATAAATATAAAATGTGCAGACCCTCGTCTTGCAAAAGTAATTATTAGCCAATATGGTGGACCAGATGGAGAACTTGCAGCATCTTTAAGATATTTATCACAAAGATTTGGTATGCCAGACCAAAATGCAAAAGCTATTTTAAATGATATTGGAACAGAAGAATTAGCCCATTTAGAAATGGTAGGAACTATAGTTCATCAATTAACAAAAAATGCATCAATTGAAGAAATAGAAGCAGCAGGATTAGGAGCATATTATACAGATCATGGTGTAGATATATATCCACAATCTGCAGCAGGTGTACCATTTGATGCAACATGTTTAGCATGTAAAGGTGATGTAATTGCAAACTTACAAGAAGACTTAGCTGCTGAGCAAAAGGCAAGAGCAACATATGAAAAATTAATAGATTTATGTAGAGATAATCTAGATGTAATAGATCCATTAAGATTTTTAAGAGAAAGAGAAATTGTTCACTTCCAAAGATTTGGTGAAGCTTTAAGAATTGTTCAAGATAAGCTTTCAGATAAGAAATTTTGTATGAATGATATGAATAATATAATGCAATTAAATAATAATTGTGGAAGATAATATAATATGCCAAGTTATTTTAGATAGCTTGGCATATTTGTTAATGTTCAAAATATATCTAATAAATGTTGAATAATGTCTAATAATGTGTTAAAATGAACTCAATGTGAAGAGTAAATACTTTAGCAATAAAAATTAATTTTAAAGGAAGTCCAAAATGGAATTTAAAGAACAACTAAAAAAATATCAAACAATTATAAATACAGAATTAGAAAAATATTTAAGAAAAGAAGAATGTCCTGAAAAAATATTAAATGAATCAGTAAGTTATAGTTTGATGGCAGGTGGAAAAAGACTAAGACCAATATTAGTATTAGATGTATATAAAATGTTTAAAGAAAATTATCAAGAAGCAATGCCATATGCAGTTGCAATTGAAATGATACATAATTTTTCATTAATACATGATGATTTGCCAGAAGTAGATAATGATGATTTTAGACATGGAAAGCCAACAAATCATAAACAATTTAATCACCCAACAGCACTACTTGCAGGAGATTCATTATTTAATCAAGCATATATAGTTATGAGTAAAGACTTAGCAAAATCAGCAACACAAAATAAAATAAGAATATTTGGAGAATTTTCAAATGCGGTAGATAGAATGATTGCAGGAGAATATTTAGATACAGAACTTGAAGGACAACAAATTAGCCATCAAATGCTTCAATATATACATGAAAATAAAACAGGAGAATTATTAAAACTAAGTATAAGAATGGGAGCAATATTAGCAGATGCAAGTGAAAATGATATAGAAAGATTATCAAAATTTGCAGATAAAATTGGTTTAGCATTTCAAATAAAAGATGATATTTTATCTGAAGAAGGTAATCCAGATGTAACTGGAAAACCAGTTGGAAATGATAAAGAACACAATAAATGTACATATGTATCTGTATTTGGAATTGAAGGAGCTAAAAAAGAATTAGAGAAAATAACAAATGAAGCAGTTGAGATATTAGAATATTATGGAGATAAGGCAGAATTTTTGAAACAATTAGCAATTTATATAAAAGACAGAAACAAATAAAATAAGAGGACCCCAAAAAGGGATCCTCTTTTGAAATTAGAACGGATTGTTTGGGTCGATGAAGACTCCACGGTCAAATTGGAACGGATATGTTCTGTTTACAACATAATAAAAAAGATTATTTGTAGTTGGATTGAAAACATATCCATAAACTAAATTGTGTGTTTTTGCAAATTTGGCTACAGAATATTCGTCGTCAGAGTGTAAAATCAAATTTTGACTATGGTTAACCAAATCGGCAATTGAACTGTTTGGAACATTTAAGATATTCATAAATGTTTTAAAATCAATTTCTAATCCGTATTTTTCAACATGGATGGTATTTCCATGTTTAGTAATATCAGATAAAATTCTACCAGATTCATTTGCCAAAACAATAAGCGTATTCCAGTTACCTTCAAATGGTAAAAGCTCAGGCTTATCAATTAAAAACCAAAGGAAAAAATGATGACGTACAATACAGAGTTTCATTTTGCCTACCTCCAATTTCAATGTGCAAAATTCGAACTTATTAAGTATAACATTTTTTATAAAAAAAATCAAGATATTATATGAAATCTTAATAACATAAAGAATTTCACAAGATATTCACAATAATAATATAAAATATACAAAAAATGAAAGGATATAGATATGTTACAATTAAAAAATATAACAAAAAACTATTTATCAGGAGATAACGAAGTTCAAGCATTAAAAGGAATAGATATAGAGTTTAGAGAAAATGAATTTGTCTCAATTTTAGGACAAAGCGGATGTGGAAAAACAACATTGTTAAATATAATAGGAGGACTTGATAGATACACATCAGGAGATTTAATTATTAATGGAAAATCAACCAAAGAATTTAAAGATAAAGATTGGGATATATATAGAAATCATTCTGTAGGATTTGTATTTCAAAGTTATAATTTAATACCACATCAAACAGTACTTGCAAATGTTGAATTAGCACTTACAATATCAGGTGTAGGAAAATCAGAAAGAAAAAAAAGGGCAATAGAAGCATTACAAAAAGTAGGATTAGGAGATCAACTAAATAAAAAGCCAAATCAAATGTCTGGAGGACAAATGCAAAGAGTTGCAATAGCAAGAGCATTAGTAAATGATCCAGATATATTACTTGCTGATGAGCCAACAGGAGCATTAGATTCAAAAACATCAGTACAGGTAATGGAAATATTAAAAGAAATATCAAAAGATAGATTAATAATAATGGTAACACATAATCCAGAACTTGCTAAAAAATATTCATCAAGAATAGTAAAATTATTAGATGGAAAAATCATAGATGACTCAAATCCTTATAAATCTAGTGAAGAAGATGTGAAGAAAGCTAGAAATAAAAAAGACAAATCTGGAAAAGCATCAATGAAATTCACAACAGCAGTAAGATTAAGTCTAAATAATTTAATGACTAAAAAAGGAAGAACATTTTTAACATCATTTGCAGGAAGCATAGGAATAATAGGAATTGCATTAATATTATCATTATCACATGGAATGCAAAGTTATATAAATAGAGTAGAAGAAGATACACTTTCATCATATCCATTAACAATTCAAGAAGCTAGTATAGATGTAACAAGTATGTTAGAAGCAATGATGGGAAATGGAGAAAAAGAAGAACATAATGATAATAAAATATATTCAAGACCAATAGTAAATAATATATTAGAAACAGTATCAACAAAACTTCAAACAAATAATTTAGAAGAATTTAAAAAATATTTGGAGAGTGGAGATACAAATATAAAAGATTATATAAATGCTATTCAATATGAGTATAATTTAAACTTAAATATATATAAACAAAATGAAGATAAAACATATCAACAAGTAAATCCAAGCAAAGTATTTGACGAACTAGGATTTGGAGAAATGATGGAATCAAGACAAAGCACATCATCAATGATGTCAGGTTCAATGACAATGACTCAAACTGATGTATGGAATGAAATGTTAGATAACCAAAATTTATTACAATCACAATATGACGTACTTGCAGGAAAATGGCCAACAAAATATAATGAAGTTGTTTTAATAGTTGATGAAAATAATGAAATCAGTGATTACACATTATATTCTTTAGGAATAAAAGATATTAAAGAATTAAATGAATCAATGGAAAAAATAAAAAATAAAGAAAAAGTTGAAGCTGGTGAATCAGAAAGTTATTCATATGATGATTTATTAAATTATAAATTTAAAATATTATTAAATACAGATTATTATAAGGAATCTGGAAATGCATGGCAAGATATGTCAAATGATGACGAATATATGAAGAATGTTGTAGATAATGCAGAAGAAATAACAATAGTAGGAATAATAAAACCAAATGAAGAAAATGTTTCATCATCAGGTGCAGGAATGATTGGATATACAAAAGAATTAAAAGAATATGTTATAAATAAAATTAATGAAACAGAAATAGTAAAAGAACAAAAAGAAAATCCAAACATAAATGTATTTACAGGAATAGAATTCCCAAAAAATCAAAATAGTTCATTTGATTATTCACAATTAACAGATGAACAAAGAATGTATATGTCAACATTGTCAGAAGCAGAATTGGCAGAGCTTATGAAAAATTATGCAGAAAATTCAACAGCAACTTATGATTCAAATTTATCAACACTTGGAGTAGTAGACTTAAATAAGCCATCAACAATAAATATATATCCAAAAGATTTTGAATCAAAAGATATGATTACAACAAGAATTAGTGAATACAATGATAAACAAACAAATGATGGAAAAGAAGAAAATGTTATAACATATACAGATATTGTAGGTGTTATGATGAGTTCTGTTTCAACAATAATTAACGTAATAAGTTATGTATTAATTGCATTTGTTGGTATTTCATTAGTTGTATCATCAATAATGATTGGAATTATAACATATATATCAGTTTTAGAGAGAACAAAAGAAATTGGAATATTAAGAAGTATAGGAGCATCAAAGAAAGATGTTTCAAGAGTATTTAATGCAGAAACACTTATAATAGGATTAGTAGCAGGATTAATAGGAATTGTTGTTACATTATTGTTAAATATTCCAATAAATATGATAATAAAATCAATAGTTGGAATATCAAATATTTCTAAATTGCCTACAGCAGGAGCAATTATATTAGTTGTAATAAGTGTAGGACTAACAATGATTGCAGGATTAATTCCAGCAAGATTTGCAGCTAAAAGAGATCCAGTTGAAGCATTAAGAACAGAGTAAAGGGAGTAAGAAAAATGAAAGTAGTTGGAACAATGTTTTTTGAAAATGAAAAATTATTAATAGATAAGCCTCGTAAAAGACCAACTTATCAAATGATAGGAGGAAAAGTTGAAGATGGCGAAACAACATTACAAGCAGCAATAAGAGAATGTCATGAAGAGCTTGGTGATGAAGCTATTTTTGATGAAGAAAAATTTGAATTAATAATGGAATTTGATGAAATTGCAACAAGTGATGGAATTACTCCAATACATTTCTATGTATATAAATATAACGGAAAACTTCAAGGAATTTTGAAAACATCAGAAGAAATAGAAAAATTTTTATGGTATGACACTGATATGGATAATAATATATTGTCAAATACATTAAAAAATGAAGTTGTTCCATATTGTAAGAAAAATAATTTAATAAAATAACTTAAAAAGAACTTCAATTTGAAGCTCTTTTTGTATTAATGTTTTAATAAAGGTTAAACTAACAAAAAGGAGAAAAAGTTATGTTTAAACCACAAGCGATATATTATGAAAAAGAAATAGAAAATTATCAATTAGGAAAAGAACTATTAGAAAAATATAAAGAAGTACCCAAAATCCTTATAGAAAATCATAATAATATAGAAGAAATGAGAAAAAAGAATAATAGTGAATTTCCAAAAATAAAACAAAATCTAATAATAGGAACAAGAAAAACACATAAATTTGTAGAAAACCATAAAACATCAGATTATTTAGTACCATATACCTCATCAGGATGTACTGCGATGTGTTTATATTGCTATTTGGTATGTAATTACAATAAATGTGCATATTTAAGATTATTTGTAAATAGAGAGCAGATGCTTGAAAAAATAATAAAAACAGCACAAAAAAGTGAAAAAAATCTAACATTTGAGATAGGAAGTAATAGTGATTTAATATTAGAAAATACAATAACAAATAATTTAGTATGGACAATAGAAAACTTTGCAGATACATCAAAAGGACAATTAACACTTCCTACCAAATTTGACATGGTAGATCCAATTTTGCCATTAAAACATAATGGTAAAATCACAATAAGAGTAAGTATGAATCCAGAAGAAATCATAAATAAAGTGGAATTTGGTACATCAAGACTAAAAGAAAGAATAGTGGCTATAAACAAATTAGCAGAAGCTGAATATAAAGTTGGAATACTAATTGCACCAGTAATTTTAGTTGAAAATTGGAAAGAATTATATACAAATTTAATTCAAAGATTAAATAGTGAATTATCTGAAAAAGTAAAAAAACAAGCATTTTTTGAAATAATATTTATGACATATAGTTTTGTACACACAAAAATAAATGAAGAAGCATTTCCAAATGCTATAAATTTATATAATACTGAAATTATGACAGGTAGAGGAAAAGGTAAATATTCATATAAACAAGATGTTAGAAAAGAAGCGGAAGTTTACTTAAAAAAACAAATGGAAAAGTATTTTCCAGATAATAGTATAGAATATATTGTATGATTTTTTATAGAAAGTTGAGGCAATTAATCAAATTTGTCTTGAAAAAATTATAAAAGTATGATAATATAAAAATATAGTTTTAATAGATTAAAAAAAAACCACTTTTGCAGTTTTTATTTTAATCTATTTTTTTTATTTGATTTTATATGGCAAAAATGGGAATATAGGAGGAAGAATAAATGAACACAAAATATGTATTTGTAACAGGAGGAGTAGTATCAGGATTAGGAAAGGGAATAACAGCTGCATCACTAGGAAGATTATTAAAAAATAGAGGATATAAAGTAACAATTCAAAAATTTGATCCATATTTAAATGTTGATCCAGGAACAATGAGCCCATATGAACATGGAGAAGTATTCGTAACAGATGATGGAGCAGAAACAGATTTAGACTTAGGACATTATGAAAGATTTATTGATGAAAACTTAACACAACATTCAAGTGTAACAATGGGAAAAGTATATTCAACAGTAATTGAAAAAGAAAGAAGAGGAGACTATTTAGGAAAAACAGTACAAGTAATACCACATGTAACAAATGAAATAAAAGAAAGAATATATAGTTTTGAAAATACAGATACAGACATAGTTATAACAGAAGTTGGGGGAACAGTTGGAGATATAGAAGGATTATCAATAATAGAAGCAATCCGTCAAGTAGGATTAGAGAAAAATCCTGAAGATGTAGTATATATACATGTAACATTATTACCATACATATTTGGTTCAAATGAAATAAAATCAAAGCCAACCCAACACTCTGTAAAAGAATTACAAAGCTTAGGAATACAACCCAATATTTTAGTATGTAGAACAGAACAAGATATTCCAGACACAATAAGAGAAAAACTAGCACTATTTTGTAATGTAAGAAAAAGTAGTGTAATACAAAATAAAACAGCAGACAATTTATATGCAGTACCACTAATGCTTGAAGAAGAAGGATTAGCAAGAGAAGTATGTAATCATATGAGATTAGATAGATATGTTCCAGATAATACAGAATGGCAAAAAATGATAGATAATATAAGAAACATAGGAGATGAATCTGTAAATATAGGAATAGTAGGAAAATATATTCAACTAGAAGATTCATATTTGTCAGTAATAGAAAGTTTACATCATGCAGGATTTGCCAATAATGTAAAAGTTAATATCAAATTAATAGATTGTGAAACAATAAATAAAGAAACAGCACAAGAAAAATTAAAAGGATTGCAAGGAATAATAGTTCCAGGAGGATTTGGAAATAGAGGAGTAGAAGGGAAAATAGAAACAATTAGATATGCAAGAGAGAATAAAATTCCATTCTTAGGAATATGTTTAGGTATGCAAATGGCAGTTGTAGAATTTGCAAGAAATGTATTAGGACTAAAAGATGCTAATTCGGCAGAATTTAATGAAAAAACAACAAATCCAGTTATACATATAATGGATGATCAAATAGGAATAGATAAAAAAGGTGGAACAATGCGTCTAGGAGCATATCCATGTATATTAAAAGAAGGAACATTAGCAAAAGAATTATATGGAAAAGAGCAAATTTCAGAAAGACACAGACATAGATATGAATATAATAATGAATATAAAGAAAGATTAGAAAAAGCAGGTTTAATATGTTCTGGAACATCACCAGATGGAAAATTAGTTGAAATAGTAGAATATAAAGAACATCCATATTTTATTGCAGGACAATTCCATCCAGAATTAAAATCAAGACCTAATAGACCAGCACCATTATTTATAGGATTAGTTAGAGCAGCAAAAAATGTAAAATAAATTATTCTAATATAAGAAAGGAATAAATTTTTATGAATAATGAATTTGAAAAATGGCAAGAAAAGTGTAAAGAATCAGGAAATAAAAGAAATGATTATTTGACTTGGGACGAATACTTTATGGCAATTGCAAAACTATCATCAAAAAGAAGTAAAGATCCTAATACACAAGTTGGAGCATGTATTGTAAGTAATGATAATAGAATATTATCAATAGGATATAATGGAGCACCAAATGGATTTGAAGATGAAAATTTTCCATGGGCAAGAGATGGAGAAAAAATTTATACAAAATATCCATATGTATGTCATGCAGAAATGAATGCAATTTTAAATTATAGAGGAACAAAAAAAGAATTTGAAAATGCAAAAATATATGTAGACTTATTTCCATGTAATGAATGTGCAAAATTAATAATTCAATCAGGAATAAAAGAAGTAATATATTTGTCAGATAAGTATAATGGAACAGATGAAAATATTGCATCAAAAAGATTATTTGACACATGTAAAGTTAAATATAAACAGATTGAATGTAAAGAAATAACAATTTAATAAAAATAGACTTATAGTTTGAAAATACTCAAATTATGGGTCTATTTTTTATATAATGAACATATAATTATTATGAATGTGAAGATTTTGTGAAAAATAAATAAAACTATTGACAAAGGAAAAAATAGGGTATATATTATTAGCAGTCAAACAAAAAGAGTGCTAATACAAAAAAGCTATTAAAACATAGCACTAATAGAGGAGGTAATATTATGATAAAACCATTATCAGATAGAGTATTAATAAAAATGAAAGAAAAGGAAGAAACAACAAAGAGTGGAATAATATTGTCAAGTCAAGCACAAGAAAAACCACAAATTGCAGAAGTTATAGAAGTTGGACCAGGAAGAATGGTTGACGGAAAAAGAGAAGAATTAGAAGTAAAAAAAGGTGATAATGTAGTAGTAAGCCAATATGGTGGAACAAAAGTGAAATATGAAGGAGAAGAATACATCATATTAAGAGAAGAAGACATATTAGCAATAGTAAAATAAAAAAATTATATTAACAAATAATTTTAGGAGGTTGATTAATTATGGCAAAACAAATTAAATTTGGAGAAGATGCAAGAAAATCATTATTAGAAGGAGTTAATAAATTAGCAGATACAGTAAAAGTAACATTAGGACCAAAAGGAAGAAATGTTGTGTTAGATAAAAGTTTTGGAGCACCATTAATTACAAATGATGGTGTAACAATAGCTAAAGAAATTGAATTAGAAGACAAGTTTGAGAATATGGGAGCACGTCTTGTAAAAGAAGTATCTACAAAAACAAATGATGTAGCTGGAGATGGAACGACAACAGCAACAGTTTTAGCTCAAGCAATGATTAAAGAAGGAGTTAAAAATGTAGCAGCTGGAGCAGATCCAATGGCAATAAAAAGAGGTATAGAAAAAGCTGTTGATGGAGCTGTAGCAGAATTAAAAGAAATTACATCACCAGTTAATGGAAAAGAAGATATAGCAAGAGTTGCAAGTATATCAGCAAATAATACAGAAGTTGGTGAATTAATAGCTGATGCAATGGAAAAAGTATCAAAAGATGGTGTAATAACAATTGAAGAATCAAAAACATCACAAACAGAATTAAATGTAGTAGAAGGAATGCAATTTGACAAAGGATATGTATCACCATATATGGTAACAGATACAGAAAAAATGGAAGCAGTTGTAGATAATCCATATATTTTAATAACAGATAGAAAAATAAGCAATATTCAAGAAATATTACCATTACTAGAAAACTTAATGCAATCATCAGGAAAACTAGTTATAGTATGTGATGATATTGAAAGTGAAGCATTATCAACATTAATATTAAATAAATTAAGAGGAGTATTAAATGTTGTTGCAGTAAAAGCACCTGGATTTGGAGATAAGAGAAAAGCAATGTTAGAAGACATGGCAATTCTAACAGGTGGTGAAGTAATATCACAAGATTTAGGAATGGAATTAAAAGATACACAAATTACACAATTAGGTAGAGCAAAACAAGTAAAAGTACAAAAAGAAAATACAATAATTGTTGATGGTGCAGGAGATAAAGAAAAGATTGCCGAAAGAGTAAGACAAATAAAAGCTCAAATCGAAGAAACAAAGAGTGAATTTGATAAAGAAAACTTACATGAAAGATTAGCAAAGATTGCTGGAGGAGTTGCAGTAATTGGAGTTGGAGCAGCAACAGAAATTGAAATGAAAGATAAAAAATTAAGAATAGAAGATGCATTATCAGCAACAAAAGCAGCAGTTGAAGAAGGAATTGTAGCTGGTGGTGGAACAGCATATGTAAATATTATACCAGCAGTAGAAAAAGTTGCAAAATCACTTGAAGGTGGAGAAAAACTAGGTGCAGAAATAGTATTAAAAGCATTAGAAGAACCAGTTAAACAAATTGCAAGAAATGCAGGATTAGAACCAGCTGTTATATTAGACAATGTAAAGAAATCAGCTATAGGATTTGGATTTGATGCAGATAAAGAACAATATGTAGATATGAAAAAAGCTGGAATAGTTGATCCAACAAAAGTAACAAGAAGTGCATTACAAAATGCAGCATCAGTAGCAGCAATGGTACTTACAACAGAAAGTTTAGTAACAGATGCTCCAGAACCAAAAACATGTGGATGTGGAAATAATCATGAAATGGATAATGGAATGAACGGAATGTATTAATAAAACATTATACAAAAGTGTCGAAAAAAGCAACAAAATTAATTTTGTTGCTTTTTATATAAAAAAATGACTTGTATGTATACATAACTTGCAAAAAAAGTAAAAATATGGTATAATAGTTCTATCATGATGGCAAAAGCCAAGGAGGACAAAAGAATGATTGTATATGATAGGAAGTCTGGTTTCTATTGCGTGAAGACGTCTGCTTCTATTGAGGAGTTCTTTAAATGGAACAAGCTTGCTTGTGAAATGAACAAGAATCTTCTTAAACTGCGCGAGATTAGCGCAAGTTAAAGAAACAACAATATCCCTGGCGGGGACTCAAGCATTGCTTGGGTCCTTTTTATATATGTTTTTATAGAAAGAAAAAATCACAAAAATTTCATTGACAATTCAAATTATTATCCTTATAATTAGTATGGCAAAAGAATAAAAATGGAGGTAATAAAAAATGGATTTTGAACAATGGAAAGGCTTTGAAAAAGGCGAATGGAAAAGAAAAATTGATGTAAGAAATTTCATTCAAAAGAACTATACACCATATGAAGGAAATGCAACATTTTTAACAGGAACAACAGAAAAAACAAAAAAATTATGGGATGAAGTATTAAAATTATATGAAAAAGAAAGAAATTCAAATGGTTCAGTATTAGATATAGATACAAAAACAATATCAACAGTATCAGCACATGAAGCCGGATATATAGATAAAGACTTAGAAGAAATAGTAGGATTACAAACAGATGCACCATTAAAAAGAGCAATAATGCCTTATGGTGGAATCAAAATAGTAGAAAAATCATGTGAAGCTTATGGAAGAGAAGTAGACCCAGAAGTTGATAAAATATTCCATACAGTAAGAAAAACACACAATGATGGAGTATTTAGTGTATATACACCAGATATAAGAGCTGCAAGAAGTGCACATTTAATTACAGGACTTCCAGATGGATATGGAAGAGGAAGAATAATTGGAGATTACAGAAGAGTAGCACTATATGGTGTTGATGAATTAATTAGAGAAAAACAATTAGATTTAGAAGAATTAGATGTAGATGAATTTACAGAAGATGTAATAAGAGAAAGAGAAGAAATCTATGAACAAATAAAAGCATTAAACGAATTAAAAGTAATGGCAGCAAAATATGGATTTGATATATCAAGACCAGCTGGAAATGCAAAAGAAGCAATACAATGGTTATATTTTGGATATTTAGGAGCAATAAAAGACCAAAATGGTGCTGCAATGAGTATTGGTAGAACATCAACATTTTTAGATATATATATAGAAAGAGATTTCAAAAATGGAACATTAACAGAAGAACAAGCACAAGAATTAATGGATCATTTTGTAATGAAATTAAGATTAGTAAGATTCTTAAGAACACCAGAATACAATGAATTATTTAGTGGAGATCCAGTTTGGGTAACAGAAAGTATTGGTGGTATGGGAGTTGATGGAAGAACATTAGTAACAAAGAACTCATTTAGAGTTTTACACACACTAGAAAATTTAGGTCCTGCACCAGAACCAAACTTAACAGTATTATGGTCAACAAGATTACCAGAAGGATTCAAACGTTATACAGCAAACTTATCAATCAAAACATCTTCAATTCAATATGAAAATGATGATGTAATGAGAACAACATTAGGTGATGACTATGGAATTGCTTGTTGTGTATCTCCAATGAAGATAGGAAAACAAATGCAATTCTTTGGTGCAAGAGCAAACTTAGCAAAAACATTATTATATGCAATAAATGGTGGAAAAGACGAAAAATCTGGAAAACAAGTAGCTCCAAGATTTGAACCAATAACATCTGAATATCTAGATTATGATGAAGTTATGGTAAAATTTGATCAAATGATGGATTATGTAGCAAAAATTTATATAAAAGCATTAAATGCAATACACTATATGCATGATAAATATTCTTATGAAGCAATAGAAATGGCTTTACACGATAAAGATGTAATAAGAACAATGGCATGTGGTATAGCAGGACTTTCAGTAGTTGCAGACTCATTATCAGCAATAAAATATGCAAAAGTAAAAGTTATAAGAGATGAAAACGGATTAGCAGTTGACTATGAAATTGAAGGAGATTATCCAAAATTCGGAAATGATGATGACAGAGTTGATCAAATAGCTGTTGATGTTGTAACACAATTTTTAAGAAAATTAAAGAAACATCCTGCATATAGAGGTGCAAAACAAACATTATCAATATTAACAATAACATCAAATGTTGTATATGGAAAAGCAACAGGAAATACACCTGATGGAAGAAGAGCAGGAGCTCCATTTGGACCAGGTGCAAATCCATTACATGGAAGAGATACAAATGGTGCATTAGCTGTAATGAACTCAATTGCAAAATTACCATTTGAAGAATCAGAAGATGGTATTTCATTCACATTTGCAATTACACCTTCAACATTAGGTCAAGATATGTGGACAAAAGAAACAAATCTTGTAAGTATGTTAGATGGATATTTTGCAGAAACAGGACATCATATTAATGTTAATGTATTTGATAGAGCTTTACTTGAAGATGCTATGGAACATCCAGAAAAATATCCTCAACTTACAATTAGAGTCTCAGGATATGCTGTAAACTTTACAAAATTAACAAGAGAACAACAATTAGATGTAATTAACAGAACAATTCATGAAAGAATTTAATAAAAGATAGATATAAAGCTTTAAGAATTTCTATATAATAGTAATTCTTAAAGCTATTTTTTTATATAGTAGGAAAGTTACAATCGTTAGCATTTTGATATTTCATCACTTTGCTCAGAAACTCAAATCGGGCGAAAACAAATAATAATCTTATAAAAATTGACGCAATTTACATAATGTGATATACTGATAAATAGTGTAAAAAAGGAGAATTTATATGAATATAGAAATAAATACAGATAATAATCTATTACAGAATAGAACCAAATCAACCAATTGTGATGGGTTATCAGTTTCAAAAAAAATCGATTTATTTGAAAGATATTTGAAAGAAAATTCAAATGAATCAATTCATTCTAATACTATTTTTGAAGGATATAATATAGGAAGAATTCTTATACAACTTAGATATTTAATGAAAAATAATTTGATAAAATATAACTCTGAAGAACTTAAAAGAATGGAAAATTTAGGATTATTAGAAAACACTAAAGAAACAATATATGACAAAATTAAACGTTTAAAACAGTTTTGTGAAAAACATCCTTATGCATTTTCTAATCTTTATAGATTACGTGAAAATTTAAATAAGAAAGAAAAAATGGAATTTGAAAAAGTTTTTAAAGATTATACTTATATAAGGGAAAGAAAATCTAGAGGAAAATTGCCAAAAAAATTAGAAGAAGAATTAAATAATAGTCAAATTGGAGGAGTATTTAAAAATGAGGATATTGAAGAATTTTATGAGGAATATGAAATTGGTGATAAAGAAAAAAGACAAATAATAAATGAATTTGGAAATATGGAAAAATTAAAAAAATCTTATATAAAATATATGATAAAACTTGCTAATGCTAAAAATTATAATGAGATACATAGAATAAAAATTGAAAATAGAGAGTCAGCTATGGAAAATCCAAAAATGCCATTAGTAAGAAATTTCTATTTAGGCTCTCAAAGTTTAGAAAAACAGAAAGCTTTATTGAATTTTATCTCATATATGTACGGAGAAAAATATGCTACTAATATAATATTAGGACCAGAAGTTGATGTGATTTTAGAAAAAATCTTAAGAGAAATGTTAACAGATAGAGAAAGATATATTGTGGAATTTAAATTTGGCTTAAAAAGAGAAGAAGAAATACCAAAAGAAGTAAGGAATATGAAACAACAAAGTATGTATCAAATAATGTGTTATCAAGTAGTACGAAAAATTCGTAAAAAAGAAATAAAAGATGTTTTTTTAAATCATCTTTATAAACCATCTGAAGAATTTATTAGAGCATATTTTAGTAAAAGGGATGTTTTTGAAAAAGATAGTGAACAGTTATCAGATGAAGATAAACAGGAACTATTAAATATGATAGATGTGGAAAATGAAAATATTGGAGTAATAGATGAAGATACAATAGAAGAAATGGCAATTGAAAACATAAATTTTTCAACCCAACTATTATATAAGGCAATGAAATATAATGGGATAAATACAGTTGGAGATTTATTAGAAAGAGCAAGAAGTAAAAAAGATTTATTAACTATGGCATATATTGGCAATAAAGAAGCAGAAGAAATAATAGAAAAATTATCAGAATTTGGAATTACAGTTTATAATGGAGTAAAAACGAGAGAAAAAATAGGACTAGAGATAAAAAGCTTAAACTTATCACATAGAACATATATGTTGTTGGCAAGAAATGAAATATATACAGTCGAACAATTAGTAGAGAGAATAAGAAGTAAGGATGATTTGTTGCAATTAAGATGGATTGGAGAAAAAACAGCTAATGAAATAATAGAAAAACTGGCTGAAAATGGAATTACAATTTATAAAGATGAAAATGAAGAAACAATAAAAATAGCATTATCAAAATTAAGAATACAACAAGAAAAAATGCAAGAATTAGATGCAAATATTCTTTATCTTAAGAAACAAAAAGAAGTAGGAGAAAAATTGGAAAATCAATCTAAAGGAGAAGATGATAATGGAAGATAAAAAGCAATTTTTTGAAATATATCAAAAAGTAAAAAAAGAAGAAATGAATATAAAAACTTTAGATTCAAAAACAACATTAAAAATTTTACAGATGCTTAATGAAGAAATTAAAATAAATGATAGAAGAATTGCCCAAAAAACTGAAGAATATGAAAAACTTTTAAAGATACAAAAAAAGACTTCATAACTAATGTTATGAGGCCTTTTTTTTGTATTTTAAGATTAATGATTATTGTCATCATCATAGTAATTAGTTCTTCTATTATTAGAAGAAGCATAATACCAAATTAAAGCAATAATAACAGCAGCTGCAACAGCAATTATAAGCCAAGTCCACATAGTAGAATTCATACCTAAGAAATTAGCTGTGTTTGCATCTGTTGCTGTTCTAGTAGCATTATAACCTGTAGTATTTCTAACAGCTGTATTAGCATCATTACCAATACCAGTCATAATATCATTATTATTAGTATTATTTGTAGTATTAGTATTTGCATTATTGTTGTTATTGTTCATATTAGTCATATCATTTATTCCATCTCCAACACCTTTTAAAGCATCTTCAACAGCATTTTCAGCTCCACCAACAACATCTCTTACACCATTAACAACATCATTGCCAGCATTTTGCATAGTATTTTCGGTAGCAAAACTTAAAGTAACAGAAAAAGAAAATATTATTGCTATAGCCAAACCAATTGCAAGAAACAATTTTTTACTCATAATGTCTAAATTCCTTTCTAAAAATTACAATTAAAGGTTTCAAAATAAAACCTTATTTATAGTATTAATTTATTGAACCAAAATATACTTGAAAAATCTTGCAAAAAAATAAAAAATCATATAAAATTAATCAAAAGGAGCAAACATAATGAAAATTATAAACAATGTAGATGACTTTAAATCATTAAAATCAATAGATTTAGAAGATATAAAAACTACTAAAATTAATGATTTAAAAAGAAAAGATGAAGCTAAAACAAGAATAATGAAATATATTACATATAAAAAAAGAACAGAGCAAGAAGTAAGAAAAAAGTTTAAAAATGAAATAGATGAACAATTACTTGATGAAATAATTGAATATCTAAAAGAAGCTAATTATCTAGATGATTATCAATTTATTCAAAAACAAGTAAATGAATATATGTTGTTAAAAACATTATCAATAAGAGAATTAAAATACAAACTTCTAGAAAAAGGATTAGACAAAAAATTAGTCGAAAAATATATAGAAGATAATAGAGAAGAACTTGAAGAATATGAAAAGAAATGTATAGAAAAAATAAGAAGAAAAAAAGCAGGAAATATGGAAGAAGAAAAAATTAATCAATATTTGTTTAGAAAAGGATATCCAATAAGCAAATATGAATAAATTAATTTTGGACAGAGTTGTAGCTTAAAGGAAGGAAAAACAAATGCAAAATTTAATTACAATGGGAAGAATATATTCTATAAAATTAGAAAATTTTGAAGGACCATTAGATTTATTATGTCACTTAATAGACAAAAATAAAATGGATATTTATGACATAAATATAAGTGAAATAGCAGATCAATATATAGATTATATAAATCAAATGGAAAAAATGAATTTAGATATAACAAGTGAATTTTTAGTTATGTCATCAACATTATTATATTTAAAATCAAAACATTTATTACCAAAAGTAGAAAATGAAGAGGAAGAAATTACAGAAGAAGAACTTATTAGAAGAATAATTGAATATAAAAAATATAAAGAAATAACCAAAAAATTAAAAGAAGCATTTTTAGTAAATTCAAATAGATTATTTAAAATGCCAGAAGAAATTGAATTACCAAAACAAAAAATACAAAAAGATTATACTCCAAATATAATACCAGAAGTTTATCAAAAATTGTTGCAAACAAATGCTGAAAAAATAAATGAAAATGCTGCAAATATTGAAAAAATAGCAATAACAGAAACATTTTCTGTTGGAGATAAAGTAAAAGATATGTATAGAGCATTAATAAAATATAAGAAATTTACATTTAATAAATTATTTACATTAAAAAAACATAGTAAAAATGAAGTTGTTACAGCATTTACAGGACTTTTAGAAATGTCACGTAGAAATAAAGTTGTAACAGAACAAGATGAATTATTTGGAGACATAGAGGTAGAAAAGTCAAAATTTCACCCAAAACAAATTGAAGATTAAAAAAGAAAAAATAGGAAAAAATAATATTATAACTTTTAAGAAAAGAGTTGATAATATTGTTTTTTCTTTTTATATTAGTAATATTTACGATTTTGATAATTGCAATACATACAAGTAAAATTGGTATAGATATAAAAAATCTTATAATTGATACAGATGCAGAAGAAAAAATAAATGAAGATGGAAAAATATATGTTTATTTATTATTATTTAATAAAATTAAATTATTTAGAAAAAATGTAAGAAATATACCAATGAAAGATGTGAAATTTGAAACAAGTGATTTTGATATAAAGATTTTTAAAAATAAAGATATAAAAATAAATTATTTGGAATTGATTCAAAATATTAATATAGATATAAAAAATATAGATTTGAATGTCAATATTGGAACAGAAGATGCAGGAATAACTGCAATATTAGTGGGAATTTTGGCTGGAATATTGGGAACAATTATAAAAAAGCCGAAATATCAGATTTTGCCAATTTATGCAAATAGAAATTTATTAAAAATTAATCTAAATGGTATATTTTCAATATATTTGATGCATTATATATATAAATTTATAAAAGACAATATAAAGGAAAGGTTTATGGATAAACCCTTAAATAAAAATCTAAATTTTAAAGTAAGGTAAGTGATATTATGGGAGAACATCCTATTGAAAATTTAATGATTACAGCAATGAATAGTATTCAAAACATGGTAGATGTGAATACTATAGTAGGTGAGCCAATTCAATCAATGAATGGAATTACAATTATTCCAATCTCTAAAGTATCTTTTGGATTTGCAGCAGGTGGAAGTGAATTTACAGGTGAAACTATAAAACAATATAGAATGAAAGACAAAGATGAAGAAATTGAATACAAATTACCATTTGGAGGTGGAGCAGGGGCAGGAGTTTCAATAAATCCAGTTGCTTTTTTAGTTGTGCAAGGAGATAATGTAAAATTAATGCCTGTTGACCATCAATCTTGTATTGATAGACTTATAGATTATGTTCCAGATTTAATGCAAAAAATTAATGAAATGTTTAATAAAACTATTTGTCAAAAAGATGAAAGAACAAAAAGAATTTTAGAAGATATAAAAAAGAAGAATTGTAAAAAATCGGATTGTAATAAGAATCAAGATGAAAAAGGTGAAGAAGTGAAAAAACAAGATGAAAAAATTGCTCAAAATGAAGTTAATTCTCAAAAAGAAAATAAGATGAATATTGAAACAATTGAATCAGATGGGGAAATTTTTGGGGAAGAATAAAGAGATAGTTTTATAACTATCTCTCAACAATCATAGGTCCTATATTTGTAACAGTTCCAGCTCCTAAAGTAAGAACAATATCATCTTTTTTTACATTTTCTTTTAGATAAGAAGCACATTCTTCAAGAGAAGGAAGATATATAGCATTTTTTCCTAATTCAATTATTTTATTAACTAAATCTTTTGAAGAAATATTATAAGTATTAGTTTCTCTTGCTGCATAAATATCTGTAACAATAATATTATCAAATTCAAGTAAAGCATTTGCGAAATCATCTAAAAGATTAAATGTTCTACTATATGTATGTGGTTGGAATACAACCCAAGATTTATTATATTTTTTATTTTTTAAAGCTTTTGCAGTAGCTTTAACTTCTGTTGGATGATGACCATAATCATCATAAACTCTAGCACCATTTAACATACCTTTAAATTCAAATCTTCTATCAGCACCTTTAAATTTATGAATAGCATTTTTTATATCAGCTTTTGAAATTCCATAAGTATCACATAAAGCAATACAAGCTAAAGCATTTAAAATATTATGTTTTCCTGGAATAGAAAGTGAAATATGTTCATAAAATTCATTATATTTATAAACATCAAATTCAGCCATTCCTTCATCATCAAATTTAATATTTTTCGCTTGAAAATCAACATCATCATTTTCGATACCATATTTAATTGCTTGAGCTTTTGAATAAACAGGTAGGTCTAAACAATTATTATCATCAGCATTTATTATTAAATGTCCATCTTCAGGTAGTAATTTTACATATTTTATAAAAGCATTCTTTATATTTTCTAAATTTTTATAATAATCTAGATGATCATTATCAATGTTTAAAATTATTTCAGATTTTGGACTAAATTTTAAAAAACTCTCAACATATTCACAAGCTTCTATTATAAAATTTTCACTATTTCCAACTCTATAATTTCCATCAAGTTCTTTTATTATTGCACCAACTTGTATACTTGGATCTCTTAATGCTTCTAAGAAACATAAAGAAACAAGTGATGTTGTAGTTGTTTTTCCATGTGTTCCTGAAATTGCAATAGTATTTTTATAACATCTTGTAAGTTCACCTAAAAAATCAGATCTTTCTATAGTAGGAATTCCAAGTTCTTTTGCATGTACAAGTTCTGGATTGTCTTGATGAATTGCAGCTGTATAAACAACACAATCAGCTCCAATTACATTTTTTGCATCATGACCAACAAATACTTTAATTCCTGCATTTTCTAAAGTATGTAAAATTTCTGAATCAACATTATTGCTTCCAGAAACAGAAAACCCCCAATTGGCAAGGATTTCAGCAATTCCACTCATGCTAATTCCACCAATTCCTATCATATGTATTTTTTGATATTTTTTAATATTTTCAATATTTGGCATTATAAAATCTCTCCTTGTATTTTCAAAATATATGTCTAAATTATTAGTTCACATTATATACTTATATAATGCAAATTTCAAGTTTTTTGAGACAATAAATCTAAAAAAAATAAAATAAAAAAATTTTTTGAAAAAAAAGAGGGAAAAAAGAAAATATTGGAGAATAATAGACTAGTACATAAGATATAAAACTTATTAGTACAAAAAATTTAACAGTGGAGGTGCACACAATGCAAATAACAGACGTACGTTTAAGAAAAGTAAATTCAGAGAACAGAATGAAAGCTGTTGCTTCTGTAACATTCGATAACGAATTTGTTATTCATGATATCAAAGTTATCGAAAGTCAAGATGGATTATTCATTGCTATGCCAAGCAGAAAAACTCCAAACGGAGAATTCAAAGACATAGCTCATCCAATCAATGCTGAGACAAGAGAAAAAATTCAAAAAGCTATTTTAGAAGCTTATAACGCTCCTGAAACAGAAGAATCAGCAGAATAATATATAAATATTATTAAAGCCCCTAAGGGGCTTTCTTTTATATTATATCTATATAATTTGTTTTTTTATAGAATCAACAATAATACCACAAATGACAAATTGTGTAGCAAAAGTAAAACTAGATTTAATTAAAAGTTCACCAATATGATAAAATAAGTTAATTCCAAGTAATATGTAAGAAATTAGTATTGTAGATGCAATAATCGCAAGAAATATTGAGAATAATATACCATATTTTATAATTTTATAAGTATCCTTATCTAAATTTTTTAATCCTATAATAATTTTATTCATAATAAATCTCAGTCCTTTCTGTCTTAAAATAAAGGCAAAATAAAATTAGTTCTTATAATTAATAATAACATCAAAATTTGTCGAAATCAAAGGAAATAAATTACAAATAATTGCAAACATTTTTTCGAAAATATATTGACTAATAAAAACAAAAAATATATAATTCAAAAAGAAAAAATAAGATAGGAATGATGGAAAAATGGCAAAAGCAAAAACAATATTTGTATGTAGTGAATGTGGAAATGAATCACCAAAATGGTTAGGAAAATGTCCAGCATGTAATAGTTGGAATACATTTTATGAACAAAAAATAGAGAAATACACAGAAGAAAACAAAATAGAAAAAAAGATAAATAATACCCCAAAACCATTAAACACATATATAGGACAAGAAGCAAATAGAACCTCAACAGGATATTCAGAATTAGATAGAGTTCTAGGAGGTGGATTAGTAAAAGGCTCATTGATATTATTAGGAGGAGAACCTGGGATAGGAAAATCAACATTAATATTACAATTATGTGAAAAAGTACAAGGAGAAGGAAAAGTATTATATGTATCTGGAGAAGAATCAGCAGAACAAATAAAATTAAGAGCAGATAGATTAGATGTAAAAAGTGAAGAATTAATGTTTTTAGGAGAAACAGATATAGATATAGTAAAAGAAGCAATATCAGAAATGCAACCAAAACTAGTAATAATAGACTCAATACAAACAATGTATTCAGACGAAATAACTGCAGCAGCAGGAAGTGTAAGTCAAGTAAGAGAAATAACAGCACAAATAATGAGAGTATGTAAAGCACAACAAATAACAACAATAATAATAGGACATGTAACAAAAGAAGGAAACATAGCAGGTCCAAGAGTTTTGGAACATATGGTAGATACGGTACTTTATTTAGAAGGAGAAAGATATAATACATATAGAATATTAAGAGCTGTAAAAAACAGATTTGGATCAACAAATGAAATAGGAATGTTTGAAATGAGACAAGAAGGAATGTGTGAAGTAACAAATCCATCAGACATTTTAATAACAGAAAGAGAAGACAATCCATCTGGCTCATGTATTATAGCAAGCATAGAAGGAACGAGACCAATACTAGTAGAAATGCAAGCATTAACATCACAATCAGTATTTGGAATACCAAAAAGAACTGCAAATGGATTTGATTATAACAGATTAGCAGTATTAATTGCAGTTCTAGAAAAAAGAGCAGGATTAGCATTGGGAGGGCAAGATATTTATTTAAATATAGCAGGTGGAATGAAATTAAATGAACCAGCAGTCGATTTAGGAATAATAGCAACAGTTGCATCTGCATATAAAAATATACCAATTCCGCAAAGTACAGTTGTTATGGGAGAAGTAGGTTTGACAGGAGAAGTAAGAAGAATTAATTTAATTGAAAAAAGATTAAAAGAAGCAGAAAAATTGGGCTTTAAAACATGTATAATTCCAGAAAATAACAAAAAAAGCTTGAAAGATGAATATAAATTAGATATAATAGGTGTGAAAAATATTGGAGAAGCACTAAGAAAATTAGGAATAAAATAAAAACAAAAGATTAGAAAAATAGGCTTTATAGTAGAGAGGAAGGTTTTTCAATGAAGGCAATAAAAGAAGATCCAATTGCAGAAATTTTAAAGAAAATAGCACCAGGAACACCTATAAGAGAAGGACTAGACAATATATTAAAAGCAAGAACAGGAGCATTATTATTAATAACAGATAAGCAGGAAGTAATTGATGAAATTGTTGATGGTGGATTTAATATAAATGAAGATTATACATCATCAAAATTATATGAATTAGCAAAAATGGATGGTGCAATAATATTAAGTGGAGATATGAAAAAAATATTATTTGCAAATGCACAATTAATACCATCATATCAAATACCAACAGTTGAAACAGGAACGAGACACAGAACTGCAGAAAGAACAGCAAAACAAACAGGAGAATTAGTTATAAGTATATCTCAAAGAAGAAATATAATAACAATTTTTAAAGACAACTATAGATATATATTGGAAGATACAGATGTGGTATTAAACAAAGCAAATCAAGCAATTCAAACATTAGAAAAATACAGAAAAGTATATGATAGTAAATTAAGTATATTAAATGAATATGAATTTAATGATATTGTAACATTAGATAATGTAATATCTGTAATTCAAAGAGCAGAAATGGTAATGAAAATCGTAGATGAAGTTCAAAGGGCAATTTATGAACTTGGAGAAGAAGGAAGGCTTCTTGAAATGCAATTAGAAGAATTAATAGGAGATTTAGAAGAAGAAGAACTTTTAATAATAAAAGATTATATAGCATCTGGTAAAAAGAAAAACTCTAAAGAAGTATTACAAGCAATACAAGAATTGTCACATGACGAATTAATGAGACCTCAATTAATTGCAAGAATTTTAGGATATGAAGATTTTGATAATTATGATGAGGTTGGAGTATATACAAAAGGTTATAGAATATTAAATAAAATACCAAGAATGCCAAGTAGTATAGTAGAAAATTTAGTTAAATCTTTTAAATCTTTCCAACATATATTAGATGCAGATATTCCTAAATTAGATGAAGTAGAAGGAATAGGAGAGATAAGAGCAAGAACTATAAAACAATCTTTAAAAAGAATGCAAGAACAGTTTGTTTTTGATAATTTAATGTTATAATATAGATTAATAATTGATAAAAAATCAATTTTAATAAAACTCTTGTAAATAATAAAAAGAGTAGTACAAAAAAGATAAAAAGGAATTGGAGGAAAAACAATGGAAAAAGGAAGAAATGTAATGATAGGAATAGCTATTATAGTAGTTATTGTATTAATAGGGATAGTAGGAGTTGGAGTATATAAAAATGCTACAATGGAAGTAAAAAATCCTATAGCTACAATGGAAGTAGAAGGATATGGAACTGTAAAAATAGAATTATATCCAGATCAGGCACCAAACACTGTTGCAAACTTTATAAAACTTGCTAATAATGGATTTTATAATAATTTAACATTTCATAGAACAATACCAAACTTTATGATTCAAGGTGGAGATAAAAATGGAGATGGAACTGGAGCTCCATCATTAAAAGATTTAATTGGTGATAGTGCAGAAGATAAATCTTATGCAATAAAAGGTGAATTCTTAGCTAATAATTACGAAAATACATTAAAACATACAAAAGGTGTTATTTCTATGGCAAGATCAGATTATAGTAGTATGGGGTTAACAGAACAAGGGTATAACTCAGCTGGTTCACAATTTTTTATTATGACATCTGATAATACATCTTTAGATGGATCTTATGCAGCATTTGGAAAAGTAATAGAAGGATATGATATAATAGAAAAAATATCAAATGTAGAAGTTACATATAGAAGTTCTGAATTAGGAGAAAATGAAGAAGCTCCAAAAGATGAACAGGGAAATACTTTATCATCAGATATGCCAAAAGAAAAACCAGTAATTAAAAGTTTATCTGTAGAGACATATGGAGTTGATTATGGAACACCAGAGACTGTTGAACCTTTTTATTATCAAAGTTATTTAAGTAAACTATATGGAACAAATGGAAACAGCACAAATTCATCAGTAACATCAAATACTTCAACAGAAGAAAATTCAGATAAAAACAATACAAATGATACAGCTTCAAATGAATAAATTTGTGTAAAATAAATTTAGATTTATAGAGGAAGAGTAGTAAAAATAAAATTTATTGATTATTAATTAATTAAAGTTTTAGTAAATAATTATAAAAAATAGATTATATAATTTGAATTTATTATAGAATTAAAAATACAATAAAAAAGAATGGAACAAAGGCCATTCTTTTTTTGGGTAAAAGAGAAGATTTTTTGGAACTTCTAGTATATAAAAAATTTTAAATATTAATTAAGAAAAAATTATTTAACAATTTTTTTAGCTAAAAATTTTTGTTTTTCTTTAAGATTTAAAATATAATAAAAACATAAAACTTAGATAAAAGTTTTTGATAATGAAACTTACTTTAGATAAAATTTTACATCAATATTTTATTTGATTTCTACTATAGTAACTCCCATTTCACCTTCACCGAATGTTCCGAGTCTAAAAGATTTTACATGTGGATTGGTTTTTAAAAAAGTATGAATACCTTGTCTTAGTTTTCCTGTACCTTTGCCATGTACTATTCTTACAGGAGATATTTTTGCTAAACTACAATCATCTAAGTATTTATCAATTACAAATATTGCTTCATCAACATTTTGACCAATAACATTAATTTCACTTGATATATTTTTTGATTTTAAATTTATAGATTTTTTTGTATAAGTACTTGATTGTTTTTCTGCATTTGCTTTTTCTAATTTGTTAATATTCATTGTCGTTTTTGCATTTCCAATTTGTAATTGTACTTCATTAGACTTATTAGGAAGACTTAGAACTATAGCTTTAGTATTAAGTGTTTTAACTAAAACAGTCATTCCAATAGTAATATCTTTAGATGTTAAGCTTCCAATATCTGTTTTACCTAAGCTTGGAGTATAATCTTTTAAGGAAGTGTTTAATTGGTTTCTTAAATTATTTGCATGTTTTAAAGATGTGTTAGATTCAGAAAGTTCATTTAAATCTTTTATTATATTAGTTGCTTTTGCTTTTGCATCTAATAGAATTTGCCTTGCTTCTTTTTTTGCTTTTTCTAAAATTTCTTTTTCTTTTTGTTTATGGTTAGATAAGTCAGATTCTAAAGAATTTCTTAATAATTCTACTTGATTTAAGTTCTTATCAATAAGTTCTTTTTCTTTTTCTATTTGTAATACTTTTTCTTCTTTCTTAAGATTATTAAGAGTAGTATTTAGATCAAGTTCAGCAATCATTATTTTTAGATGTTCCTTTGTAAAAGCACTAGCTAAGTCTTCATAAAAAGGAAGTTCATATTCAATAGTATTAAACTTACTACTAATCTTATCCATTGTTTTAATAAAGATAGGTAATTCATCTTGTTTTAGTTCTCTTACAATGTAACCAAGTCTTTCATTTCTTTTAATAATTTGTCTAGCTTTTTTGGACATATTATTTAATATATCATTAAGACTTTTGTCAGTTAAATCAAGTTTCATCGTATATTTAGGATTAAGAGTGTTATTATCAGTTTCAATAAAACCTAGTTTTAATAAATAATCTTTTATAAATAAATTATTTATACCTCCTTGTAATTCCCTACCATCCTCATCTTTCTCAGTGGTTAATATCTCAGGATCTATTTTTAGATAGATGCCATTTTTTTCTTTAACAAAGTTAATTATTTCTTTAGTAAATACTTCTAATAAATCATAGTTTTTATAGTCAATTAAAAAACCTTGAGGAGCATAAAAAAATCTTTTCTTAATACTTTTATTTTCATTAGCTAAAAGTAAAGTGGCTCCTAACAATTTATTTTTATCTTCAAGACCTAAAAAATAAGGATGCCAATTCTCACCACTTTTAAAGTTAGCCCAATAAATACTTTGTTCAAAAGGACATATTTCTAGGTAATTAGTAAATTCATTAAATTCTGTTTTAGAAAGCTCTACAAGTTTCATTTTATCACCCCACCTTAAACTAATTATACTTGATTCTTTCACTTAGTGCAAGATTATGATATGATTATATAGGAAAGTGGTGAATTTATGCGAAAGAAAGAATTAAAACAAAATTCCTTTCTAAATGGAGCTTTTGTAGCAACCATGGAAATAGTTATTACTAAAGTATTAGGTATGCTATATGTAATTCCCTTTTATGCAATTATTGGGGAACAAGGAGGAGCCCTATATGGATATGCCTATACCATCTACTTATTATTTCAGTCTTTATCTTGTGCTGGTATTCCTAATGCAATTTCTAAAATAATTAGTGAATATCAAACCTTAGGTTATAGTAAAGCTAAAGAAAAAGCTTTTAAGATAGGTAGAAGACTAGCTGTCTTTATGGGAATATTTGTCTTTATTATTTTATTCTTATTTGCTCCTATTATAGCAAAAGCAATTATTGGTGATTTAACAGGAGGAAATACTTTAAGTGATGTAACTTACGTTATTAGAGTAATTGCTACAGCTATACTAGTAGTACCTATCTTAAGTATTTATAGAGGTTATTTAGAAGGACATAAGTTTATAACACCAACAGCTATTTCACAAGTGGTAGAACAAGTAGCTCGTATAGTAGTTATTATAGCTGGTTCTTATGCTGCATTAAATGTATTTCATTTGTCTTTAACAACTGCTGTAGGTGTAGCAACTTTTGGAGCAACAGCTGGAGCCTTAATAGGTTATCTATATTTGCTTGATAAAGTGTTTAAACATAAGAAAGAGATAAACAATATAACTGAGGTAAAAGATGAGCCAGTTATTTCTACTAAAGAAATCTTAGGAAAAATATTTTTCTATGCCTTACCATTCATTATGATAGATGTCTTTAAATCAGCTTATAACTTTGTTGATATGACTACTCTTGTTAAGACACTAGTTCATTCAGCAGGCTATACTACGGTAGCAGCAGAAAACTCTATGAGTGTAATTTCTACTTGGGGAAATAAACTTAATATGATAATTGTATCTATTTCTACTGGTATAATCATAAGTCTAATACCTAACCTTACTTCGTCATCTGTTAAAGGTGATAAAAAGGATGTCCATCATAAGATTAATCAAACTTTACAAATATTATTATTCTTATCAGTACCTATGACTATAGGATTATCATTCTTATCACAACCAGTTTGGGATGTATTCTATGGAAATAAATCAGCAGTAGGAGCAGAGATTATGGCGTACTATATTTTTGTGGCTTTGATAATTTCTACTTATACAGCTTTAGTATCCATTGTTCA
>ERZ779671.69-NODE-69-length-53178-cov-2.830902_pt1 | contig 53178 bp, 47 predicted proteins | sample MGYA00511074_ERZ779671 | MGnify/ENA primary metagenome ERZ779671 (study PRJEB29588, sample SAMEA2158454) | human gut metagenome | biome: human gut; feature: human-associated habitat; material: faeces | place: Denmark | collected 2008/2010 ... | reverse complement strand
ACTGTAATGTTACTTTATCAAGTGGGAGAAACATTTCAAGATTATGCAGTTGATAACTCTAAAAAATCAATAGAAAATTTAATGAATATTAGACCGGATTTTGCAAATGTTTTAAGAGAAAATGCTGAGATAAAAGTTAATCCTGAAGAAGTAAAAGTTGGAGAAATAATTATTGTAAAACCTGGGGAGAAAATACCTCTTGATGGTAAGGTTATAGAAGGAGAGTCAATGCTAGATACAACAGCATTAACAGGAGAATCAGTTCCTAGAAAAGCAAACACAGGAGATAATGTTTTTAGTGGATGTATAAACCAAACTGGAGTATTAAGAATTCAAGTAAATAAAGAATTCGGAGAATCAACTGTTAGTAAGATACTAAATTTAGTTGAAAATGCAGAAGACAAAAAATCTAAATCTGAAAACTTTATTACTAAATTTGCAAAATATTATACTCCAGTAGTTGTAATATTAGCAGTAATTATAGCTATTGTACCACCAATTGTTATAAAGGAAGCAAGCTTTACAGAATGGTTATATAGAGCATTATCATTTTTAGTTGTATCTTGTCCATGTGCACTAGTTATTTCAATACCTTTAAGCTTTTTTGCAGGAATAGGTGGAGCATCTAAAATAGGAGTTTTAATCAAAGGTGGAAACTATTTAGAAGCTTTAGCAAATGTTAATACAGTTGTTTTTGACAAAACAGGAACACTTACAAAAGGTGTATTTGAAGTTCAAAAAGTAGAAGAAGTGGGAGCATCTAAAAGAGATATTATAAAATATTCGGCTTATGCAGAAAATTATTCAAATCATCCAATTGCAGTATCAATTAAAAAAGCATACAACGAAAAGATAGATGAAAAATTGATTTCAGATATAAATGAAATATCTGGAAAAGGAATAAGTGTAAAAATTGAAAATAAACAAGTATTAGTTGGAAATGAAAAACTAATGCAAGAAAACAATATTGAATATACAAAATGTAGTGAAATAGGCACTGTAGTACATGTAGCAATTGAAAATAAATATGCTGGTTATATACTTATATCGGATGAAATAAAAGAAGATTCATTTAAAGCAATAAAAGAATTAAAAGATAATAAAAAACAGACAATAATGCTTACAGGTGACAAAAAAGAAGTTGGAGAATATGTTGCTAAAAAGTTAAATATGGATAAGGTTTATACTGAATTATTACCAGATGGAAAAGTTGAAAAAGTAGAAGAATTATTAAAACAAAAGAGTGAAAAAGGAAAGCTTGTATTTGTTGGTGACGGAATAAATGATGCACCTGTTTTAACAATTTCAGATATTGGTGTTGCAATGGGTGGACTTGGATCTGATGCGGCAATAGAAGCAGCAGATATTGTTATAATGACAGATGAAACTTCAAAAATAAGTAAAGCAATTAACTTGTCAAAAAAGACAATGAGAATTGTTCGTGAAAATATTATTTTTGCAATATTTGTAAAAATAGCAGTTCTTGTATTAACTGCATTTGGAGCCTCTACGATGTGGGAAGCTGTTTTTGCAGATGTAGGAGTTTCTGTTATTGCAATAATTAATGCTTTAAGAATGTTGAATATAAAGAAATTTGAATAATAGAAAAAACGCAATCTTAATTGATTGCGTTTTTTATGGAATGAATATGATTTTGAAATTATTTCTTGTTAAAACTCAAACATTCTACAACAAAATCGTTTGCAGAATTTCCATCTACATCAACTTCTAAATATTGAGAAGGAATGTAGGTGATAAAAATTCTTTTGCATTTATCATTGATAACCCAATGATGTTTAATTAATTTTGTGTAAGTGTTTGTAAGTGTAATTTTACAAGAAGTGTCTTTTCCAACACTTGCTTTTATGATAACAAGTCCTCTCAGACCAGTACCAGTAGAGAAAACGTAATGTCCTTTTTCAAAGAAGAAAAGTACTAATTTGTTATCCATTAAAAAGCAAATGCTCCAAGTGATTGCTACAAAAACAATCACAGGTAAGATAATCAATAAATTCCGAGCCATATTTTTCCCTCCATTACATAACTCAATTGAGTGATTACATTTGTAAGTAAAAACTTACAAAATCAAGGTGCTTTACCTTAACAGGTAAAATAATACCATAAATTTACATAAAAGTCAATTTGCATTAAAAATTTTATATATAAAGACAAAGAGCAAACTTAGAACAGGGATTCCAAGTTTGCTCTTTGTAAATATCGTTACAACGGTTTATTTTTTTTCTGTCAATTCTTCCTTGAGATGCTTCATTGCCAAATCGTGCTGGTTGCAAATATAATATCCGTATTTCTCAAATTCCTTAGAGCGATCATCTAATTTGAACAAACCATAGGCTAGATTATATTCAAAATTTTGTTCTGGTGTAGGAATATCAATTTTCCATTCAGGAATATTTAAAAGTGCTAAGGCATGAAAAAGTGAAAAGTAGTTGAAAGCAGCAGCAGTAGTGATATTAGGATAAATTCTGATGTATGACGGATTAGCTAATTCTTCCATAATTCGTTTTGCAATTTCATCTTGTATTTGTCGCATTTCTTTTTTAGTAAACTTTTTTTGTGGAAGTTTTAATGTAAGATAAAACAGATTGTCAAACTGGTTATAATCAATACTATACCAATATTCATTAGGAATTGCTTTGGGATAGGAAAGAGCTTCTGCGATTAATTTACAGCAACTTAATTCAAGTCCCATCCACTGAGCAGATTCAAGATTTTCCATAAATTTTTCCAAATTTTCTTTTTTAATCATCATGTTGTTTTCCTCCAATTGTAAATTTGTGACAGAAAAAAATCGACAAATGTCAAAGACATCATATATAGAATATAACACTAATTTGCATAACTTACAAGAGTGACAAAAAATATTTTGGGCAAAATATAGACATTTGAGGTTAAGTAGTGTAAAATAATTAAGTATAAAATGGAGAAAAATAATGATAAGAATAAAAGATATAAAAATAAGAGAAGATTTATTAGAAGAAAAAGTATTAGAAAAAGCATTACAAAAAAATAGATTACAAAAAGAAGATGTGAAAAAATGGTATATTTATAAAAAATCAATAGATGCCAGACAAAAAGAAGATATTTTCTATAATTATACGATAGATATTGAACTAAAAGATAATAATAAAGAAAAAAGATTTGAAAAAATCGAAGAATATAAAATGCCAGAAATAAAAGTAAAAAGGACAAGTAAAATTCAACCAGTAATAATAGGAGCTGGACCAGCAGGTTTATTTTCTGCATTAATCTTTGTTGAAAATGGAATAAAGCCAATTCTAATTGAAAGAGGAAAAAGAGTAGAAGATAGAGTAAAAGATGTCGAGGAATTTATAAATAATAGAAAATTTAACCCTAAATCTAATATTCAATTTGGAGAAGGTGGGGCAGGAACATTTTCAGACGGAAAATTAAATACTGGAAATTCAAGTATATATTCAAGAAAAGTACTCGAAGAATTTGTAAAATTTGGTGCGCCAAAAGAAATAATGTATGTTGCAAAACCACATTTAGGAACAGATAATTTAGTAAAGATTGTAAAAAATATTAGAGAATATATATTACAACAAGGGGGAGAAATCTTTTTCGAAGAAGAAGTTATAGATTTTGAAATAGAAAAAGGTCAGATAAAATCTGTAATAACAAACCAAAAAAGAAAAATAGAAACAGATAGTGTTATATTAGCAATTGGACATAGTGCAAGAGACACATTTAAAAAATTGAATGAACTAGGAGTAAAAATTGCACCAAAAAACTTTGCTGTTGGGGTTAGAATAGAACATTTACAAAAAGATATAAATATGGCTCAGTATGGAAACAAAACAAAATTGAGATTAGGGTCTGCAGATTATAAATTAGTATATCATGCCTCAAATGGAAGAACTTGCTATACATTTTGCATGTGCCCTGGTGGAAAAGTAATGGCCTCAAATTCAGAAGAAAGTTCAATTGTAACAAATGGAATGAGTAATTTTGCAAGAGATGGAGAAAATGCAAATAGTGCATTACTTGTAAATATATCTGTTGAAGATTTTTATAAAGAATCGCCATTAGATGGAATGTATTTTCAAGAAGAATTAGAGAAAAAAGCATTTGAATTAGGCGGAAAAAACTACAATGCACCAATACAAAGAGTTGAAGATTTTCTCGAAAATAAAACAACAACAAATTTAGGAAAAATAAAGCCAACATATATGCCTGGAGTAACATTTTCCAACCTGAATGAAATATTGCCAGAATTTGTTTCAAATACATTAAAAGAAGGATTAACAGAATTAGACCAAAAATTACATGGATTTGCTGAACATGATGCAATAATGACGGGAGTAGAAACAAGAAGTTCATCACCAGTACAAATAACGAGAGATAAAGAAACAATGAATTCAATTAATGTTCAAGGACTATATCCATGTGGAGAAGGTGCAGGATATGCTGGAGGCATTATGACAGCTGCTATTGATGGAATAAAATGTGCAATAAAAATAATTGAAAAAGAGTAAAATTATAATATATTTAATGAAAAAAATTCCAGCATAAAAAACAAAGAAAAAATCATTATAAGTGAGTATAAATTTGAAAAAAAGAGATATAATAAAATTAGCATATAAAATTTAAGAAATTTGAACCAAAAAAGTGTTGCAATAGAAAAAATTATATGCTAAAATATGTATAACAAATAAATAATTAGAACAAAGCAAAAACCCTGCGTAGTGCGTGTAGACAGAATTTTTAGAACCTACAAGTTTAAAGAGGGACCTTAAATCTTTGAATATGGCGTGCAAGCTTACACTTTAGCATTTGTAAAATTACATTTCGAGTAGTAAGAAGCCCATGAGTATTCAAGAAGGAACCCACCTGTCGAAGACAGGTCCTTAAAAATTCAATCAACTTACGGCTAATGTGGGGATTGCTTTTTTTTGTGTGTAAAAGCTTTTAAAAATTATAAAGAATTTCTTAAAAAGCTTTTCTTTTTTTGAAAAATATAATATAATGTATTTGCAATTTTAATATATTCAAAAGTGCTGATTCTTGCGAAAGGAAGGATATTTTAATGAAAGAAAAAAAGAAAAAAAATAAACAACATAGTAATTCAAATAAAAAAAATATGAAAAGTCAAAAAACAAATGCAAAAAATGCAAATAATAAGTTAATAGAAAAAGATACTAAAATGAAATTCAAGTATAAACATCCAAAATTAGCGATAACATTAAAAATATTATTGGTATTAATAATATTATTAGTTGTTGTTGGGACAGGAGTTATAATAGGACTTGTATATGGATTTTTTGGAGATGATTTGAAAATTGATTTATCAAAATTGACAATGATAGAAAATACAGTAATAGTAGATTCAAATGAAAACGTATTAGCAGAACTAAATGGAAAAGAAAGTAGAAAAATTATTACACTAGATGAAATGTCACCATATTTACCTAAAGCATATATAGCAATTGAAGACGAAAGATTTTATCAACATCATGGAGTTGATTTAAAAAGAACAACAGCAGCAATTCTTTCATTTGTAACACATTTTGGAAAATCAACAACAGGTGGAGGAAGTACAATAACACAACAATTGGTTAAAAATATAACACAAGATAAGGAAAGTAGTGGAATCAACGGAATATTAAGAAAAGTAAAAGAATGGGCTAAAGCATATCAAGTAGAGAATGAATTAAGTAAAACTCAAATATTAGAATTATATTTAAATTTGATACTTGTTGGAGGAAGAAACTATGGAGTTCAAACAGGAGCAGAATATTATTTTAATACAGATGCATCAAATTTAAGTATTGCACAATGTGCATTTTTAGCAGGAATAAATAATTCACCAAATGCGTATAATCCATATTCAGGAAAAGATAATACTGAAAAAATTAAAAAAAGAACAAAAACAGTATTAGGACAAATGAAAAAATGTGGATATATAAATCAAGAAGAATATGATTCAGCAGTTGCTGAGGTTGAAGCAGGATTTAATTTTGAAAATGGAGTAAAAGGAAATGTTTATTCATCACATACAGATGCATTAATTTCACAATTGATAGAGCAAATTGCACAAGAAAAAAATATTTCTAAAACAGCAGCAGAAACATATTTAAATACAAGTGGATTAAAGATATATTCTACACAAGATGTAGATATTCAAAAAATAATGGAAGATGAAATGGCTGAAGATAAATATACATTATATGCCAAAGATGCAAAGGGAAATATTATAACAGATTCTAATGGAAATGAAATTGTAGCAGAAGCAGCAGCTGTTATAATAGAACCATCAACAGGGTATGTAGTTGGAGCTGTTGGACAATTAGGAGAAAAAACAACAGCAAGAGGATTAAATAGAATAAATAGTCCAAGGCAAACAGGGTCATCAATAAAACCATTATCAGATGTATTACCTGGAATTGAAGAAGGAATAATAACACCTGCTACAATATATTTGGATACAAGAACAACATTTGGAGGAACATGGACACCAAAAAATTATAATAGATATACAGGAAAAAGAACTGTTAGATCAGCATTAACAACTTCTCAAAACATCCCATTTATAAAAATACAAGCAGAATTAACTCCCCAAAAAGGTATTGAATATTTAAAGAAAATGGGAGTATCAACATTAGATGATGAAAAAGATAATAATTTAGCATCTGTTGCAATAGGAGGATTTACATATGGTATTAGTCCATTAGAAATGGCAGCAGCATATGCAATGATTTCGAATGATGGAGTATATATTAAACCAACATTTTATACAAAAGCTGTAGATTCTAATGGAAATATAGTATTAGAGCCAAACCAACCAACAGAAAGAGTATGTTCAGTACAAACAGCATATATAGTAAAAGATTTAATGAAATCTGTAGTTAATGATTCAGCAGGAACAGCAACATATACAAGAATTAGTGGAATGGATTTAGCAGCCAAAACAGGAACAACAAATGAAGATAAAGAGAGATGGATGTGTGGATTTACAAACTATTATTCATGTGCTGTATTATATGCTTTTGATGAACCAAGAACAATTACAAAATCAAGTAAACAATCATCAGGTTTAATATTTGCTAATATAATGAAAGAAATACATAGTGGATTAGAAAAATCAACATTTAAACAACCAGACGGAATTGTTTCTGCACGAGTATGTAGAACAAGTGGAATGTTAGCTTCAGATAAATGTACAGATACATATTCAGAAATATTTGTGGAAGGAAAACTACCAGAAACTTGTGATGCACATCAAGGAACATATACAATTTGTACAGAGTCTGGATTATTAGCAAATCAATATTGTCCAGAATCTTCAAGAAAAGTTAGAGAGACTGGTTATGTAATAGAAAAAGAAAGATTAGATTTATGGAATACATTAGAAGGAAGGGAGAGTGAAAACTCTGCACCAACTGAATATTGTAATATTCACAAAGCACCAGAGGAAAAGCCAACAGAGAGTACAAAGCCAACAGAAGGCACTAAACCATCTGAGAGTACAAAACCAACAGAAAGTACAAAGCCAGCTGATGATACATCAAGTACAAAACCAACAGAGAGTACTAAGCCAACTGAGAGTGCTAAACCATCTGAAGGTGAAACTACACCAACTCCAGATCTACCAGAAGAAGATACAAATACTGAAGAATAATAAGAATTTTTGCCTCACAATATGTGGGGCAAAAAGCATAAAATAGAATAGAAAGGAAGGCATATATGGATATTTATTTTTACAACACATTAACAAAACAAAAAGATTTATTTAAACCAATTGAAGAAGGAAAAGTTAAAATATATTCTTGTGGACCAACAGTATATAAAGATGCAACAATAGGAAATATGAGAACAAACTTATTAAATGATACATTAAGAAGAGTTTTAAAATATAATGGATATGAATTAAAACATGTAATGAATATTACAGATGTAGGACATTTAGTATCAGATGGAGACGAAGGAGAAGACAAAATGTTAAAATCTGCTAGAGAAGAACATAAAAGTCCTTTAGAAATAGCAGAACATTATACAAAATTATTTTTTAGAGATTTAGAAAGATTAAATATTGAAACTCCTGAAGTTGTATGTAAAGCAACAGATCATATAAAAGAAATGTTGGAAATGGTTCAAAAAATAATGAAAAATGGGTATGCATATGAAACTTCTACAGCTATATATTTTGATGTTTCAAAATTAGACAAATATGGTATTTTATCAGGAATAAACTTAAATGACCAAAAAGCAGGAGCAAGAGTTGATATAGATCCAGAAAAAAGAAATCCATATGATTTTGCATTATGGATAAAAGCACCAGCAAATCATTTAATGAAATGGGATAGTCCATGGGGACCAAGTTATCCAGGATGGCATATTGAATGTTCAGCAATGAGCACAAAATATCTTGGAGAGGAATTTGATATACATACAGGTGGAATTGATTTAGTACCAACACACCATGAAAACGAAATTGCACAAAATAAAGGAGCTTGTGGCAAAAATCCAGCACATTATTGGATACATGGAGAATATCTATTAATAAATGGTGGAAAGATGTCAAAAAGCTTAGGTAATGTATATCTTGTAGATGATATTATAAATAGAGGATATGATCCATTAGTATATAGATTATTTAATTTTTCATGCCATTATAAAGGAAAACTAAATTTTACTTGGGATGGAATAGAATCTGCATCAACATCTTTAAATCGTTTAAGAGAAGGATATCAAAAACACTTAAATGGAAATTCAGATATATCTGATGAAATAATTGCAGATATGGAAAATAGATTTCATCAAGCAATAAATGATGATATGAATATGCCACTTGCATTAAGTGTTGTATGGGAAGCAGTTAAATATCCTGAAAAATCACCTAAAATAGCACAATTACTTAAAAAATTCGATACAGTACTAGGAATAAAAATTGATGAAGTACAAGAAACAAAAATACCACAAGAAATTTTAGATTTAGTAGAAGAAAGAAAACAAGCTAGAAGTGATAAAAATTGGAGTGAATCAGATAGATTAAGAGATCTAATAGCAGAAAAAGGATATATAGTAAAAGATACGAAAGATGGGACAGAAGTTCTTAAAAAATAAATGCAATATTGAAAGGAATATTAAGAATTATGATAGATTTTAAACAAATAATAGCAGAATCAATTGCACAAATAACAAAAATAGAAGTTAATGAAATTAAAGGATTTATAGAAGTTCCAAAAGAACAAGGAAATGGAGATTATGCATTTCCTTGTTTCAAACTTGCAAAAACACTAAGAAAATCACCAAATGTAATTGCAGATGATATAAAAGCAAATGTAAACATATCAGAAAAATATGTAGAAAAGATAGAAGTTGTTGGAGGATATCTTAACTTTTTTGTAAATAAGGAAACACTTGCCAAAGAGATTCTTCAAGAAGTTGATGAAAATGAAGAATATGGAAAATCAAAAATTGGAAATGGTAAAAACATAGTAATAGATTATTCATCACCTAATATCGCAAAAACATTTCATATAGGGCATTTAAGAACAACAGTAATAGGTTCAGCATTATATAATATTTATAAATATTTAGGATATAATGTTACAGGAATAAACCATTTAGGAGATTATGGAACACAATTTGGAAAACTAATAGAAGGATATAAAAGATGGGGAACAGAATATAATCTTGATGAAAACCCTATCGAAAAATTAACAGAAATATATGTTAGAATTTCAAATTTATGCAAAGAAGATGAAAGTGTTTTAGAAGCATGTAGAGATAATTTTAAAAAATTAGAAGATGGGGATCCTGAATGTGTTGAATTATGGACTAAATTTAAAGATTTAAGTTTAAGAGAATTCCAAAAAGTTTATGATATACTTGGAACAAAATTTGATTCTTGGAATGGAGAATCATTTTATACAGATAAAATGGGTGAGGTTATTGACTTATTAGAGAAAAGTGGAAAATTAGTAGAATCACAAGGAGCCAGAATAATTGATTTAGAAGATTACGGAATGGCACCATGTCTAATTGAAAAATCAAATGGTTCATCAACATATGCAACAAGAGACTTAGCAGCAATACTTTATAGAGCACGTACATATGATTATGATAAAGCATTATATGTAACATCATATGAACAGGTTTTACATTTCAGACAAATATTTGAAGTAGCTAAATTATTAGGACTTGATGAAAAATATATCAAAGGATTAGAACATGTATCTTATGGAATGGTATTACTTGAAACAGGAAAAATGTCAACAAGAGAAGGAAATGTAGTAAAACTTGAAGATTTATTAAATGAAGCAATAGAAAGAGCAAAGAAAGTTATAGAAGAAAAAAATCCTGATTTAGAAAATAAGGACGATATAGCAAAAAAAGTAGGAATTGGTGCAGTTGTGTTTAATGACTTAGCAAATAGTAGAGTAAAAGATGAAATATTTAATTGGGACAAAGTATTAAACTTCCAAGGAGAAACAGGACCATATATTCAATATACTTATGTAAGAACAAAAAGTGTTATTGAAAAAGCAGGAGGAGTTCCAAAAATTGAAGATGTTAATGCAAAATATTTGTTAGATGAATATTCAAGTAAGATATTAAAATTAATATATAATTTTGAAAACATTTTAATACAAGTAACAGAAAAGAATGAACCATCAATATTATCAAGATATTTGATAGATGTTGCAAAAGCATATAGTAATTTTTATAATGAAAATAAAATTATTACAGATAATAAAGATATACAAAATACAAGAGTATTTTTAACATATGCAACTGGTAAAGTATTAAAAACTGGTGCAAATTTATTAGGAATACAAATGCCAGATAAAATGTAGAAGGGAAAAGTAAAATGGGAAAGAAGAAAAAAGCATTTGAAATAAATTTTGGAACTTTACTTTTAATCATTATTGGAATATGTTGCATTATATTTGCTTTTAAAAACTTTTCTAAAGAAAAAACAAAAGCTGAAAATAATCAAAATGAAAATATTAATTCGACTGAAAATATAACAGAAGAACAAACAGAAGAAAAAATATATTCAAATAATGTAATAAGTTTAAATATAGGAAAATTATCAGATTCATGGAAAGTTGTAGAAAAACAAAATGGTTCAATAATATTTTATATACAAGGACCTATAAAACAAAATGAAGATGGAACTACAGATGATATTAGAATAAATGTTTATCTTGAAAAAAGTAGTATGACAAATGATGAATTAAAAACACAAATGTTAGAACATTCTGTATATTCAAATATAGAATATACAAAAATACAATTAATTGATGATGTTCAGTGGAGACAGTTTGATGCTGAAAACAAAGAGCAAAAAGCAAAAATTCTAGCAATAATGAAAGATGGATATATGTATGCAATTGAAATTACAGGAGAAAAAAGTTTATATGAACAATATTATAATGAAGCAATGAGAACTGTTATGACAATAAAATTTGCGGAAAGAATTCCAGAAGATTTAGCTCAGAAAACAATTTATAATTATGATAAATATGTTAATTTAAAGACAGGAGGAACAAAATATCTATTGAGTAGTTTAAATCTTTCAAAAACTGTCGAAGAACCAGAAGAACAATTGCCAGAGGAATATTCAGAATATACATTTACAGGAATTAAATATTCTGATTTTGAAGATGCAATGACAAAATATATGACAACAGATGTATTGAAAAATGAATTTAGTGAATTTATAAATTATAATGGTGTCTTATATATGAAAGATGTAACAGGAAAACAAAGTGATTATATGATTAATCAGATAACAGAAAAAAGCATAAAAGGTAATGAAACAACATATGAAATTGAAAAACAAAATATGAACAATTTTATAACATTAAAACAAAATATAACATTAAAATATGCAAATGGAACATGTGTAGTTTCAAATGTAGAATCATAAGGCTGAAAAGTTTAATTTTTAGCCTTTCTATATCTTTAAGGAGGATTTTTTTATAATGTCAAATTTAGTTGAAGAAACAAGAAATATAATGAAAAAGTATGGTATTAGAGCTAATAAAGATTTAGGGCAAAACTTTTTGATAAATAATGAAGTTGTTGAAAATATTGTTAATAGTAGTGAAATTTCTCAAGACGATATGGTAATAGAAATAGGACCAGGACTTGGAACATTAACAAAGTATTTATTAGAAAAAGCAGGAAAAGTATTATGTATAGAATTAGATAGAAAAATGATAGAAATATTAGAAGATAGATTTGAAAAATATTCTAATTTTGAAATTATAAATGATGATGTCTTAAAAGTTGATCTTAATAAAATAATTAAAGAAAATAAAGAAAATGAAAAAATCAAAAATGTAAAGATAGTAGCTAATTTGCCATATTATATTACAACTCCAATTATAATGAAATTATTAGAAGAAAAACTAGATATAGAAAGTATAACAGTAATGATTCAAAAAGAAGTTGCAGATAGGTTAATAGAAATTCCAAGTGGAAAAAATACAGGAGCAATAACATATACAATATATTATTATTGTGATTCAGAAAAAATTATGGAAGTGCCTAATAGTTCATTTATACCTGAGCCAGAAGTGACATCAGAAGTTATAAAAATGAAAATAAGAAAAGAACCTGTTGTTAAAGTAGAAAATCCAAAGGTAATGTTTATGATAATAAAAAGTGCTTTTATGCAAAGAAGAAAAACATTATTAAATGCTTTGACAAATGCACAAGTTTTTATAAGCAAACAAGAAGGAATAAAGATTTTGAATAAACTAGGTTTAAATGAAAATGTTAGGGCTGAAAATTTAACAATTGAAAATTATGCTGATTTAGCAAAAGAAATATCAAAATAATAGGAAGGAATGTGATAAAAATGAAAATAGTTTTTATGGGAACTCCAGATTTTGCAAGAGATTCATTAGAAGCAATATATAATGCTGGACATGACATTTTAGCAGTTGTTACAAATGTAGACAAGCCAAAAGGAAGAGGAATGAAAATGATTGCAACACCTGTTAAAGAGTTTGCTATTGAAAAGAATTTACCAGTATTTCAGCCAGAAAAAGTAAAGAAAAATGAAGAATTTATAAATGAAATAAAATCTTTAAATCCTGATATAATATGTGTTGTTGCATATGGAAAAATATTGCCAAAAGAAATATTAGATATACCTCAATATGGTTGTATAAATGTTCATGCATCACTTCTTCCTAAATATAGAGGTGCAGCACCAATTCAATGGTCAGTACTTAATGGAGATAAAGAAACAGGTGTTACTACAATGTATATGGATATTGGTATGGATACAGGTGACATGATATTAACGGAAAAGGTAGAAATTGGTGAAGATGAAACAACAGGAGAGTTATGGAATAGACTTTCAAAAATAGGAGCAAATTTATTAGTTGAGACATTAAAACAAATTGAAAATGGAACAGCTCCAAGAATTCCACAAAGTGATGATTTTACTCTTGCACCAATGCTTGATAAAGAAATGTCAAAAATCGATTGGCAAAATAAATCTGCATTAGAAATAAAAAATCTAGTTAGAGGATTAAATCCTATAATGGGAACATATTCATTTTTAGATGGAAAAAAATTCAAGTTCTGGAAAGTTGAAATATTACTAAGTCAACCAGAATATGAAAGTCAAGATAATGGCACAATTATAAAATCAGATAGTAAGGATGGATTATATATAAAAGCTAAAGATGGTATAATTAAAGTTCTTGAAATTCAGGCTGAAAATGCAAAAAAAATGAATATTGGGGATTTTCTAAGAGGAAATACTCTAGAAGTTGGAAAAAAATTTGAGTAAACATAAGAAATGCAAAATTGACATAATTATACTTGATATGCTATAATATGTGGTATGAGGTAAAACCTTATATATGAATGCTCACCTAATTACAGGTGAAAAAAAACAACGAACCAAGAATAGGAGTGTGCGACATGTTTAGTACTAACATTGTGACCGTTAACAATTTCTACAAGCGTTTGGCATCTGTTTTCATTGCTATTGCTTTGATGATGATGACTAGCATGCTTGTAGCATGTGGCAAGAAGGAGGATATTGTTCACAGCCAGGAGTGTAATGTCATAGTTGAAATTGGCTCTTCTGGATATAGCTTGGGGGACTATGAAGATCAAAATTTGGTAACTTATACATTTTCAGAAGAGGAGTTAGGAAGTAATGAAGAAATAAGGCAATGTCTTAAGCAATTCATAAATGATAATGAAAATGCAGATGTTGTAGTTGCTGAATATTTCTTTAATGGTAAATATGAAGATACATCATATGAACTTAGAGGATTTTATGCAACCAATGATAAATGCTATAGTTATTACATTACTGTTAGTGCAGGTGACGAGCTGACTAAAGAGCTCTATAATCTAGCAAAGAAAGAATGCCGTAAGCAAGAAAATGATGTGTTTAACATGAACATAGAGGATGATCTTCAGTATGGTTCTGATGTTCAAGGTTCAGCGGTAAAATCCTTTGATTAAAGGTCTATAAAAGCAGGGTCCTGTAAAAAGGACTCTGTTTTTGGTTGTATTTATAGAATAATATAAAAAAGATTGAAAAATGTCAAAAATTTTTCAATCTTTTTTTTATGGTTCTATTTCTTTTATTACTGCATATAATTTTAAAGTACGTATTAAAAGAAAGGAAAACATAATGAATATAAAAATATTTTCTAAAATAATATTTAACTTTGTAATTATAATAATAACTTTATTTATAGCCACAACTATTGTAAATGCAGAAGATATAATTTCGACAAGTATAGATAAGCAAACAAATATAACTCAAAGTACAAAAACAGCAATTACAGAATCAACTAATCTAACTAAAAGTGTCAAGCCTCAATCAGAAGAAACAATAAATAATGATATAAAAACAACTACAAATGAAAACGAACAAGAAGATAGCATACAGCAAAAACAAGAACAAACTACTATAACACAATCACTAAAAGAAATCAGTACACAAGCAATGGCAAAGAAAAACTATCAATATGTAAGATTTTTTATAAATTGCAAATCAGAAGCATTGGACGCAGGAGGAAATGTAGGAGGGCAATACCCAGACCAATTTACACCAATGTTATGGGAATGTGATGTAAAAAATGCAACAGCAGACACAAACTATTATATAGTAGGAGAAACTAAAGATAATTCATATAAAGCAGATAAAGAAATAAGAAAATTAGTTGGAGACAAAAAAGATGGTTCAATATATATAGTATCATTTCCAACAGATGAATACATATTTAAAGAATTAAAGAAATATGTAAATATATTATCAATAGATGGAAAAAGTATAAAAGTAGATGAATTAAATACAGACCATTATGAAGTAAGATGGTATGTATTCAAATTGCATAGTAATTTCTGGCATATAGATGGAAAATTAGTAAGAAAAGAAGGTAAAATAATAGTAACAAAAACATTTAAAGGAAACAAAGATGTAATTGAAGAATTAACAGGATATTCATTTGAACAAAATAAATCAATATCAAAATCACTTTTTAATATTACATTAAAAGGTGAAACAGATATAAAAATACTAAATTTAGAAAATCATGATGATATAGAAAACAATTCAACAAATGATGAATATATATTAACATATAAATGAAATGTAAAAACAAAATATGGAATAACATATTCAATTAAAGAAAATAATTATAATCTATAATATTACACGACTAAGTTTTGCTGCAAATGACTTAACATTAACTGTTACAGGTGATGTTGCAGGAAGAAGATTATCTTTATACAAATTATTTAATTTAACAATAGAAGATAATGATAATTACCATTATTCATGGGATAACTTAGCATCAGAAAAGATGATTCTGGAATAATGGCTATTTAGAAATAAACAAAATAAATGTAAAATTATCAATATTTCATGGAAGTGAAAGATCTGTTTTACAAAATGGAATAGGGCATATGAAAGTCTCATCATTTCCAGTAGAAAGTCAAAGTTCGCATGTGGTTTTAGCAGGACATACAGGTTTACCTTCTGCTAAATTATTAACAGATTTAAATAAGATGGAAATTGAAGAAGGAAAACAGTTTGCAACACTTATTGTTTGTACTCCATATGGGGTTAATTCACATAGATTACTTGTAAGAGGTAAGCTAATTTAGGTAGTTAAGCTAGAAATAGTCTTTAACTACTATTTTTATTTGTTTTATTAATTAATATAAGTTAAGATCGTAAAAATGAATAAAATTTAAAATTCTGCTTAACTTTATTACATTGAATACTTTATTAAATAAATCATTAAGTGCTATACTTAATGATAAAAATAGTTATATATATTGCATAAAATAAAAATATACATTATAATTGAAATATATAATGTGCAAAAAATGTTTGCGAATGCAAAAGAAAATGGAGGTGTAAAAAAGTAGAGAACAAAAGTAAAAATCAGAAGGCTATAAAAGATAAAAATACAAGAAAAAAATATGGGGAGGAAAGCCAAGAAATGAACAATAGACAAAAAGAAAAAGGAATAACACTAATAGCACTAGCAGTTACAATAGTTGTAATGTTGATATTAGCAGGAGTAACAATAGTAACTTTAAACGGAAAAAATGGAATAATAACACAATCAGCCAAATCAAAAGAGGCAAATGAAATAGGAAAAGTGGAAGAAATAGCAAAATTAGAGTATACAAATTTAATAATGGAAAAACAAATTGATGCAGTTGGAGAAGAAGTAACATTAGAAAATATAAAAGAAAAAATGAAAGAACAAGGATATGAAATAGAAGAAAAAGACGGAAAAAGTTATATAAAAATAGGAAAATTTTATTATGAAATAAAGTTGGAAAATCAAGAAGTAGGCATAGCAAAAGAAAAATCAGAAGGAATAACAGGAGGAGTTTCAAAAATATTTATATCAACAAAATATTATTCATCTTTGCAAAATGCAATTAGTGATGCTAATAATGATGTTACAACAAATGGTGTGGATGATTCAACAGGAGCAAAGGCTAAAATTGCAATAGATGAAAAAAATAATGTCTATGTATTACCACTCGAAGATGTATTATTAAATACAATAGTTCAAGTAGGTAGTGCTAAAGGATATACATTAGATTTAAATGGTAAAACATTAACTTTTGGTGAAGGAAATCATTTTAATCAATTAACTGGTACAAAATTAACATTAGATGATAGTGGAACAAATGGAAAAATGTAAATTCTGATTCACAACAAAATATATTAAGAAGTTCAGGAGAACTTGTTTTAAATGGTGGAACATATAATTTAACTAATAATGGTAATGGGGTAACTTTAAACTTTAGAATGGATAATGCTATATTAATAGCAAATAATGGAACAATAAATAGTATAAATACAGAAGCTGGAAAAGCAACAGCTCTTCAAATACCTGGAACTAATTCAAATACTACAATTTATAATATTAATTGCTTTTCACAAACTATGAGTGGTCAAGCAGTAGCATTATTTGCAGGCAGATCTAATTCAACGGAAGGAATTAGTGATATTAGAATTGATGGAGGAAATTTTACTTGTTTTTCAAAACAAGGTAATATTATGACAGGATATTTTGATAGCAAAAATGTTACAATAAATGATGGAGCCTTTAATGCAAAGAATGATACAGGATCTATCGAAGGAATACTGGTTGGCGGAGTAAAAACTGATATTACTATAAATAATGTAAAAATTAATAGTATTTTAACAGAATCAACTCCTAAGTATAATTATGGTATATATATTACTGGAACTACTAATAATTGTCAAATAAATGGTGGTGAATATTATGTTGAGAGCAATAGTAATAACATAGAAAGCCAAGCTACAGCAATAGTGTCATATAATTCGAATGTTGAGGTAAATGAGGGATCATTCATTGCTGATGATAAACTTAATGATAAAAATGATGTGGCGGCAGTTGGATTAATTTCAAGAAGTGAAAATTTAGTAGTTAATGGCGGATATTTTAGAGGAACTAAAACAGGAGCATTGATATATGGAACAGCAAATGTTAATGGAGGAACATTTGAATCTCCAAATTGTGGTGGTATGTATTTATGTGGAAATGTAAATATAAAAAATACTACATTAAAGCTTGGTACATATAAAGGAAAATATTCAGAAATTGAGAATATAGACCATTATGGAGTATTTTATATTGGAAATACTAATACAGAATCTAAAGTATATATGGATAATGTAACATTGGTAAGCGATTTTGAAAATAAACCAGGAGTTTTGTCATCTAATTATAATTACAAAGATACATACTTATATGTATCAAATACAGCTTTTCCTGGACCAATACGTGTAGATGGAACAAGAGCTAATAGTCAAAATCCAACGGCCAAAGGACATTTATATGTCGGAAAAAATGTAACATATAGTGGAATAACTACAGGTTCTGGAAGTACAACAGGAATTGTAGATACAACAACATATGAGAATAAAGAATTTTTAAATGATTAAATAAAAAAATTATTGGGTTGTAATAAATATTGTTGAAAAATAATAGGAGTAATTTATTTCACATATAATTTAATTTTTTTCATATATTATTATTACATTAGTGTCCATAGATAAATGCTATGATAGTCATTAATTAAAATTATAGCTTAATACTTGTTAGTAAGTATTAAGCTATAGAAATTAATAAAATATTCATTGACTACAAACTTATAAAATTATATAATCAATATGGTAAGAAAAAACTTGCCATATTTTTCTATTTAATCAAACTTACCAAAATATAAAAAGGGGAAATACATATGTTAAAATTAGAAAATGTATCAAAAATTTATTACACAAATGGAATTGTAGCAACAGGAATATCAAAAGTAAACCTAGAATTAAATATAGGCGAATTTGTAGTAATAACAGGAGAATCTGGAAGTGGGAAAAGTACACTTTTAAATGTAATATCAGGAATTGACAGTTATGAAGAAGGAGAAATGTATATAAATGGCAAAGAAACAAGCCACTATACTGAAAAAGACTTTGAAGAATATAGAAAAAAATATATAGCAAATATTTTTCAAAGTTTCAATTTAATTAATAGTTATACAGTATACCAAAATGTAGAACTAGTATTATTATTGAATGGATATAAAAGAAGACAAATTAAGAAAAAAGTACTTGATATAATTGATAAAGTAGGACTCACAAAATTTAAAAATACAAAAGTATCAAAACTATCAGGAGGGCAAAAACAAAGAGTAGCAATAGCAAGAGCAATTGTAAAAGATACACCAATAATTGTTGCAGATGAGCCAACTGGAAATTTAGATACAAAGTCAGCATATGAAATCATAGAATTATTAAAAAATGTAGCAAAAGACAAATTAGTAGTTATTGTAACACATAATATAGAACAAGTCGAGAAATATGCAACAAGAATAATAAAAATGCATGATGGAAGAATGATACAAAACACTGAAATAAAAAATATAAACGAAGATTCAAAAATAACACAAGCAAGTGGGAAAAATATAACAATTCCAAATCAATATAGATTAGGAATCAGAAATACATTTAATATATTCTCAAAATTTATATTATTATTTATAGTATTTACATTTATGAGTGTTGCATTTTTATCTGAATATTCGGCTTTTAAATTAGTAGAACATTCAACAGAAGAAAGTAGTGGATATAGTGCAAATTTAAGAGATATTTCAAAAGAAAGAATATTAATAAATAAACAAAATAGAGAACCATTTACAGAAGATGATTATAATAAAATAAAACAATTATCAAATATAGACTATATAGTAGAAGATGATATTTCATTAGATACAGAATTTATATTAAGAAATGATACACTAAATACTTATGGATATATAAAAGATATAAACAATTTCAAAGGAAACATAGATATAGGAAGAATGCCAGAAAATAATGATGAAATCATTTTTAAAGCAAATAAAGATGACTATACTATAACACAAATGTTAGATGAAACATTAAATAGTGAATTTTCGTTACAAAAATCATATAGAGAAGGAGATACAATAAAAACAGTAAAAATAGTTGGAATTCAATATAATGAAAACAATACTATATATGATAGAACTTTTTATGTATCAAATGAAGTTAAAAAAGTAGTAAGATCTTATGTTCATAATCAATATAGTGATATGAAAACATTATTAAATGATAAATATGTACAATATAATATTGAAACAAGCGAAAATGTTGAGCCAGGTACAGCAATTGTAAATGACGATTTAAAATATCAGTTTAAAAATAATAAAATAATAAATCAAAATATAAATATAAGTGTAAGCAATATTTATTATGAAGATAATATTGATTTAACAATTACAAAAACATTTACAAAGTCTAATTTAAAGAAGTTAACAGGATATACAGATTATAGTTATTATCAAAATGCAATAATTATAAATCCTGATGATTACAACTCATTATATGATAAGCCATCATATCAATCAAGTGTATATGTAAAAGATGCAAGTATAATAGACCAAACAATGAGTGAATTGGAAAATTTGGGATTAAAACCTAAAAAGGCTACAGACTTTAAAGTGGAATATGAAAATGAAAGCCAGATTGTAAAAATATTTAAAGTAGTAGTAACAATATTTGTAATAATAGTGGTATTTTTCATATCATATTTGATAATAAGTATTATTCTAAAATCAAGAAATATATATTATACAACTTTAAGAATGTTAGGAGCAACATCTAAGAGTACAAGAAAAATATTAAATATTGAATTATTTATAAATTCAACATTATCATATTTAATGGTATTAACCTTTGGATATCTAGTAAAACAAGATATTATAAAAATCGAATTTATTGCAAACCTAATAAAATATATAACATTAAATGAATGTATTTTAATGTATTTAATTTTGTTTGTAGTAACACAATTAATAGCAAGAAAATTTGCAAAGAAAATATTTAAAAGTTCTGCAATGAACAGATATAATGAGGAGGTGTAATATTATGATAAAATTAGTAAAAGTAAATAAATATTTTAATAGAAGAAAAAGAAATCAAATGCATATCATAAATAATACATCTCTTGAATTAGGTGATAATGGATTAGTTGCAATTTTAGGGAGTTCAGGAAGTGGAAAAACAACATTATTAAATGCAATAGGTGGACTTGATAAAGTTAATAGTGGAAAAATATACATAAATGGTAAAAAAATAACACATAAAAGAGCTTATACAGTTGATAAAATAAGAAATCTAAATATGGGATATATATTTCAAGATTATAAATTGTTAGAAAATATGTCTGTATATGATAATGTTGCACTATCATTAAAAATGATGGGAATAAAAAATAAGAAAGAAATACAAAAAAGAGTAAATTATGTTCTTGAAGCAGTAAAAATGTACAGATATAGAAATAGACCTGCTAAAATGTTATCAGGTGGAGAAAAGCAAAGAGTTGCAATAGCAAGAGCACTTGTAAAAAATCCAAGTATAGTAATTGCAGATGAACCAACTGGTAACTTAGATAGTAAAAATTCTTTACAAGTAATGAATATAATAAAAGCAATTTCAAAAGAAAAATTAGTAATTCTTGTAACACATGAAGTTGATTTAGCTAATTTTTATGCTTCAAGAATTATAGAACTTCAAGATGGAAAAATTGTTAAAGATTATGAAAATGAGCCAAAAGAATCATTAGAATATAGATTAGATAACAAATTATATTTAAAAGATTTCGAAAATATTAATAATATCGATAAAGATGATATTAATGTAAATATATATTCTGATAACAAGCAAGATAAGATTAATATAAAATTAGCAATAAAAGATGGAAATATCTATATCCAATCAGAAAACAAGGTAGAAGTTGTTGATGAAAATTCATCAATAGAATTAGTAGATGATCATTACAAAAAGATTGATAAAAGCATTTATGATGAAGAAAAATATAATTTGGAAAATATATCTGATAAAAAATATAAAGCAAAATATAAATCAATTTATGGAATAGTGAAATCAATAATTACAGGTTTTAAAAGAATTTCAAATTATACTATACTAAAAAAATTATTATTATTAGGATTTTTTGCATCAAGTATGTTTGTAGTATACGCAATATGTAGTATATATGGTGCATTAGATGTAAGAGATATAGATTTTATGCAAATAGATAGAAATTATTTACAGGTTGAAAACACTACAATAAGTGTTGATGATTTTCAAAAATATGAGCAAGAGTCTGGAATTGATTACATATTGCCTGGAAGCGGAGGAGTTATATTTACATTAAATAATAAAGATTATTATCAGACAGCAACACGTCCTGCAATGGTTAATGGATATTTAGTAGGTATAGACACAATAACAGCAGATAATTTAATAAAAGGTAGAATGCCAGAAAATGAGTATGAAATTGTAGTAGATAAAAGAGTAGTACAATCTGTTACATCAGATATGGGAATGGCAGGAAGTTTAGGAATAAAAAAAGATGAAGATTTGCTAGGAAGAAGTTTAACTATCAAAAACTTAAAAGACTTTAAAATAGTTGGAATTGCAGACACAGAAGCAGAGTCTATATTTGTTAATAAATCTATGTTTGTAAATATAATCGCAAATGCCACAGGTGCAAATAATGTAAATGATTGGTTTACTAGTGTTTATAAAGAAGAAACAACAGATAGTGAAGTAATGGATTATAATTTGTTTTTAGATGATATTACATTAACAAAAGGAAGATTACCAGAAAATGATTATGAAGTTATAGTAAATCAAATTAATAAAGATACTATGAAATTAAATAAACCAATAAAAGCACAAGTAAATGGAGAAGAACTTGTAGTTGTTGGATATTATGATAGTCAAGCAGATTTACAGGCATATCTTGTAAATAATAATACAGTAAAATATAATGTAATTAATAAGCAAAATTCAATGACGATATATGCAAAAGATAAATCACAAGTTATGAATAAATTTAAAGATGAGTATAGATTGAATATTATTGATAGATATGAAAAAGATAGAAGTGATTATCTAGAATATAAAAAAGATTCAGTAAAAAGTGCAATAATACTTGCATCTATAATACTTGCAATATCACTAGTTGAAATATATTTGATGATGAGAGCATCATTCTTATCAAGAATAAAAGAAATTGGAGTATTTAGAGCAATTGGAGTAAAAAAATCAGATATATATAGAATGTTTTTAGGTGAAATTATTGCTATCACTGTATTTGGAAGTGTACCAGGAATTGCACTCATGACATATATATTGGCATCAATTACTAAAATTCAATCAGCCTCAAGATTGTTTATTGTTAATTTTCAAACAATAGGTTTAAGTGTTTTAATTATATTTGGAGTTAATATATTAGTTGGATTATTACCATTATTTAAAATTCTAAGAAAAAGGCCTGCTAGAATTTTAGCAAGACATGATGTGGAATAAATATAAGAATAGAGAGCAACCATAATTTAATGGTTGTTTTCTTTTTAATAAAAAATTAATAAAACAGATATTCCGAAATAGCTCAAAACATGGTATAATAATGAAGAAAAAGTTATAAAGGAGAAAATTTTATGTATAACATACTAGTAGTAGACGACGATAAAGAAATAGTAAAAGCAATAGAAATATATTTAGAAAAAGAAAATTATTTTATTTATAAAGCTTATGATGGAGAAGAAGCTTTAAAACAAATAAATGATAATGTAATTAATTTAATAATAATGGATATAATGATGCCAAAAAAAGATGGAATAGAAACACTAGAAGAGATAAGAAAAAACAAAGATATACCAGTAATATTATTGTCAGCAAAATCAGAAGATATAGATAAAATAAATGGATTAAATATAGGAGCAGATGATTATATAACAAAACCATTTAATCCAGAAGAATTAATTGCAAGAGTAAATGCAATTATAAGAAGATGTTCAAAAAACAATGTTTTATCAGAAAAAGCAGGACTAATAAAAGCAGGAAATTTAACAATTGATGATGAATTAAAAAAAGTTGTTGTGGATGGAAAAGAAGTGAAACTTACACCAACAGAATATAATATTTTGAAATTTTTAACGCAAAACAAAGGAAAAGTATATTCAATAGACGAAATATATACAAATATATGGGAAGAAGAAAGTTTTGCGGCAGAAAACATTATTGCAGTACACATTAGACATATAAGAGAAAAAATTGAAGTAAATCCAAAAGAGCCTAAATATTTAAAAGTAATATGGGGAGTTGGATATAAAGTAGAAAACCTTTAATAAGGAGAAAAAAATAAAATGAGAAACAGTAGAATACTAAAATTATTTAGTTATATAATGTTACCAATCTTTGTTGGAATATTAATAATATCAATATTTTATATTCAAGTAAAAGATGCCACATATTATGATGAAGAAAAATATTTTGAATCAGAATCATTTATGTCATTATATATGACAAGATTATCAGACATAGCACGAAAATTGATATATAAAAATCCAGAATATAAAAATATTGAAGATGGAGATTCATATATTTTTTATTCGGCAAATGGTGAATTTAATTATGATGCACCAAGAATGTATTTTTTGATAATATATAATAATAAAGCACTTACTAATGTTGAATTAACATCTGATGTAAGTACAATAGAATCAATAAAAAATTATATAGCAAATGTAGATGGTAATAAAATTTTTAATATAGTAAATGGAAAAGTAGAAACAAATTCAGCAATATTAAGGAAAAGAGCAAAACAATATCAAGAATCATTTACATATAAATATTTTACAAGAAATAATGTAGAAGTTGGACCAACAGATGAATTTTTTCAACTTGAAACTGGATCTGAAGATGGTGTTATTGTAGGAAAATCAACTACTAGTGATTTAGAATATATAACAGCACATATAGAAGATTTTCAAATTTATACATCGTACACTCCAAAATTTGCAGAGAATTCTAATCAAGCATTGTCAAATGAATTTATTGAGATTTTAAAACCGTATCAAACAGTTATTTATGTATTAGTTCCAATATCAACAATGATGACAATTTTAATTTTATTATATTTAAGTATATCAATAGGGCATAAAAATGGTGTAGAAGGTATTTCGACAACAGATTTTGATAAAATACCATTAGAAATTATATTAGGAATAGGTGTGGCAATTTTTACAATAATAATGCTTATGACTTTTGGTGTGACAACTCCTTCTGATATATCTTTAGAAGTTTCTTTAATAGTAACAGCATATTTTTCAATATATATTGTAATTGCAATAATATTTGATACATTTGTAAGAAGATTAAAAGCAAAAACATTTTGGAAAAGTACAATAATAGGAAAAATATTTAAACAGTTAGGAAAAATATTTTCAAAATTAGAAAAGTTTTTTAAAGAACTTAAAGGAACATCTAAATTTTTTGATAAGACAACTAAGAAATTTATATTAGATTGTGTAATAGCTATTGTTTTTGTAATTATAATTTTACTAATATTCCACGAAGATTTAGTTTTTACAGCTGTATTGGAAACAGTAATAGTAGTAATATTTATTTTTAGATTATTAAAAGCAATTGCAGATTACGATAAAATAGAAGAAAAATTAAAAGAAATGTATGAAGGAAATAATAATGATGCATTAGAAAGAAAAGAATTTTTACCGGAATTTTATCAATCAGTTGATTATATAAATGATATATCAAATGGATTTGAAAGAGCAATACAAGATAGAATAAAAAGTGAGAGGCTAAAAACAGAATTAATAACAAATGTATCACATGATATAAAAACACCATTAACATCAATAATTAATTATGTTGATTTATTAAAAAAGGAAGATATAAGAAACGAAAAAGCTAATGAATATATAGAAATATTAGATTCAAAATCACAAAGATTAAAAAAATTAATTGAAGATTTAGTTGAAGCTTCAAAAGTTTCTACAGGAAATGTAAAACTACAAATAGAGAAGATTAATATTGTAGAATTATTAAATCAAGCAATTGGTGAATTTGAAGATAAGTTTGAGGCGAAAAAATTAGAAATATTATTAGAAGCAAAAGAAAGTGAAATATATATATTAGCAGATAGTAGATATATGTATAGAATTGTAGAAAATTTATTTAGTAATATTTCAAAATATGCTTTAGAAAATTCAAGAGTATATATTGATATAATAAAAAAATCAAATGAAGTATATATAGAAATGAAAAATATATCAAAAGAAAAACTTAATATATCTGCAGAAGAATTAATGCAAAGATTTGTTAGAGGTGATAAATCAAGAACAACTGAGGGAAGTGGACTTGGGATATCAATAGCACAGAATTTAACAGAGATTCAAAAAGGTGTATTTAATTTGAAATTAGATGGTGATTTATTCAGAGTTGAATTAATTTTTAATATTTTGTAAATGATGTAGTGACAATTATAGTCTATTGTGTTACAATTAAAAAGATGTAATAAAAAGTAACAAGATAAATAGTATTATAAGAGGTGAATAAACAAATGAAAAGCAATAAGATATATGTTATACAGATGCACACACATACAATGCCATCAAGACTTATAAAACTTTTTACACATTATAAATATAGTCATATAGCAATATCATTAACTTCAGAATGTGATAAAATATATAGCTTTGGTAGAAAAGAATTAAATTCAATAATAAACAGTGGATTTGTTATTGAAAATAAAGATGGTGATTTTTTTAATAAATTTAATGAAACAACTTGTAGAATATTTGAAATAGAAGTTACCAAAAAACAATATAGAAATTTGAAAAAAATAATTAAGTATATGAAAATTCATTCTGATTTATATAAATATGATTTTATTGGTATTGTATTAAGATTTTTTAAAATCCCAGTTCGTTTCAAAAATAGATATGTTTGTAGTTTCTTTGTGGCAGATGTATTAGAAAAGGCACATATTTGTAAATTTAATAAAAAAAGCAGATTTGTAGAACCTAAAGATTTTGAAAAGATAGATGGTGTAAAACAAGTTTATGAGGGTAAATATTTGTTGATGAATGAAAATACATAGTTTTAAGAAGCAGTATTAAATACCGCTTCTTTTTACTTATAAAATAATAGGCTGAATTTGTTCATTGTCTAAAGCATATTCAATAGTTTTTGATAAATAAGTTGGATCAAAAACAAGAGAACGAGGTTTTGTAATAGGATTATCTTGCCTAAATGGAATAAAGTAGTAATGTTTTCTATTTAATAATTTTCCAATATTCTCACCAGAACCAGAAAGTCCATTATTAGTAGAAATTCCTATAACAACTGGTCTTTCGCGTCTTAAGTGAGATTTAACGGCCATTGTTGCAGTACCATCAATTATATCATTTGCAAGTTTTGCCATTGTATTTCCACTTGCAGGTGCAACAACTAAAATATCAAGCATATCTTTTGGACCTAATGGTTCTACATCTTGAATTGTATGTAGAATTTTTTCATTTGTAATATCTTCTATTTCATTTATAAAATCAATAGCATTTCCGAATTTTGTATCCATTGTATAACTATGTTCTGACATAATTGGAATTACTTTTGCTTTCGCTTTTACAATTTTCTTTAATTCTTCAATGGTTTTTCTAAATGTACAGAATGAGCCTGTGAATACGAAGCCGATTCTTTTTCCTTCTAATTGCACAATAAAAATCCTCCTTTCATATTATTTATATATAATATGAATAGAAGGAATATTTTGTCGAATATATGATCTATTTTTCTTTACTATATTTAAATATACATTTTTTCTTTATAAATTCGGAAAAATCTTTAGGTGTTCCTAGTTTAAAACCAGATTTGCTTACAAGAAAAGCGGTATCTTCATCAAGATATAAGTAAAAATAATCTTTTGTTTCAAATACCTTATGCAATTTAAAATAATAAACTCTTGTTTTGTCTATTTCAAAATAAAATTTATAAAAATTAAATGTAAAATATGAAGATTTATTTTCATATTTTGTTTTTGTTTGAACATATTTTTTTGCAGGTATGTAAATTCTTATAAAAACATAAAGAACAATCATAGCTATAAAAAGTAAAGTAAGTAAAAATGTTTTTTGAGATATGCTGTATATAATACAATATATCATAAGAATAAGCATAATTATTGTTGAAAAATTATAAGAGAAATTAAACTTGGTGCCATGAAAATTAACAAATTGTTGGTAACTTTTTTCAGTATATTTTGTAGTATTTTTAAATAATGGATTCATATTAATAATTCCTTTCAAATATTATTGGTTTAATGGGTTTCTTTCAATTGCATCTCTAACTTGTTCATTACTTACGTGTGTGTAAATTTCAGTAGTTGCGATGCTCTCATGTCCAAGCAATTCTTGTAAAGCTCTAATATCAACATTACCATATTGATACATTAGAGTTGCTGCAGTATGTCTTAATTTGTGAACAGATAATTTTTTTGTATCTAATCCAGCCGCTTCTAATTCTTTTGTAATAATTAATTGAACAGTTCTATTACTTATACGCTTTTTTTGTTCACTAAGAAATAGTGCTTTATCTGAATTTTTGGAATCACGTTTTATAAGAGATGGAGCAGGTCTTGAAGCTAAATAGTCATTAATTGCATTAATACAAGATTTATTTAAGTAAATTACACGTTCTTTATTTCCTTTACCTATAACAGTCATTTTATTTTCATCAAAATCAATATCACGAATATTAATTCCGACTAATTCTGATAATCTCATTCCACAGTTTAGGAAAAGTGTAGTGATCGCAAAATCTCTTTTATAATTACGATTGTCTGTGCTATCAGCAACTTTTAATAGCTTTTGGCTTTGCTCTAATGAAAGATATTTTGGCATTCTTTTTTCAAGTTTGGGTGTTTCAAGATTTTGAGCAGGGTTAACATCTAATAATTTTTCTTTAACTGTAGCATATTTAAAAAATATTCTTAAAGTTGATATTTTTCTAGCTCTTGTTGTTGCTTTAGCTCTATTATCAATTGCTAAATGTGAAATATATGAATGTATATCTTCAAGGGTTATTTTTCTTAAGTCATCTTTTGTAAATTTTGTTATATCAATTTTTTCTGGATCTTCTTCATTTGTCATATTAAAACGAATCATAATGAATCTAAAAAAATTAGTTAAATCATAATTATATTCTTTTACAGAATTTGGTGATTTGTTTAATATTGTAATAGAATAGTCTAAAAAAGAATTTATATAATCAGGATTTTTTTCTCTTGGTATCATAATAAAATCTCCTTAAGTCTAAAAATAGTTAGTTAAATTACTAACTTGTTTTTATAATATCACTTTTAAAATGAAAAATAAAGACATTTCACAAAATTAATTGACATATTTTAATATGGACTATATAATAAAATAATAAAGAAAAGAGGAATATAATGAAATTATTATTACATACATGTTGTGCACCTTGTAGTGTATATTGTATAAAAAGTTTAAGGGGAGAAGGGATTGAACCTGTAGTATATTGGTTTAATCCTAATATACATCCATATATAGAATACAAAACAAGAAGAGACACTTTAAAAGAATATACAAAAAGTATAGGTATAAATGCTATTTTTGATGAAAATTATGGATTAAGAGAATTTTGCAAAAATGTTGTTGATGATTTAGAAAATAGATGTGTTAAATATTGTTATAGAGTTCGTCTTGAACAAACTGCTAAATATGCAAAAGAAAATGGATATGATACTTTTTCTACTACTTTACTAATAAGTCCATATCAAAATCATGAGGCATTAAAAAAAATTGGCGAAGAAATGGCTGAAAAATATGGATTAACATTTTTATATAGAGATTTTAGACCAGGCTTTAAAGAGGGACAAACAGAGGCAAGAGAGCTAGGACTTTATATGCAAAAATATTGTGGATGTGTTTTTTCAGAAGAAAATCGTAATTTTGACCATATAAAAAAAGACAAAGTTGAAAGCATGAAGAGTAATAGGATTATAGAAAAGAGAATTAGATTAGGTCGTAGTGTTAAAAATTTGGAACTAAAACCATATAAAAATGGTAAACAAGATGAAATCAAATTTATATATAATTTAAAAAAGGAAGTTTATCATAAATATATAGAAGAAATTTATGGAGAATGGAATGAAGAAAATCAAAATAAGTTATTTAATAAATTTATGAAAGAAAACTCAAAAAATATAGAATTGATATATTTGAATGATAAATTGGTAGGTTTTTATAATGGAAAGAATAAAGATGATAATACTTTTGAAATAGCGAACATTTGTATAATGCCAGAATACCAAAACAATGGTATTGGAACAGCAGTATTAAAAGAAATATTGTTTGAGAACAATGATAAAGATATAATTTTGCAATGTTTTAAAGAAAATCTTGCAATAAAATTATTTGAGAGAGTTGGATTTGGAAAGACAATGGAAACAGAAACACATTATATCATGAAAAAATCAGGAAATAATAAATTTCAAAAGTAGTGATAACGATTATATAAAATTGACAAAAACAGTATTTTGAGGTATAATGAAAATATCCGTATATTTACAATTTTTTATGGAGGGTTTCATTTATGAAACAGAATAAAGAACGGGCAATTAGCATTATTTCTGGCGAATACTATGAAGATGTCCTGAGTACTTTACCTGTGACTATTGCCAATAATAGTCATGTTAAAGGTAATATTAAGGCTCCTAAAGTTACCGTGGGCAACCATGTTGTAATCGAAGGTAATATCGAAGCCGATAATGATATTACCATTGGCAATATGTGTGAAATCGGAAATATGTTGTCTGATGAAAACATTTTTGTTGGACAGATGTGTATTGTTGGAAAAGTTTCAGCTGGAGCTACCGCATATATTATGGGGTATAGTGCAGCAGATTCTGTTTTTGGCGATGTAGAAGTTATTGCCGAAAATGGCTGTGACCTCGGAAACGTACAGTCTTTTGGTACTGTAACTTTGGCAACAAGAACACTGGTTAAAGCATGCTGTGGCTCAGATCTGGTTGATTGCTTTGAAAACGTCAATGCAGAATACCTGATGTCTGAAGGACAAATTCGGACTGGTGAAGAATGTCATATCAAGGAGATGCAACTGAAGAAATTTAATTAAAAACGTTCTAACTGGCAAGGCAGTTAATCACAAATGTGATTGCTGACTTGCCAGTGTTTTTATATACTAGGAAGTTCCCTGAACTTCCTAGTATATAAAAGCTACAATCGTTAGCCCTTTGAGATTTTCTTCTTTTAGTCGAAAACTCAAATCGGGTGAGAACAAAGAGCGACTGCGTCGCTTTGTTCTAATTGACAAATATTGTATTTTAGAGTATAATATATTGGTTCGAAACATGCTTTTTTAATAAGGAGGTTTCATATATGAAACAAAAATAACGGTTTGATGTTGTAATCTCTGTGCATTAGTTGGAGACATCAAAATTGGAGATGATCCGGTAAAAATTGCCAAATTGAAGACGGAATTCTTGTGAAAAATATTTAATTTAAAAAGAAAAGGAAAAAATACAATGAATAACGAAAAAAGATTTGAGTGTGATGTCGTAGTTATGCCTGGTGCAGAACTTGACACTGATATTTGTATTACTGGTAATGTGTATATGGAAAAAGGTAGTAATGCAAATGGCTACGATATTGACGTTGGTGAAAGTTTTTTTGCCAATCATGCAGATTTCTTTAATGTGCATGCTGGCGAAGATTTTTCAATTACTCGCTCTATCGGAAATGATGTCAGAGTAGAAGGAGATGTAATCCTTAAAGACATTTGTGTTTTAGGAGATGTTTTTGCTAACGGAAATGTTAGCATTTCTCCAAATTCTTCTGTTTGGGATGTTTCTGCTATGGGCACTGTTGAAGTTCAAGTAGATGTTCATGCTCAGAATATCATGGCATTAGAGAAGATTTTTAAAGATGTCAAATCTGATGCTAAGAAACTTCAGAGTAAACAGGTTGAGTTTTACTTGTCTGTTAGCTAAACAATATTAAACAATAAAAACAGGTCAGTTAATCACAAATGTGATGACTGACTTGTTTTTTTATATAATAGAAAAAATGTAAAAAATAGATGTTGACACATACCCCTATGGGGTGTATAATGATTTGCAGATAAAATCAAAAAATAAAGGAAGTGAATATATGAAGTGTGAAAAATGCAGCAAATGTGAAAATTGTGAAAAGTCAACACACAGAACAGAAGAAGAAAAAAAATCTTTAACCAAAAGACTAAACATAATAGAAGGTCAAATAAGGGGAATAAAACAAATGATTGAAGATGATAGATATTGTGCAGATATATTAATTCAATTATCAGCAATAAGTAAATCATTAGAAAGTGTAGAAAATTCAATATTAGAAAGTCATATAAAAAGTTGTGTATTAACAGAAATTCAATCTGGTAATACAGAAATTATTGATGAAGTAATGGAGTTATTTAGGAGATTACGTTAATGGAAAAAATTTATATTAAAATTGATAAAAAATTAGATGTTGGTACAAATGAAATAGAGTTCACACCACAAGAAGAAGGAGAATATATTTATTCTTGTTGGATGAATATGATAAAAAATAAAATAAAGGTTATAGATAATAAAGATTATTTTAAGGAGGAAAATTAAATGAAAGAAGTAAAATTAAATATAGAAGGAATGCACTGCACAGGATGTTCTACAAGATTAGAAAAGGTATTAAATAATGTTGATGGAGTAGAAGATGCAAAAGTGAGCTTAGAAGAGAAAAAGGCAGATATAAAATATGATGAAACACAAGTAAGTGAAAAAGAGTTAATTGATGTTGTTGAGGATGCAGGATTTAAAGCAAACTAAGAAAGGAAAAAAGTATGAAGAAAGTATTATTAAAAATAGATGGAATGACATGTTCAGCATGTTCATCAGGTTTAGAAAAATACTTAAATAAACAAGATGGAATAAAAATAGCAGTAGTAAATCTTGTTATGAATAATGCAAATATAGAATATGACGAAAAAAAATTAACATTAGAACAAGTAGAAAAATTTGTTGAAAAAGCAGGATTTACAAGTTTAGGAATAGACAATTTTGAAAAAGAAGAAAAGAAGAAATCAAATGAAAAATATAAATTAATAGGAATAAGTGTAATATCAATATTAATACTATATATTTCAATGTCTCACATGGTAAGTTTACCAGTTATTCCATTTTTGAATATGATTACACATCCAATTAATTATGCAATATCATTATTAATATTAACAACAATTGTAATATTATTTGGAAAAGACATAATAAAAAATGGATATAAAAATTTAATTCATAAAACACCAAATATGGATACTCTAGTTATGATAGGAGTATTAGCAAGCTATGTATATAGTATATATGGAACAATACGAATTTTACAAGGACATACAATGTATGTTGAAAAATTGTATTATGAATCAGCTGCTATTGTAATATTTTTTATAAAAATAGGTAAATTTGTTGAAAGCAAAAATAAAGACAAAACAAAAGAAGCATTACAAGAATTAATGACAATAACTCCAAATAATGCAACAATAATAAGAGAAGAAAAAGAAGTTGATGTTACATTAGATGAAATTCAAAAAGGAGATATTGTAATATGCAAACCAGGTGAAAAAATAGCTGTAGATGGTGAAATTATAGATGGTGTAACACATATTAATGAAGCATTTATAACTGGAGAAAGTAAGCCAGCCAAAAAAGAGATAGGCTCTAAAGTTATAGCAGGAAGTATAAATTATGAAGGAACAATAAAATATAAGGCAGAAAAAATTGGCAAAGAATCTACAGTTTCAGAAATAGTAAGATTAGTAGAAAATGCAACAGTTACGAAAGCACCTATTGCTAAAATAGCAGATAAGATAAGTGGATATTTTGTTCCAGTAGTATTAGTTATATCTATAATTTCATTTGTGTTGTGGTTAATTATATCAAAAGATATAGCAATTGCAATAAATATATTTGTAAGTATATTAGTAGTTGCTTGTCCATGTAGTTTAGGACTAGCTACACCACTTGCAATAGTAATAGCTTCTGGAAATGCAAGTAGAAAAGGAGTCTTAGTAAAAACAAGTGAAGCATTAGAGAATTTCCATAAAGCAAAGACAATATGTTTTGACAAAACAGGAACATTAACAAAAGGAACATTAAGTATTTCAAAAATATATAATTATAGCAATTTAGAAGAAAAAGAACTTTTAAGGAATATAGCAAGTATTGAGAAAAAATCAGAACACCCAATAGCAAGAGCAATTGTTAATAAAGCAATAGAAGAAAAAATAGAATTTGAAGATTTAAAAGAATTTAAAGCAATTGCAGGTTTTGGTGTTGAAGCAATAATGCAAAATAATGATAAATATTTAATTGGAAATAGAAAATTAATGACTGAAAATGGAGTAATAATTCCAAATGAGCAAGATGAACAACAATTAGTTAATGATGGTAATAGCATATTATTTGTAAGTTTAAACAATAAATTAGTTGCATTAATAGGTGTAAAAGATATATTAAAAGATAATATTGAAAATGTAATAAAAGAATTAAAGGATAAAAATATTAATGTAGTAATGTTAACAGGTGATAATGAGAAAACAGCAGAAATTGTTGCAAAACAAATTGGAATAGAAAAAGTAATTTCAAATGTTACACCAAAAGAAAAAGCAGAAAAGATAAAAGAATTAAAAAAAGATGGAATTGTAATAATGTGTGGTGATGGAATAAATGATAGTATAAGTTTAGTAACAGCAGATATAGGTGTTTCAATTTCATCAGGTACAGATATTGCAATGGATTCTGCAAGTGTAATATTAATGAATGATAATATAGAAAAAATAAATGAATTAATAGAAATTAGTGCAAGAACAATTAAAAATATAAAACAAAACTTATTCTGGGCATTTTTCTATAATATTTGTATGATTCCAATTGCATGTGGAATATTAGAAAATATTGGAATTGAAATGAATCCAATGGTTGCAGCTTTTGCTATGACAATTAGTAGTTTAACTGTTGTTTTAAATGCTTTAAGACTAAAGAAATAATTATAGAGTTGGAAAATTATTTTTTTCCAACTTAATCTATGTTATACAGATGGAGAAAATACAATAACAATTACAAAACAATTTATAGAAAGTTATAAAGAAAATTTTTAAGCAAAAAGGTGAAATAAATGAGCTCATTAGAAAAATATGTTGAAAAGGTAAAAAAAGAAACAGAAGGATTTTCAAGTATAGAAAAGTTAAGGTATATATATTGGGACTTAGGAAGTAAATTTGCATTTGATTTAGATTTTTCGTTTGGAAATTCCAAAACAAGAAAACAGATATATGATCATAGTAGAAGTGAAGATGATTTAAACAGATGTTTAGAAAATAATACTGCAATTTGTAAATCAATTGCTTACATATTTTCTTATGTTATGAAAGAACTTGGAGTAAATATAGAATCAGTAATAGATGAAGAAGATTTTAGAAAATGTCCACATATTTATAATGTTTTAATAACAGAAGATGGAAGAAAATATAGATTTGATTTACAAGAAGATATGAGAAATATAAAAGCACAATTGAGAACACAATATTTTGGAATTCCTATTGAAGGTGTGGAACAAGAATTAATAAGTAGAACTGAATTAGACCAAATTGATAAAAAACAAGGACATATATCAGAAAAATCATATTATACAGATGAATATCTAGAACTAATAAAGATGCATTTACCAATGTTTAAAGATTTTGGGCAAAAGGTTCAGTTTGTTTTAGAAAATTCAGAAGCATATACAAGTCCAGAAATGGGATATGCTGACAGAAAGTGGAGAATGGAAGATTTAATTGGAAATGAAAATAAAGATGGATTATTATTTTCCAAAGAAGAAAAGTATAAAATTAATATGATTGATTGTTATAGAGAAAATGATGGCAAGAAACATTATGAATTATGTATTGTTGTAAATGTAAAAGGTGGAAAAGATATCTATTTATTTTCAGATGAAACAAATTCTTTTAGAAAAATGACTTTAGAAGAATTTGCAAAACAAATAGAAAATGGTTTGATAAATCTTCAAGGAATACAAGGATTAAAACAAGTTTTAAAAAATAGAAAAAAACAGCCAGATGAAAGATAAGATTAAGTAAAGGAATTGAAAAATGGAAAGATATGAAGAAATAGAAAAAAGCATAATAACAACATATCGTAAAAAATATTATAAAATGGAGAGAAAGAAATGATTTGCATTTTATTCAATGTGCTTGCAGATTTACAGAACATTGTACTATGTGTGACAATGGTGGTGGAGGTTCTAAAAGAGAAGAAATGAAGAAACTCCTAAAGCAATTGAGAAGTGTTTATGATAAGGTTGACATGAATATTTATAATAGTACTAAAAATGTTAATTTAAATACTCTTATTTCTTATGTTAAAGATGAAGAAATACATCATTTTATGGATGATTATGATAAAAAGAAAGAGAATGCAACATAAATGTAACAAAAATGTAATCAAAACTTAATAATATAAATAAATTAATGTATTGTTATACTTGCATTTATATGATATAACTATAAAAGATTGATATTAAAGGAGAATTTATAATGGAAAGCGATTTAAAAAAAGATATTATTGATGGTAGAATTATTGATTGGAGCAAATTAAGTACAGAAGAGCTAAAAAGAATGAAAAAAGCTTATGAAGAAAGAGAAAATGAAATTCGAATGAAAATTGATAAAGAATTAGATTTAGAAGAAAATTTTGAAAGTGAAAGGTAGAGGATAATATATGGATGAACAAAATAAAGATACAGAAGAACAAATTAAGTTTACACAATTACTAAAAGAATTAGCGGATACACAAGTTACATTAGCCAAAATAAATGCCCAATTAGCAATAAGAGAAAGCAAAGATCAAATTGAAACAATTGTGGATTCAAAAAGCAAAGAACTTATTGAACAAGCAAAAAAATTTGGAGCAAAATTGGAAAAAATAGAACAAGAATATGCAAATCAAAATGCTGATAGAGAAGGAATTGTTGAAGAATTCGAGAAACGATTAGCAGAAGCTAGTGAGGAATATGATAAAATTTTACAAGATATAATGGAGAAAAAAGCACAATTTGAACTTGATGAAAATGGAATACTGTTAGAGCAAAAAAGAAATAAGGTAAAAATGGCAGCTGAAAATAAAGAATTTGCAAAAACAAAACAACGATTAGAAAAAGAAATAGTTCAAGCATTAAAAAGTGGTGATATGTCAACACTTCAACAGAAAACAGAAGAATTGAAAAGTCATATAGAAAATAATCCAACAGATATTAGTAGAGCACATGCACAAGAGTTACAAGCAAGAAGAGAAGAAATAAAACAAGCAATTGAATCTTGTAAAAATGAATATGAGCAAATTATGGCTGAAAGAAAAAAGATGTTAGAAGAAATCTCTTCTAATAAAAATAAACAATTAATGACAATTCCAAAACAAAATATTTTTGCAAAAGCTTTAGGAAATATTTTTAATAAGTTTAATGGAACAAAAAAATTTGTTAAAGGTGTTATTGAACCATTAAAAACACAAATTGGACAAATACGTAATGAAGAAATTCCAAAGATAAAATCAGAGATTGATTCAAAAAGAAAAACTTTTTTAGATAAAGCTGTGCAAAAGAGAGCAGATATAGAAAAAAGTGTTGAAGAAAAAGTAGAAGGATATGCAGAAAAATTAGCAAATACTCAAGAAAATGCAGTTCAAAAAGTTTCACTATTTAAAAAAGCAATGCTTGAATATGCTGATATGGCAAAAGCAAAGGTTGGTGAAACTAAAGAAAATATGGCTTTTACAGTAAAAGATAAGATAGAAGATGCGCAAATTTTGGCACTAATGGCACAAGATTTTGCAAAGGATAAGATAGCTGATGCACAAATTTTAGGACTATATGCACAGGATTTTGTAAAAGATAAGGTGGAAGATGTACAAATTTTAGGATTATATGCACAAGATTTTGCTAAAGATAAAATTGCAGATACTAAACAAATGGCAACAAAAGCACAAGAATTTATAAGTAATAAATTAGCAAATGCTAAAGAAGCAGTTGCTAAAAGGAAAGAAGCAATTTTGGTAGGAGTTAATCAAAAGAAAGCTCAAGCAATTCAAGTTGCACAAACGACCAAAGATAATGTTATACAATTTGGAAAAGATACTAGAGGAATGATTATAACTGGAGTAGATAACTCAAAAAAAGTAGTTACAACATATGTAAAAGACACTATGGAAACAGGAAAAAGAACATATAGAGGAATAATAAATAAAGGATATGAAATCAAAAGCAATATGATTGAAGCTGCTCAGCAAAGGTTATCTGCTCAACAACAAGAAATTCAACAAAAGAGACAACAATTAAATATGAATATAAAAGAAGCAAATGGAATTGAAGTTGGAGATTAAAATTTTTTCTAAAAATAAAAACAAGTAATTTTTAAAATTGCTTGTTTTTATTTTTATAGATTGATATACTTATACATGAAAAACAATAAGGAGGAAAAATTAAAGTGAATAACAACAAAAAGCTAAAAATGAAAGAAGTCGGAAATGAATATATGGAACAATATAACGATCTTTTAAGATATGTTTTTCAAGTGACTGATCAAGAATTAGATTCGATTGATTGGGAAGAAAAAGAAATAATTAGAGCAAAATTTCCTACATTTCAAAGAGCAGAAGTAATTGGCTGGTTTGACGGAGATACATTAGTATCACAAGTTGCAGTATATCCAATGAAAATAAGAATATTTAATAAAACATATAATATGGGAGGACTTACAGGAGTAGGAACATATCCTGAATATTCAAATCAAGGATTAATGCACAAATTATTAGAAACAGCATTGAAGAAAATGAAAGAAAATGGTCAATATATTTCATATTTATATCCATATTCTATACCATATTATAGAAGAAAAGGTTGGGAAATCGTATCAAATAAAATTACATATGAAATAAGTGATTACCAATTACCTAAAAATCATCAAGTGTCAGGAAATGTAAAAAGAGTAAAATATGATAGTGAAGAACTAAAAGAAACTTATGAAAAATTTGCAATGCACACAAATGGAGCTATTTTAAGAGATGATTTAGCATGGAATGAATACTGGTTATGGGATCCTGATGATATGATGGCAGCAATTTATTATAATAAAAATGGTGAACCAGATGGATATGTTATATATTGGATATCTGAAGAAATATTTCATATAAAAGATATGATATTTAATAATGAAGAAGCAAGAACAGGTTTGTGGAATTTCATTTCAGCACATTTCTCTATGATTGATAAAGTAGAAGGAAATACATACACAGATGAAAAATTATCGTTTTTATTAGAAGATTCAAGTATAAAAGAAACTATATCACCATATTTTATGGCAAGAATTGTTGATTTTGTTGGATTTATGAAAGAATACAGATTTAAAAAAAGTCATAATGAAAATAGAACTTGGAAATTTGTGCTTACAGATCCAATGCTTGAAGAAAATCAAGGAACATTTTGTATTAATATAGATAAAGATGGAAAGGCAAACGTTGAAAAAATTAACGAAACATGTAATGATGAGATTAGTATACAAACAATGACTACAATGCTTATGGGGTACAAAAGACCAGAATATTTATATAAGATAGGAAGAATTAAAACAGATAAGAAAATTGTAGAAATGCTTGAAAATTCTGTAAAACAAGATGTACCATATATATCAGATTATTTTTAAAATATAAAAAATATTGACTATATCTTAAATAAGGAGTATAATAACAAAGTTAACTTTTGGTAAGGCTCGCAAACATAAATATGTAGGAGGAAAAAATATGCGAGAAGTTGTTTTTATCACTAGTATAGTATTGTCAATTTTGGAAATTTGGTTATCAATTAAATTAATTTTGCGGAAGAAAAATAATTATGCCCAAACAAGTGAAATTTTATTATCATTTGTAGTACAATCTCTTTATTTAGAAGCATTGCACGTGAATTGGTGGAAAATTATTGTTTGTATCCTAGTGCAGTATATTGGAGTAAAGTTTTTTCTGTTAATTTTTATGATAATTATAAGAGAAGGTAGTTTCTATATTATTAAAAGATTAGCAAAAGAAAAACGGAAAAGACAAAAAACTTGGTTTACAGAGATTTTTGGAAATTCTAAAAAATTAAAAAAAGTCAAAGAAATCAATCAAATTAATTATTTTCCTAGATTAAAACTTGGACTTCCTGGTATGGCAAATCAAATTCATGGAGTAACTAAAGTACATTTTGACAGTAAAGGTTTTCCAATCTTTAAATCGAAGTACAAAGTAAGACTAAAAATTACTGACTATCGGAAATCAAGAAGTTATCATTTTCTTATCTGCAATAAAAAACTGTATAAAGATGTTCGAACAAATACTCGACTGAGACAAAAACTCAATCTTTCAAAAAATGACATAAAAGCATTAGAAATTGGAGAAACTCCAAGAAATTATGTTTGGCATCATCATCAGAATCCTGGTGTTTTACAGTTAGTGGATAGAAAAACACACGAAAAAACATTCCACAAAGGTGGATTCTCAATTTGGGGAGGTAAGGACAACTGAATAGCAAAAACTCATGTTTTACAGAAATGTATTACATGAGTTTTTTTGCTTTTTGCAGAAAACTCAAATTAGGCGAGAACAAAGGGTAGCTATGTTATTTTGTTATAAACATTAATAAATTTTTAATTGTTTTACTTATAAATAAGAGATATAATTTAGACAAAAGGAGATGGTTGAATGAAAAAGAAAATATTAATTTTTATAATATTGGTAATTTTTATAATAATTTTTTTTGCATTCTTATATTTATTTAATTTTATACCACACAGAAAATATACTAATAAAGATTTTGGAATAGAAGATTATATAAGTAAAACAGATAAAGATGGAGATGGTATAGATGATCAAACAGATATATTAGAAAATGTAAGAAAATATATTGCAACAAAGCCTAAATATAAAAGCAAATATTATAATACAGGATATCCAAATGATGAATATGGAGTATGTACAGATGTAGTGGGCTTTGGATTATTGGGAGCTGGATATAATTTACAAGAACTTGTAAATGCAGATATTGTTGAACATCAATCACAATATAATATAGAAAAAATAGATAAAAACATTGATTTTAGGAGAGTTAGGAATTTAAAAATATATTTTGATAATAATGCAATTTCATTAACAACAGATATAAAAGATTTTAAAGAATGGCAAGGCGGAGATATTATTGTATTTAAAAATCATATAGGAATTATATCTGATAAAAGAAATAAAAATGGAATACCATTTATTATACATCATGCTAGCCCAGTTCAAAGGGCATATGAGGAAGATATACTTGAAGTAAAAACAGATATTATTGGACATTATAGATATTGACATTACTTTTAGAAATAATTATAATATGATTGAAAAATGTAAGAAAGGAATGTGATAAAAATGATTAAATTAGTATTAGTAAGACATGGTCAAAGTATGTGGAATCTAGAAAATAAATTCACAGGATGGACAGATGTTGAATTATCAGAAAAAGGAGTAGAAGAAGCAAAAGAGGCAGGAAAAGTATTAAAAGAACAAGGATTTCATTTTGATTTAGCATTTACATCTGTTTTAAAAAGAGCTGAAAATACACTTGACTACATTTTGAAAGAAATGGGAGAAGAGAATATAGAAATAAAAAGAAGTTGGAAATTAAATGAAAGACATTATGGTGCATTACAAGGACTAAATAAAGACGAAACAAAAGAAAAATATGGTGCAGAACAGGTTCTTTTATGGAGAAGAAGCACAAATGTTAGACCACCAGAATTAGAAGAAACAGATCCAAGATATCCAGGAAATGATCCAAAATATAAAGATTTAGCAAAAGACGAATTACCAAAAACAGAAAATTTAATAGATACAATTAAAAGAGTTGTTGAATACTGGAACTCAGATATTAAACCAGAATTAGAAAAAGGTAAAAATGTTATTATAGCAGCACATGGAAATAGTTTAAGAGGACTTATAAAATATCTAGACAACATGAGTGATGAAGATGTTATAAAGTTAGAATTACAAACAGGAAATCCAATTTGTTATGAATTAGATGACAATTTAAAACCAATTAGACATTATTATTTAAAAAAATAGTTGATAAGATTTTTCTGTTGTGATATAACTAAAATGTCAAATCTTATGAAAAGGTAGGTAATAAAAATGAATAATGAAATGTATGAAATTATGAAAGACAAAAGAGGATTTATTGCAGCATTAGACCAAAGTGGTGGAAGTAGCAGTAAAACATTAAAAGCTTATGGGATACCAGAAACAGCTTATAATACTGAAGAAGAAATGTTTGATTTAATACATGAAATGAGAAAAAGAGTATTTACAAGTAAATCATTTACAAATGAACATATAATTGGAGCAATATTATTTGAAAAAACAATGCTTTCAAAAGTAAATGGAGAATTTACAGCAGATTACTTATGGAATGAAAAGAAAATAGTATCATTCTTAAAAGTTGATAAAGGATTAGCAGAACAAAATAATGGTGTTAAATTAATGAAACCAATTCCAGAACTTGAAACAGAATTAAAAGAAGCAGTTGAAAAACATGTATTTGGAACAAAAATGAGATCAGTAATTTACGAACCAAATGTAGAAGGAATAAAAGCAATAGTTGCACAACAATTTGAATTTGCAAAAACAATATGTGATGCTGGATTAGTTCCAATTATTGAACCAGAAGTAGATATAAACGCTCCTGAAAAAGAAAAATGTGAAGAAATATTAAAAGCAGAAATAATTGAAAAATTAAAGACATGGAATAAAGAAGATAAAATTATGTTTAAATTCACAATTCCAACAATTGCAAATCATTATCTAGATTTATATGATTATGAATGTGTTGTAAGAATAGTAGCACTTTCAGGAGGATATGATATAGATAAAGCAGTTGAATTACTTGCTAAAAATAATAGAATGATTGCAAGTTTCTCAAGAGCATTATTACAAGATTTAAATGCAAACCAATCACAAGAAGAATTTGATCAAAAATTACATGATGTAATAGTTAAAATTTATGATGCTTCAATATCATAGAATATGAGTAAAAAACATTATATTTATAATTTAGATATAATGTTTTTTTATTTCTACATAATTACATAAAGTATTTACAGAAGTTGACAAAAGCCTAAAAAAATGGTAAAATATAAAAGATATTTTGTAAAAAGGAGATTATAAAGTTGGAAAATATAAGAAATAAAATTATAACAATATCTGGAGAACCAGCAAGTGGAAAGTCAACAGTAGTAAAAGAGATAAAAAGTAAATATGAAAAACAAGGATTTAATGTTTATATAATATCTGTTGGTGATGTATTTAGAGAAACTGTAAAAAAAGAATATTTAAAAAGATATCCAGACAGAATAAATGTAAGTTTAGCAGACATTCAAAATGATAAAGAGTTTATGGCAAAATTGCAATCAATAGATGGATTAATTGATGCTGAAATTGCAAGAAAAGGAAAAGAGATTAACGAAAAAGAAAGACCAAACGATGTTTATATTATTGATTCACGACTTGCATGGAGTAATGTACCAGATTCATATGCAATCAGACTAACTGTTAATGAAGCAATTGCAGGAAAAAGAGTATTTTATGATACAACACGTGGTTCAGAAGATCAATATGAGACAGTAGATGAAGCAATTCAAAAAACAAGAAAAAGAAAACTTGGAGAAATAGAAAGATATAAAGAAAAATATGGTATTAATTTATTAGATGAAAACAATTATGATTTAGTAGTAGACACATCATATACTAATACACAAGAATTAGCTGATATTATTGTTAGTGGTGAAGAAGCTTATAGAACTGGAAAATCTTATCCAAAATATTGGGCAAATCCAACTTGTGCGGAACGTTAAAAAGATATTAATTTTTTAATATCTTTTTTGATATTGAAGTTGTCAAAGAAAATGATTGACTTTTTGAGTATAATTTGATATAATATGCGCATATTTTATAGAAATGGAGGTAGGTCATAAAATGTATGACTACGAAAATTCTCGAGAAACAGCAGGCCTTGAAAACATTGGCTGGAAGCTTAATCCGCATAAGCGGGTGATGCTCCAACTGAATGACGAGGACCTGGAGCTGAAGAAGAATGACATTTACAAAAAGCTTCTTAGCAACCTTGGCCATTATGAATGGGAAGAATGGACTTCTCGCATGTTGGCTGCTGCTATCCAAAATGCCAAGGCTATTGGAGCAAAACTGGTAGAGATTACTTCTCTCTTCCAATGTAGCCTGGTTGGCTGGGATAAGAAGTCTGAATATGTCAAGGATTCTTCGGACTTTGAGCGGCAACTCAAAGAATGTATTTTCGAGGTTATTTCTGAGGATGATAAGGAACTTCGAGTGAAGTTCAAAAACGCCTAACCTCAAAAAAGGCTTTCTGCACATTTTTGTACAGGAGGTCTTTTTTGTTACATATAAAGAAAAAATTAAGTTGAAAAATCTCTATTTTTATGTTATATTAAAAAAGAAATAATATCGAATGAAAAAAGTAAGAGAGAAAGAAGAAATCATGAAAGAAAATGTAATAAAATTTATAAAAAACAATTGGAGATGGATGTTATTATTTATATGTTTAATAGGATTTTTAGCATTAGCTGAAGATGTATTTCATCAAGAAATAATGAATGGAGATATAGTTGGATATGACATTGTATCAAAACTCTTCAAATTTAATGTATCAACACCTATTGCTAAATTCATGACAAATTTTGGAGGTGCAATTTTTGTTATATCATTAACAACAATATTATTTTTTGTAATAAAAGATAAAAAAATAGGAATCTCAATAATTACAAATCTAGGAATTGTAACAATATTAAATCAAATTATAAAATTCATAATGCAAAGACCACGTCCAACAGAATTTAGAATTATAGAAGAAACAGGATATAGTTTTCCATCAGGACATTCTATGGTTAGTTTAGCATTTTATGGATATTTAATATATTTAATTTATAAATATGTTAATAATAAACATTTAAAAAGAACATTAATTATAATATTAAGTGTTCTAATCTGTATTATAGGAGTGAGCAGAATCTATTTAGGAGTTCACTATACAAGTGATGTTTTAGGAGGATTCTTAATTTCATTTGCATATCTTATAATATATATAGAACTAGTAAATAAATTTGTATTGGAGAAAAATAAAGATGATAGAAAAGAGTAAAAATGTAATAACCAGTTTCAAATACGCATTTCAAGGAGTATTTTCAGCGATAAAAACTGAAAGAAATCTAAAAATACATATATCAATAATGATTTTAGTAATAATTGCAGGAATATTTTTAAAAATTAGTAAAATGGAATGGATAATATGTATAATATTATTTGGATTAGTAATCGGAGGAGAAATGTTAAATAGTGCAATTGAGACTGTTGTAGATATAGCAATGCCAGAGATAAATCCTAAGGCAAAATTTGCTAAAGATGTTGCAGCAGGAGCAGTTTTAATTTTTGCAATATCATCAGCAATTATAGGGCTAATAATATTTATACCAAAAATAATAGCAATATTATAAATAAAATGAGGTAATTAAGAATGTCAAATGTATGTGATTATATTAAATGGAGAGGAGATTTAGAATTAAGTCAATCTGAATTTAACGAAATTGATAACTTAATTTTATCAAGATTTTCATACTTTCCATTTGATAAGATAATAAATTATAATGAAGTTATAACAATAAAAGAATTAGGAGAAAGATTTAGTAAGCAAGATATAAAAAAATTAACAATATTATGGAAAGACGATATAGAACTATTTCCAATAATGAGTAATTCAAAAAGATTTGGAACAATGAAAGCAACTAAATTCGTAAATAAAATAGAAGTTGAAAATGAAAAACAATTTTCAGCAATAACTATCATAATGCCTGACAATACTTTATATGTCTCATTTAGAGGAACAGACAATACAATAGTTGGTTGGAAAGAAGATTTTAATATGAGCTTTAAAAGTCATATTGCCTCACAAATATCTGCTAAAGAATATTTAAACATGATAGCGGAATTGTATCCAAACAAAAAAATAAGAGTAGGAGGACATTCAAAAGGTGGAAATATTGCAGTATATTCTGCAATATTTGCAACCCCTCAAATAAGAGATAGAATTATTAATGTGTATAATAATGATGGCCCTGGTTTTTGTGAAGATATATTAGAAACACAAGAATATCAGGAAATGATAAATAAAGTCCATACATATATTCCACAATCATCTATAATAGGAAGATTAATGAACCATAAGGAAAAATATACAATAATAGAAAGTACACAAAAAGGAATAATGCAACATGATTTATATAGTTGGCAGATATTAGGAAAAGAATTCATTACATTGCCTAATGTTACTAATGAAAGTGAATTTATAGACAAAACAATAAAAGAATGGTTAGAAAATGTTGAGCCAGCAAAAAGAGAACAAGTAATAAATGTAATATTTGAAATTTTAAATTCAACAGATGCACAAACTACAAAAGAATTACGAAAAAATTTATTCTCAAATATAAAAGTAATTTTAGAAAAATATAAAAATATTGATCCAGAAACAAAAGAAATGATAGCTCAAACAGCTAATGCATTAATTAAAATTGTAAAAAATAATTTAAAAAATACATAATAAGGAGCTTAGAAAATGCAAAATAAGAGTACACAAGAATTTGATTATATCATAAGAAACATCATAGAAAATCAAAAAGTTCAAGAAATGAAAAAATACAAACAGCATTATGAAACAAGTACATTTGACCATTGTTATATGGTTTCATATTATTGTTATAAAGTTTGTAAAAAATTAAAATTGGATTATAAATCTGCAGCAAGAGCAGGAATGTTACATGATTTTTTCTTATATGATTGGAGAATAAAAAATGGCAGAAAAGGTTTACATGCCTTTACACATGGAAAAACAGCATGTAAAAATGCCTCTGAATTATTTGAATTATCTGAAAAAGAAAAAGATATGATTATAAAACATATGTGGCCTGTAACACCACAATTTCCAAAATCCAAAGAAGGTTTTATATTAACATTTATAGATAAACACTGTGCATTAGCAGAAGCTATAAAAGTACTAAAGAAAAACATACATAAAAAGAAAGTTTGGAGATATGCTTATATATTTTTTGCAATGATTATTTTAAAAATAAATAAAGGAAACAATTAAAAAAGAGGAGAATATATAAATGGAAAAAGATGATTATTGTCCAATAGATACATTAATACCATCTGAAAATTAAAAGATTATATAGTAAATAAGGAGTAATTTAATGAAGAAAATTTTAGGAAGATTAATAATTGTTGCACCAGCTGTAATTATTCAGATTTTATGGATGAATTTTTTATATAATAAATTAAACAATTCTGCATTAGTAACATTATTATTAACAATATTAGCATTTTTATTTGTAATATATATAATTAATAAAAGAGATGAAACATCTTATAAAATATTGTGGTTAATAACAATATTAACAGCCCCTGTTTTTGGGACTATTTTATATTTAATAATAGGAAATAAAAAAACAACAAAACCATTAGATAAAAAATTAAAAAGAGCTCAAAATACAATGAATTTTAATTTTGCTAATGAAAGAGATTATGAAACAGAATTAAAACAAGAAAATTTAAGATTATATCAAACCTTTAAAGCAATAAACAAATATACCAAATTTCCAATTTATAAAGCTGAAAATATAAAATATTATAAATTAGGAGATGAAATGTTTCCTGATATATTAGAAGAGCTAAAAAAAGCACAAAAATACATATTTTTAGAATATTTTATTATAGAACCAGGAATATTTTTAAATAGTATAATAGATATACTTGAACAAAAAGTAAAAGATGGAGTTGATGTAAGGCTAATATATGATGATTTTGGAAGTTTGCCTACATTTTCACAAAAAAATGTATATCAATTAAAGACAAGAGGAATAAAATGTATTTCATTTAATCCATTATTTTTCATAAAAGGAACATTAAATAATAGAGATCATAGAAAAATTTTAATTATAGATGGGAATGTAGCTTTTAGTGGTGGAATAAATTTAGCAGATGAGTATATCAACAAAAAGAAAAAATATGGACATTGGAAAGATATAGGCTTTAAACTTACGGGAACACCTGTAAAAAGTTATAATTATATGTTTATTGAATTTTGGAATGCATTTTCAAATGAAAAGATAGATTCAAATATAATAAACGAATGTTTATCAGAAAGAAAAAATGAAAATGGATATATTATATCATATTATGATTCACCAGCATATAAAGAACATATTTCAAATAACTTATATATAGATTTATTATCACAAGCTATAAATTATGCGTGGTTTTACACACCTTATTTGATAATAGGAGACTTTTTAATGGACGCATTAATAAAAGCTGCAGAAAGAGGGGTAGATGTTAGAATATTTATTCCAGGAATTCCAGACAAAAAGATAGTATATAGGTTATCAAAAAGTTATTATGCACCATTATTGAAAGCAGGTATAAAAATATTTGAATATACACCTGGATTTATACATGCAAAAGCTTGTTTAATAGATGACAATATTGGAACAATTGGAACTGTAAATTTAGATTATAGAAGTTTATTTCTACATTTTGAATGTAATTCATTATTTTATAAATCTTCAATATTAGATGAATTAAAAATTGACATGATAGAAACTCAAAAAAAGTGTAAAGAAGTAAAAGAAAAAGATATAAAAAAAGGATATTTCCATAGAGTATTTGATGCAATATTGAGAATATTTGCACCTTTATGTTAAAGCATAATATATGAAAGGAATAAAATTTAGAATGGAAAGAATAGATAAAATAATATCATCACAAGGAAAATACTCCAGAAGTGAAATAAAAAACCTAGCAAGTAAAGGTAGAATAAAAATTAATGATAATATAGTAAAAAAAGTAAATGAAAAAATAGATATAGAAACATCAACAATTTATATAGATAATGAAAAATTAGATTTTAAAAGAAATATATATTTAATATTAAATAAACCAAAAGGATATATATCAGCAAGTGAAGATAGAAGTCAGAAAACTGTATTAGATTTAATTCCGGAAAAATATTTTAGAAAAGGACTATTTCCAGCAGGAAGATTAGACAAAGATACTACTGGAATGATGATTATTACTGATGATGGAGAATTTGCTCATAATATATTGTCTCCAAAGAAACATATTAAAAAGACTTATAGAGTAACAATAGATATTGATATAGATGAAAACATGATAAAACAATTTGAAAAAGGGATTGTCTTAAAAGATCATATATGTTGTCCTGCAATTATAGAAGTTCAAGATACTCATACAGCATTTGTAACAATAACTGAAGGAAAATATCATCAAATAAAGCGTATGTTTGGTTGTTTTGGTGCTAAAGTATTGGAATTGCATAGAATTACAATGGGAAACTTGAATTTGCCTGCTGATATTTCCGAAGGTTGTTGTAGAGAAATTACAGAACAAGAAATGAAACTATTAAAGGAGGTTTGAAAATGATCCAAAATGCTATATTATATGTTTTAAGAAAAAAGAAAAGAACTTGTATTCTTTTTATTATTTTAACAACAGTTTTATCTTTTTTATATTCAAGTCTAAACATAATGAAATTGAGTAACAATTTAGAAAATGATTTATATAAAATTTCAAATACATCTATATCAATAACACAAAAAGATAATCAAAGTTTTGAAATAAATCAATTTAAAGAAATGGAAAATATACAAGAAATCAAAGAAATAATTCCTCAATATGATTGTTTAGCAAAAGCAACAAATGTTGAAGTTGTTGATGGAATTCAAAAAGTTGAAAGAGAAAATTTACCGGAAATATTAAAAAACACTTTTTCAATCGAATCTACAAATAGTACTAAAAATAATGTTTTATTTAATAGTGGGATTTTTACTATTATTGACGGAAGACATATTGAAAAAAATGATAGAGAAAAAATACTTATACATGAAGAACTTGCTAAAAAGAATAATTTGAAATTACATAGCAAAATTAATTTAGAACTAATAGATTTAGACCAATTAGATAATAATGAGGTCAAAAAAGAATATGAATTTGAGGTAATTGGCATTTTTACTGGAAAAAAGCAAGAAAAATATACAGGATTATCATCTGATTTTAGTGAAAATATGTTATTTATTGATTATGAATCAAGTCAAAAAGCATTAAATAAAACACAAAACAATAAAATCGCAAATAAGATTACTGTATATTCAGATAATTTTGAAGAATCCAATATATCTTTTAATAAAATCAAAGAATTAAAAATAGATTTAACAAAATATACAATTGAAAAAAATGATGGCATATTTCAAGAAGTATTAGAATCTGTAAATGGAATAAAATATATTATAAAAATTATGATATGTTCTATTATAATTAGTGGAGTAATAGTTCTTTCATTAATACTAATCTTGTGGTTAAGAGAAAGAATACATGAAATAGGAATATTATTATCAATTGGAACAAGTAAATTAAAAATTATGTTTCAATTTATATTTGAGTTGATATTTATATCTTTGCCATCCATATTTGTATCATTTTTTTTAGGAAATATTATATCAGATCAGATTATAGGGACATTTATACATAATGATAATTCAACAATGATTATTCAAAATTTATTAAAAAATGATGATATAGTATCAAAATTAATTACATTTTTACAAAGTTATGGAATGTTATTAATAGTAATTTTTTTATCAGTTGCCATTTCATGTGCAATGATATTAATAAAAAAACCAAAGGAAATATTATCAAAAATAAGTTAGGAGAGTAGTATAATGAATATATTAGAAATAAAAGATGTAACATACAATTATTCAAATTCAAGAGAAAAAGTTTTATCATCTGTAAACCAAAAATTTGAACTTGGACAATTTTATGCAATAATTGGAAAATCAGGGGCAGGAAAATCAACATTACTTTCATTGTTGGCAGGTTTAGATAAACCACAAAAAGGTAAAATTTTATTTAAAAATGAAGATATCGAAAAAACAGGATATACTAATCACAGAAAAAACAATATATCATTAGTATTTCAAAATTATAATTTAATTGATTATTTAACACCACTAGAGAATATTAGATTAGTAAACAAAAAAGCTTCAAAAGAAATTTTACTAGAATTAGGACTTAATGAAAATCAAATAAATAGAAATGTACTAAAATTATCAGGTGGACAACAACAAAGAGTAGCTATTGCAAGAGCATTAGTCTCAGAAGCACCAGTAATTTTAGCAGACGAGCCTACTGGAAACCTTGACAATGACACAGCTGGTGAAATAATAGAAATATTAAAAAAATTAGCTAAAGAAAGAAATAAATGTGTGATTGTTGTAACACATAGCAGAGAAGTTGCAAATTCTGCAGATATTATTTTAGAATTAAGTGGCAAAAAATTAAAGAAAATAAGTCAGATTAATTAGGAGGGTGGAGTTATGGTAAAAAATGCTTTTGCGTATGTGACTAGAAAAAGTTTAAAGTCAATAATAATATTATTAGTAGTTCTAGCTATGTCAACACTTTGCCTGATTAGTTTGGCAATAAAAGATGCTACAGATAGAGCTTCAGAAGAAACTTTTAAAAATATAACAAATAGTTTTTCTATGGAGATAAATAGAAGAGTGAATTTGGGTACTCCAAGAGGAGGAGGAAATATAAAAGGAAAAGATATAAAAAAAATAGCTGAGTCTAAAGATATTTACGATTACGTAAAAAGAATAAATAGTGTAGCCGATTTAGTTGATTATGATATTATAGAAACACAAGCCACAACTGTAAATCAATCATCTGAAAGAGCTCAAAATTTTAAAAGAACTGTTATGCTAACAGGGGTTAATAATTCACTAAAAGAAAATAAATTTGTTTCAGGAGTCTATAAACTAGTTGAAGGTGAACATTTAATCAATCAAGATAAAAATAAAATTTTAATGCATAAAGATTTAGCAAAAAAGAATAATTTGAAAATTGGTGATAAGATAAAAATAAAATCTAATTTATTTGATGCAGATAACGAAAAAGGAGCAAATGAAACAATAGAAGTAGAAATAAAAGGATTATTTGATGGACATAATAATAGTAATGTAACATCTGCTCAAGAACTTTATGAAAATACATTGATAACAGATCTTGATACTGCAGCTAAAGTTTATGGAAATACAGAAGATACTGCAGTATATCAAGATGCAACATTTTTTGTAAAAGGTGATAAAAATTTAGAACAAGTGATAAAAAATGTTAAAAAGCTTGACATAAACTGGAAACAATATACATTAGTTAAAAGCTCATCAAATTATCCTGCATTACAGCAATCAATATCTGGCATATATTCAATTGCTAATAAATTATTTGTAGGTTCATTAATATTTGCAGGAATCATAGTTTCATTATTATTAATTTTATGGATGAATGCTAGAAAAAGAGAAATTGCAATTTTTCTGTCATTAGGAATATCAAAATTAACAATTTTTGGACAATTTTTAATTGAATTATTGTTCATCTCTATTCCAGCATTTGCAGGCTCTTACTTTTTGGCCGTTTACACAGGAAATATGCTTGGAAATAGTATACTAAATAAAGTTACTGAAAACATAACAAAACAATTAGCAAAGCAATCTGCATCAACTCAACTTGGAGGTGGAGCAGAAGTTGATGGTTTTAATAAAACTCTAACAAGTTTGGATATTAATATATCATCACAAATAATGATGTATGTAATTTTATTTATGTCCTTAGTACTTATAATATCTTTAATAATATCATCAATAAATATTTTAAGGAAGAGTCCAAAAGACTTGCTAAGTGATGACTAAGGTAGAGTTAAAGAAAATAATTGAATATAAAGAATTTATAAATATAATTAAAAAATAGTAATTTGTTGAAATGATTGGAGGAATGGGTATGAAAAATAAAAATGTATTATTTGCAGTATTAGGTATAATTGTATTAGTAGTGTTAGTGATAGGAATTTTTTATCATTTTAGAGATAGAAGGACTTATACACTCAATTTACCTCAACTTGAAAAATTAGAAAGTATTTCATTAAATCAAAATGAAAAAG
>ERZ779671.58-NODE-58-length-59821-cov-3.326323_pt1 | contig 59821 bp, 62 predicted proteins | sample MGYA00511074_ERZ779671 | MGnify/ENA primary metagenome ERZ779671 (study PRJEB29588, sample SAMEA2158454) | human gut metagenome | biome: human gut; feature: human-associated habitat; material: faeces | place: Denmark | collected 2008/2010 ... | reverse complement strand
AGCGTCGTGTTTGACAGTGCAGACCGTATACGGATCGAGGTTGTCAAGAAACGGAGAACACAGGAGACAGAAGCAATCGTTTCCTTTGACGGAGCAGACAATATCGAATTATCTGCGGGTGAGAGCGTGGAAGTGACCTGCTCGAAGCGTGAGATCCGATTGATAAAAATGTATGATGTCAGCTTTTATAGTGTACTTCGGGAAAAAATAGGAGGCGCTTAACATGAGTAAGCAGAGACGCCAGCAGGCATTGCTGGAATTGATATCGGAATATGAGATAGACACGCAGGAAGAGCTTACCAGACGTTTACAGGCACTTGGATTTGAGACAACACAGGCAACTGTATCGAGAGATATACGGGAATTGAAACTGGAAAAAGTTTCCTACGGAAGTGGGAAGCATCGTTATGCTGCAAGTCTGGAACCTGATACCGGAACACATGCATCCTATCAGCATGTGATGGCATCGTGTATTCTTTCGATTGAAGCCGCACAGAATATTATTGTAGTCAAAACTGTATCCGGTATGGCGATGGCGGTTGGTGCTGCAATCGACAATCTGTCGGTGGAAGGCATTATGGGATGTATTGCAGGCGATGATACGCTGTTTCTGGCGATCAAAGATGGGCAGCAGGCAGAACATATAATTGGAGAGATAAAAAAATGTTGTTGACAATGCACATAAAAAATATAGCGCTGATCGAGGAGATTGACATTGATTTTCACGAGCAGCTGAATATTCTGACCGGAGAGACGGGTGCTGGTAAATCTATTATCATTGGATCTCTGGGAATCTGTCTGGGCGGTAAATTCCCGAAAGAACTGTTGCGGGATGACACAAAGGATGGACTGGTCGAGCTTGTATTTTCGGTTGACCAGCCAGCAATTGTGGAAGCGCTTGAGAAGCTGGAGGTGACACCGGATGAGGACGGTACTTTGCTGATATCCCGGCGGTTATCGCCGAATGGCAGAACCGTCAACCGGGTAAATGATACGACGGTGACGATCACGCGGTTAAAAGAAATCTCATCGCTTCTGATCGATCTGCATGCACAGCATGAGCAGCAGACACTGTTAAAGCCAGCAAAGCATCTGGAGATACTCGATCGTTTTGGCGGGGAGGATATCCAGAAGTTGAAAAAACAGGTGCAGGAAGATTATCATATCTACCGGGAACTTGAAGAAGAAAAGAAAAAAGGCAGCATGGACGAGGCAGAGAAAAACAAACGCATGGATTTCCTGCAGTATCAGATTAAGGAAATCAAAGATGCGAAGCTGGTCGATGGCGAGGATGTCCAGTTGGAACGGCAGTACAAGAAGGCGGTCAATGCAAAGGAAATCCTGCAATATGCAAACGACATCTATGCACTGACCGGATATGGAGCTACTTCTGCGGGAGAACAGCTAGGACGTGCGATCAAGGACATGCGCAGACTCACGGAACTGGACGAGGAGCTTGCCGATGCGGCTGGTATCTTAGAGGATGCCGATGGTCTGCTGTCAGACTTTAATCGTGAGATCAGTGAGTATATGAAGGATATGGAGTTTGATGAAGGACAATTTCGTGAGATGGAAAGTCGTCTGGATCAGATCAATTCCTTAAAGGCAAAATACGGAAATTCCATTTCCCGGATTTTGGAAAGCCTTGCAGCTTTCGAGAAAGAATATGATGCTCTTTCCAGCTATGAGGAGCATATGCAGGAGATTGAGGCACAATGGAAGAAACAGACGGCGAAGCTTGAAGAGAGCTGCCGGGTATTATCCGAGCACAGACGGGCACTTTCGGAAAAGCTTTGTAAGAAGATCCGGGAGTCCTTGGAGGATATGAACTTTAATATGGTCCGGTTTGAGATGCGGTTTGAGACATCCCCGAATTATTCTGCAAATGGCTACGATGATGCGTGCTTCTATATCTCGACGAATGTCGGTGAAGCGATGCGTCCGCTGCATGAGGTTGCATCCGGTGGTGAACTGTCGCGAATCATGCTGGCAATGAAATCCTGTCTTGCAAATCAGGACGACACACCGACACTTGTCTTTGATGAGATCGATGTCGGTATCAGTGGCAGAACCGCACAGAAGGTGGCAGAGAAGATGTCGATCCTGTCACGGCAGCATCAGGTTATCTGCATCACGCATCTTTCCCAGATCGCAGCGATGGCAGATGCACATTATCTGATTGAAAAAAATGTGGAAAATGAGAAAACAATTTCCAGCATCCGTTTACTTTCAAAGGAAGAGGAAATTGAAGAACTGGCAAGACTCATCGGTGGTGCAAAGATCACGGAGACGACGATTCACACTGTGACCGAGATGAAAGGATTGGCAGAACAGGCAAAAATAAACTGAATTACATAGAATGAAATATTCGATACTAAGAGTACATGGAGGAATCTATGTACTCTTTTTTATAGCACAAATTATATGAAATAAAGCGATTTGAAATAAAGAAATGAAATCAGGAGAGGAGGAAACGATGTGAGAAAGTATCGAATCTTTTTAGTTGTACTGTTGCTGATAGTGCTTGGCATCTTAGGGTATCATAACCGGGAGTTCCTGTTCGCAAAGGGAGGAGATACAGATGTGGAGACGCAGGCGGATTCCCTGCCGGTTGTATCAAGTGAAGGGGAGACCGAATGCATGCTCTGTCCGTCGGGAGAACCAGTTGGAATCTATGTAAAAACAAAAGGTGTAATGGTGATCGGCGTCAATTCGGTTGTGGACGAACAGGGAATCACATGCAACCCATGTGAGAATCTGTTGTCGCCGGGCGATTATGTAATGCGTATCAATGGACAGAGTGTGGACGATAAAAAATCAATGCTGGAACTGGTACAGCAAAGCGAAGGACACGAATTGCTGCTTCGTGTCTGCCGGGAAAATGAGTACCGGACGGTGCGTGTAACACCGGTAAAGAAAAAGGATGGCAGCTATGCGCTTGGACTCTGGGTAAAGGATGATATTTCCGGAATCGGAACAATCACCTATACAGATGGAGAACGGTTTGCTGCACTTGGACACAGCATCAACGACAACGACACAGGAATTATGTTCCGCGTGTCCGATGGCGCGGTGTATGAGACGACGATCGTGCGCATCAAAAAGCCGGAAGCGGATAAGCCGGGACGACTGGAGGGCATCATCAATTATACCGGACGGTATGTGATCGGGCGCGTGGAGGAAAATAGTGCCTTTGGTATTCACGGATACTTGACAAAACGACAGCAAAAGACACATACGCAGGACATCCAGGTGGCAGTTGGACGAAAATCAGAGGTGCATGTCGGAACCGCGTATCTGCTTTCGTCGGTATCCGGGGAGTCGAAACAATACGAAATCGAGATTGTGTCAGTCGATTCTGACAATGAGAACGGACGGTGTATGGAATTTAAGGTAACCGATTCGACATTGCTTTCTCTGACCGGCGGAATTGTGCAGGGAATGAGCGGCACACCAATCCTGCAGGATGGCAGGCTGATCGGGGCAGTGACACATGTATTTGTCAACGATTCGACACGAGGCTACGGCATTTTCATCGAAGAAATGATGCAGTAAAAAATGGGAAAAATTGACCGAAAATGCTGTCAATATTTACTGTCGCAACTTGCGTTTTATTATGTATTGCCCTCGCAAAATAATGAAACTATAATGTCTTTGATATCAAGATTAGAGGGGGATAGTTTTATGAAGACAAAAGTGCTTATCATAAAACATGATACAAAGGCAGCGACGGAATTAAGACAGCAGCTTGCAAAGAATAAGGATATTTGCGTGTGCGATATTATTTCAGACGGCGGAAACGCAGTTTCGGCAATTCGCGCACAAAATCCAAATGTCATTTTGCTGGATTTCCTGTTGCCGAATCTGGATGGACTGGCAGTGATGGAAGAGGTCAACGGATGGGGAACCCGTGGATACCGCTTCCTGTTGCAGGGGAATGCCAGCCAGATTCGATTTGCACAAAATACATGCCGGGGAAATGTTGATCATATTTTCGTCCGTTTTATCGATGAAGAATATAATGATCTTGATCTGGAAAAGGAAATCCTGACCTTAGCGCGTGGCAAACAGACGGGGATGAGTGTCTGCCAGCCGGAGGATGCAGGAGAAGAACTGCAGACAAAGCTCGAAGTAAAGGTTACGGAAATCATTCATGAGGTAGGCGTGCCAGCACATATCAAGGGATACCAGTATCTGCGCAGCTCTATCCTGATGGCAGTACAGGATATGGATATCCTCGATTCCATCACGAAGCAGCTCTATCCTTCGATTGCAAAAGCATACGCAACGACACCATCCCGTGTGGAACGTGCCATCCGGCATGCCATTGAGGTGGCATGGAGCAGAGGCAATTCCGACACGATGCATGAGCTATTTGGATATACATTGCAGCAGGGAAAGCTGAAGCCGACGAACTCGGAATTTATAGCACTTATCGCCGACAAAATACGACTCGAATCGAAGATGAAAAGCGCGTAGACAAAATTATCCACAAAAAGAAAATTTCTGTGGAAATGCGCTTGACAATGGTATTTTGAAATTATATCATCTTCCTATGGTTAATTTTGATTGATAGGAGGTTGGTTCCAAGAAGGGGAGGATAATATGAATACGGAGAGAATCAGGGTGATGATTGCGGACGCCGGGTATGAGATGCTTGGCCGGCAGTTAGAAGCCTATAATGGGGAGAGATTCGATATCGTTTGCTGTACAGCGGATGGAAATGAGGTGTATGATCAGGTGCTGCAGGCACAGCCGGATGTGTTGCTGATGGATGTGTTCATTACCAACGTAGACGGACTGGAAGTATTAGAGCAGCTGCGGGAGAATCCGTCATTGACGGAGCTGAAGATTATTTTTCTGTCGACCGTGGGATCGAGCCGGATCATCAATATGGCATTTAATCTGGGTGCCGATTATTATATGATGAAGCCTTGTAATCCGAAGGTACTGGCAAAACGAATTATACAGATTGCAGACTTTGCAAAGGTTGGGGAGCCGATGGAAGGATGCGAAGATGAGGATACCAAACTGCCAGCCAACAATGTGTATGACTATGGTATGCATACGATGGAGAACGACGTAACGGAGATCATCCGTGAGATCGGTATTCCGGCGCATATCAAAGGATATCAGTACATACGTGAGGGCATCATGATGGCAGTCAATGATATGAATATGCTCAATTATATAACGAAGCTGTTGTATCCAAGTATAGCGAAAAAATACAAGACGACGTCCAGCAGTGTGGAGCGTGCCATCCGTCATGCGATTGAAGTGGCATGGGGAAGAGGCAAGATCGAAGTCATCGAGGATATGTTTGGCTATACGGTGAGTGCAGGAAAAGGAAAGCCGACGAATTCCGAGTTTATTGCCCTGATCGCGGACAAGCTGAGGATTGAGTATAAAATGCATGCAAGCTAAAAAATAAAATCCATGCGAAAGTTACGAAAGGAGATAAAGACGTGGCAACGGAAGGAACAAGAGAAGGTGGTTCCAGCATGAACAGAGGACAAGGAAAATATTTTGATCGGGAGAAACGACCAGGTGGAGGAACAAGATTCCAGAAATCCGATCGTTCCGGCGCACCGCGAGGTGACCGACAGGCAGGTGGAGACAGACCACCGCGTGGAAACGGAAACCGATCATATGGAGAGAAATCATACGGTGACAGACCATATGGAGACAGACCACCGAGAAATGAGCGTCCAAACCGAAACTACGGAGGTGCTCCTAAGTTTCCGAAAAAGGATGAGGATGAGGAAGACAGAGGCAGAAGAAGCAAGCCATCCCGTCCAAAGGAGAGTAAGCCGACGATCGCAATTCCGGACAAAAATAAGGTTCAGATGCGCTTAGAAAAGGAACAGAAATCGGTTAAGAAGAAGCAGAACAACAAAAAACGGGAATCCAGTCGTCCGCAGCCAAAGCAGAAGCGGTCAAGCAATATCAATTATACGAAGAACTATGCCAATGGCGCGTATGATGATTATGAGGATTTTGATGATTGGGAATAAAAAGGCAGGCACCATACAGCAGTTTGTATGGTGCCTTTTTGCGTGCTGGTATGTAGTGGTTTTACTTGTCTTGGAGAAATGAATGTGATATGATACTTTTATCTGTGGAATTTGTGATACACATGGAGGAACATTTTGGACGAGAACAATCTGGATAGTCTGTTGGATGAATTATCATCGATGGATGGAGAATTGAATGAGAATATTGATATAGATTCCGGCGTGGATGTCGATGCAGATGATATGGATGACATTTCTCTCGATGAACTGGATCATTTAGATGGCATGGATCTTGGAGATCTGGATTTCGATGATATTGATTTTGATGATGTTGATATCACGAAACTGGATGCCGGTGCCAATCCGGTCGTAAAGAAGAAGCCGCAGGAACAGGAAACGGACGATATGAGTCTGGATGCCCTGATCGAGAAGGCAAATCAGGAGAATGTGAAACCAGAACCGTCACAGGAAGAGCCGTCGGCGCAGGCGGACAATACCGATGTTTTTGGAGAAGCAGACTTGCAGATGCAGGAAGATACCGCGTTGCCAGAGGGCGTGTTCGATGATGCTTTGTTTGGTTCGATGGATATGGGAATGTCAGAAGAACCAGAACTGTCAGAGAAGGAAAAAAATCCATATACGGCAGATGAGGATAGCCTGGATGCATTGTTGCAGTCCTCTATGGCAGAAAGTTTGTTGAACGGGGATCTGGCTGATATCGAGGATATTGGCGAAAAAACGGAGGAACCGGTAAAAAAGGTGAAGCAGCCGCGGAAAAAGGCAGAGAAGAAGAAAAAAGCGGAAATCGAGGAAGAAGAGACAGAACATAAAAAGAAAACGATTTCTGAGATTCTTTTTGGTGAGCCGGATGAGGATGACTTAGAAGAGGAAGCTTTGTTCGAGGAGAAGAAAGCGAAGAAGGAAGCTGAAAAGAAGAAAAAACAGGCAGAGCGGGAAGCGAAAAAAGAAGAAAAGGACGCAGCCAAGCAGGAGATGCTTGCTGCGAAGCAGGCGAAGGATAAAGCAAAGCAGAAGGAAAAAGCCGACAAAAAACGACAAAAAGATGAAGCCTATGCGGCAGAGCTTGAAGCCGAAAAAGATCAGAAAAAGGTTTCGACACCGACCGTTATTGTTGTATTTGTTCTGTTTTTTGCACTTGCGGCAGGAGTCGTACTCGGTACGAATCAGTTTAACTATTCGCAGGTAATCAAAAAAGCGGCGAATTATTTCGAACGGCATCGATATCGTCTGGCATATGACGAAGTATCTGGCGTGGAAGTCAAAGAAAAAGATCAGGATCTGAAAGACCGTATCTATACAGTTATGTATGTAGAACGGCTCTACGAATCCTATGAGAATAACATGAAGCTTGGTAGAGCGGACAAGGCACTCGATGCGTTGCTCCGTGGTATTCAGAAATATGATGAGCATTACGATGAGGCGGTAGAACTGGATATCGTAAAAGATATTGATTCCTGCCGGGATAAGATTATAAATGCCTTGTGGAATACTTATGGTATTACTGAGGAGACGGCATACCAGATCTTAGCAATGGAAGGACAGGAATATACCAAAACCTTGTCGGAGCTTGGCGCAAAAGCGGCGGAGACAGAAACACCGACGGATGCGCAGGGACAGTAATAAATGCAACTATTGACCGTATGAATGTGACAGAGGATGAGACAATGATAGCAATTTTAGATTACGATGCGTATCATTTGCTCAATTATCTACGGTTTATATAACATTTTTGAGGATGTAATTCTTATCGTTATCCAAAATACTAATTATTTACTAATTATAGTGCTTTAAATGTGCATCTAAATAAATATTAGGACATGTAAATAAGCTACTTATCAGTTATAGAAATATGATTGATAGGTGGCTTATTTTAGTGCCTTAAAATCCATAGGTAAGGAAATATACCTAAATAGTATTTAAAGCCAAATTTGAACGAAATACGCAATTTTAAGCTAGTAATAGCGACAGTATTTGAAATGATAATTTCATGTGAATTAAGGAGGTTGAAGATGGAAATTAACAACGTGAATGATTTGTCAAAAATCATGCAGCCGGTATTGGTTGGTTTGGTTGATCAATTAGCAAACCGAGTATATGAGACTTTGAATTTCTTTTTGCAAAGTTATTATGATTCATATAACCCCGTATCATATCGGAGACAGTATGATTTCTTGAGATCGGCAATTAAAGTAAAAGGAAGAATGTCAAGAGGAAAAGCGGTGGCGTATGTATACATAGATACAGAATCTATGAGTAATTATTATAATGCAACAGGGTATCAGGTCGCTACATGGGCAAACGAAGGCTTACATGGTGGATTGAATGTCGGTACATCTCCGCATGTATGGGATGAAACATTGACATGTACGATAGAGGATGGAACATTACTAAAAGAAGCAATTTCGTATTTGAAAAGTCAAGGATTATCGGTATCAACGTAAGGAGAAGAAAAAAATGGTATTACATAATTTAGATGTTAGAAATAAGCTGGCAGAAAAAACAGGCTTGTATAAGAAAGATGTCAATTTGGTATTAGATGCTTTTCGTGAGTTAGTGTATGAAGAGATGGAAGAGGGGAATATGATTCTTTTGAAGAATTTATTTCGGATTGAACCTATAACAATAAAAGCAACAAAAAGGTATGATATTCGACAAAAAGATTTTTTCATGGATGATGAACATAAAAAGATAAGAATTAAACCCAGTAGAAATTTAGATAAAACAATGAAAGCGAAAAAGTAATATGTTTGTTACAATATATTATTTCCCAACAGGCAGGAAGTAAAAGAAAGTCTGTATCAGAGATCAAGAATATTTTGTGAGGTTCAAATAAACCTATCATTTGTGCAATTCTGCACATTTCCCGATATGAGAAAATTGAATAATACGTCTGCTGCATATAGCAGTTTATTAGGGTGCGTTTTATGTCGCACCTATTTCTTGACCTTTGATTTATAAAAAAGGAGGACTATGATTAGTGAAGATAAAGAAACAAAAATATGTAAGAAATGTGGGAGGTTACTTCCATTAGAACGGTATGGAATAAACCATAATTATACGAGAAATATATGTAAAGAGTGTTTCAATGAAGGAATGAGAGAAAAGCGTTATCAACAAAGGTTATCAGATGGCTTGGAAATATACCATAAAGATAAGTCAATGAAGATGCAGAGGAAATATAAGAAACCATATCATTTTCAGATATTGTACAGGTCTGAATCTGGTATTGATACTATTGCAAAAGATGAAGTATTTGTGCGTTTATTTGACTATAAATCTGTATGGACTTCCAATTATGGCAGGATAATTCAGAAGTTGGATGATGGAACATATCAGCTTGTAAAAGGTGTATATTCAAGAATCACAAAGGAATTGACCTATACACTTGACAAGAATGTATATTTCAAATCTAAGAACAGATGGGGATATAGGAAACAAAAGGTAACTGCCAGTGACCTTGTAATTAAGATGTTTGTTGTCAATTATGACATGAAAAATAATACTATGGTGTGGCATAAGAACAATGATACAAAGGATAATTACTACAAGCATTTATTCCCGGTTACAGACAAACAGTACAATGAGATTTTGAGGGTGCATGAACAGGACGGAGCAATCGCAGATAAACAGATTATGGAGATTGTCAATGCGGTAGAGTTTAAACCCGATGATTGGAAACCTTGGTACAATAAAAGAACATATGAAGGTGTAGGTTATGTTGGAGGAGAGTATTCAGATATAGATAGTGAATCAAATTCTTTTATCAAATGGAAAAATATGATTCAGAGATGCTATAACAAAAAGATCCATAAATTAAAACCGTATTATATTGATAAAAATGTATGCGAGGAATGGCAGAATTACCAGAATTTTAAGATATGGTTTGATGCACATTATATTCTGGGTACTAAGGTCGATTTAGATAAGGATTTACTCTGTAAGGAAAGTAATATGTATAGTCCAGAGACTTGTGTATTTATGACACATTTCTTGAATACAGTATTTGAAGATAGAGGAATTAAAAGCAATATCCAACAGAATGATAATGGTACATATTCGGTATCAATGAATGTTCTTAATAAGAAGATGGATATAGGTGTATTCGATTCAGAGGAAGAAGCACATACTGGATTTATAGATGGTAAGATAGATTATATTTGTGATCTTGCGGAAAAGTGTAAGGGCAAAGTGCCAGATTATGTGTATGAAGGTATGCTGAATTACAAAATTGAAATTGGCTAATAATCAGAGGTGGCAGATTTAGTTCTGCTGCCTCTTGCAGTTTATAAGGAGAAAAAGGAAAGATGGCTTATATAAAGGTTAAAGACAGAAGAATATTAGAACGAAAAGAATTTAGAGATTACATAAAATTATCAGATGATAAGGTACTTGATACAAAGAAAAATAATATAGATCTGCTTGGTGATGATGAGATATTTGTACAGGTGGAAGATACAGAACATTACTGGATTTCAAATTATGGCAGACTTACGAACAATATGAGGAAAGATAAAACATTTTTCTTTCATAAGATGAATAGCGGTAATTCAGAAAGAAGTGTTCATTGGACGATTGTAACCTATGATTTTGATGGATCAGCAATACATGAAGAGACAAGCCCAGAAATACTTGTTGCAAAGCATTTCTTAATAAAGTCTACGGGATGCAATAAAATATGGTATATAGACGAGGATGTGAATAACAACTACTACAAGAATCTGATTTATGTATCTGCGGAAGAGTATGAGTTGCTGAGAAAACACGTTAAAACGGTTGCAGAGCTTGGAAGAGAGCAGGAATATTACGATTACAATACTGTCAAGGGTAATCCAGCTTATTCGATATGGGCTGGTATTTATAGAAGATGCTATGGCGGTAATTCTTTATTGGTAAACCGCTGTTACGATGATGCTTTTATGTACGATGAATGGAAGAATAGCAGAGATGCCTTTGCTGAATGGTATTCTGCAAATTATTAAGAATGTGACGGAGAACGCATGGCAGTTGATAAGGATTTATTGAATCGTGGTAATAAAGAGTATGCACCAGATAAATGTTGCATATTACCAGAGGCAATCAATTCTGCATTGGCAAGTGCAACAAAGCGTAGAAAACGTTATAAATCAGCAAAGGTTTATGCTATCGGTGTTGTCTATGACAAAGCAAGAGATAAATATTTGGCAAGGATCACACCATTTGGACATGATAAACAAGTTAAGCTTCATTACTGGGACACAGAGGAAGAAGCGTTTCAAGAATACAAGTTATTCAAGGAATCAGAGATTAGAATATTAGCGTTGAGATATAGGGATAAGATACCAGACAGGCTATTTGATGCATTGATTAAGTATGAGGTGCGTCCTTATAGTTCGTATGAAGATTAGGATTAGGGTATATTAGATATTGATTTATCTGATATGCCCTATTTTTTTACCATTTTTGAAGTCTGATATGGTAAAATAGAAAAAATACTATATTGGAGGGGATTAATATGGACAAGAGAATTAGAATGTCACAAGAGGAAATGCATAATTATTTTATTAGAGAACAGAAGGTTATGCAATATGGAATAGAATTTTTTAGAGATTTATGTAGAAATTCCATTTCTACAGATACATGTATTATGGTAAACGATAAAGTAATTCCGCTATCCTGTTTCAATATTATGGATGAATATTTATATTCAATAGATAATGATTTAGATTATGCTGTGCAAGGCGGCTTTGTCAGTGCTGGGAAAAGACAAGCATATATTAGAATTGGAATTGATGCATCAAATTCTATTCTTAATAAGAGATTAAAAAGAACTATTCGACATGAGATAATTCATTATTATTTATGGGTGCTAGGATTACCGTATGCGGATGATAGTTTAGAGTTTTGGTGTTTATGTTATGTCTATGATGCAGGAGCCTATGAAAAAATAAATTACAGTAATGAAAAGTATTATAAACTTTTTGTGGATTTGTTTGATTCATATGTTGCAGATTTACCATGTAATGTGAAGCATATTTTAACAGGACAGATGATAGCAGGAATAAGTAAAACGCCTATTGAGGAATACAAAGATTTTGTGGTTGACATGGTAAATAAAATGAAAAAATTATACTCGCTAATATAAGTCATTAAATTTATCATAAAAATATAGAGGTAATAATTATGGCATTAATAATTTGTCCAGAATGCGGTAAACAAGTATCTGATCAAAGTGACCAATGTGTTTATTGTGGATATCCAATAAAACAAAATACTAACTGCACTATAAATGGTATAAAATTCGATTTGGGTTTTTTATTGGATGACAAAATTGAATACGGAACAAAATGTCGAATGTTTGCTCTGCAACATGGATGTGAAATAGGACAATCTCGATATTATATAGATAAAATAATTGAGACAGGTATAATTCCCAAAACACTAACTGTTAAAACAGTAGATGATGTCATCAAAGAGCAAGAGACATTAAAACCTCATTGTCCTACCTGTGGTTCAACTGATATACAAAAAATATCAGGAACTAAACGGTGGCTTTCTACTGGATTGTTTGGTTTGGCAAGTAGTGATATTGGTAAGAGTATGTGTTGTAAAAAGTGTGGGTATAAATGGTGATGTGAGAACTCAAAGATAGAATCAATTGATGTAATGTAGAGTCTGTTATTTCAGATACATATAAGGTATTCCGCAGCTTTACCAGAAATCTTCTTATATACCCATTCGATTCCTTTTCCGGCAAGAGTGAGCAAACCATTGTCGAAGATTCCAACAATCCAGCTTCAACCATAGTTTGATATTGTGCAGCAGTAGAAGCTCCTTGTGCAGCAAGTGTCTGTTGAATCTGTGCATTTGTCAGACCTTGTGTTTTTAATAATAGAGCAGTCTGTGTTGAATCAAGATCGGAAAGAGCGTTGGCATATTCTTGGATTTGAAGTGATTCAAAATTTCCGTAGTTGGCTTGCTTGATAGATTGGATTTCTTGAATATAGGCATTTAATTGACTTTCAGGAATTTTACCAATATTTAATATGTCATTTTTATTAAGATCATTGGTAGCAATACCCATAGCATTTAATGTCTTAATTGAATCCGCTAAATCCCTAATGTCTTTAATTGTTTGTTTGATTTTCCATTTATGAATATTGAATATGAATAAGTAATTTGATATACTGAAAATAAAAAGGTGGTATATAAAATGAACAATTATGTCATGGAAGGAAAATATAAAAACCTAAAAATAGATTTTGGCAATTCGATATGGATAAAAGATAATCCATATTCTCGAATTATGAATAAATTATCCATTTCTACCTACACCGTCATAGATGAAACCAACAAAGACCAGTATTCATTCTGGAAAGGTGCTTTAGGCGTAGCATTATTTGGTGGCTTCGGAGCAATAGCAGGAGTAGGCGGCAAGAAGAGTAATGAATATCTTGTTGCTGTGGAATGGAAAGACGGAGAGAAGAGTTTGCTTTCTCTGGATGAAGATGCATATAAGGTATTTGTTAAGAGTATGTTTTAAAGAAAGACTTGTCGGAAGATAGGTCTTTTGTTTATATAGACGCAAATTTTTGTACTTATTTCTGCCATAGTTTTACAGTACCTCGGAATATGGTTAGGTACTTAAATTTTCGTGGTTTAAGTGTCCCCCCCTCTCTGTGTCATATGTTATTATCCTTTGCGAAAATGAACAATTTTGAGGTGTGATTGACTTTGTGATTATATGGTTGATAAAATTGCGGACTTAGTACGATTTTGTTCGAGGATATGAGGCGATTTATACAAAAGTGAAATGATATACTAAAAAAAGAAAAATAACATTGGAGGCATGGTTTTACATGATTGTATATTATAAATTAGATTCTTTATTAGAATCCAAAGGTATAAAAAAAATTGATCTGCAACATAGTATTGGGGCTAGTCCATCAACTATGGCTAATTTTAGCAAAAATAAATATGTGGCAATGTCAATTATAGATAAAATATGTAAAGAGTTAAATTGTCAACCAGGGGATATTATGTCTTATGTTGATGATGAACAAGCAGAGAAGGCAAAAATCGAAGCACAAATAGCCGAACTTCAAGCGAAATTAAAGCAAATGTAAAATCTAGTGACTAGACTGGATTTGTGTCATCTTAAATCTTGTAACAATTCCAATAAGAGGCGGTCATATCTTTTTTCTTTGGCATTGATTTCTTTGCGGAATGAGAAGCGGAAAAGGTGAAATTTTTCCTCTCAAAATTTATGTAACGAGAATTGAATTATTAGAAAAATATCGTAGAGTAAAAATTTTTAAGTCACTGTATAGATGAACCAGATACACCCCGGTAGAAAAATATAGTTCTTTTTTATGGTTTTTAGTACCCCGAAGCATTGTATTTTATCATATAAATATAATTAAAAGTAGCAGAATATACAATAAAAATAGGGTGTAACCTTTGACGATTACACCCTATTTTTTTACGCTTCTTTTAATTTCTTCGGTTGTTCTGTCTGTACTTCGGTACTTCCGTAATAATTCCGTATATCTTCCATAGATAACTTTCTTTTACTTCTTTTTCTGAATGCTTCGGTGTGAAAATACCATTTCTTTTTTTCTCGTGCCCATCTGAATCCTAAAGCCTTCAATTTGTCTTTGTGTTCGTATGTTTCACCATCAACCCATATCCAACAACCGACAATTTCAATATTTATATTCTGTAATGATATGATACTCTGTAAAACTTCCCTTAACTTTTCATCTTCTGAAAAATCATATTTCATATTATCATAGTTTTTTTTGTCGGTGTCGCTTGTCCGTTCTGCTCTGTTCTCGTGTCTGTTCTTTAATACTTTGAATAACTTTTCATATTCCACATTGATTTCCTTTGTAGCTTCTGTACTACCATTAGGATTATCTGGATGATACTTTTTCAATAGTTCTTTGTACTGTTTCCTTAACTCTTCAAGTGTTTTTACATTGTTAAAATAATTCATAATAACAACCTCCTAAAAAATATATTGATTGATTTGATAAATCAAGAATACACTAATGAGTGTATAAACACAATAGTAAAATTCACTAAATAGTGTATAAAGATTTTATGCAATATGACACTTAATAGTGAACATGCACAAAAACTCGACACACTAAATAGTGTATTTTGTTGATTTTGCGAATAGACGAGATACACTAAAGAGTGTACAATACAATCAAGGTCGAACAAAACAGACCGAAAAAATCAATCATCATATTTAAGGAGGTAGTCATTATGTGTATGACAAAAACAGAGTTGAACAAGGTAGTAGAAGAGTTGAGAAGTCTCAAGACTTTGAAGAACGAGACAGAACAGCAGATCAGAGAACTTGAGAGTGGAATTATCGAGTTTCTGAATGAAACAGTAGAGTGTGAGACAGTGGACAAGAACGGTAAGCCTATTAAGCAGTATATCGGTACAGATTACAAGACTACATATTCTACACAGACACGCGAGAATGTGAAGAAGGACGAGGTCAAAAAGTATCTTACTGATGAAGAGTATGAGAAGTGCATTACACGAAGCACATTCGGAGTTTTACGAGTTCAGTAATCAGCAAGTGGTAAGGGTGGGGAAACCCACCCAACGCCACAACAAAGGAGGCTTTTTATATGGCAGATTTAACGCATATTTTCAAAGTAGGTCAAAGAGTAAAGTGCAGAATGGATGAAGATATACATGATGGAGTAATCAAGGAGACATTCAAGGATCATGTAATTATAGATATTCCAGATGTATCAAATCATTGTTGGTTTGAAAACGATTTGAATATTGAAGATGTGATTCCGGTATATAACTTCTAATCACTTGGGCAAGCGGTTAAGCCGTGGCATTTCAATTTGCACTTGCTCAATCGGCAATCAAAAGCCATACAAATCAATCATATTAAATTCATTAGGAGGTAGTAATTATGGATAATTACAGAAGATCAGAACACACACAGAGACCATTGACAGAGGAAGAAAGAAGATTTGCAGAAGTGCATCATGATTTGATTTACAGATACATGAATTTGCACAAACTGAATCCGGAAGAATGGTACGACATTTTAATCATTCCTTATTTGGACGCGGTAAAGAAATTCCATCAGTATGAGAGATTGCAGAATCTTAAATTTGAACAGATTTTCTTCAGAACACTTGACAGTGCCAGAAGCAGATATTGGAGAGATATGAATAGAAAAAAACGTTGTCCTGAAGGCGGTGTATGGAGCTATGATGAAATGTTCTATGAAGTTGAAGATGGCGCACGAAAAGAATGTGATTTTGAACCAACTGATAAATTTATGAATGTTGAAAGACAAGCAACCATAAGAACTTTATATGAGGATTTCTATAATAAGTGTATAAATCCAGATATGGTGCAGGCAGATACGAGACAGTTTGAATTGAATATGTTATTAGAAGGTTATTCAATGACAGAAATTGCACAATTCTTACTCGATAAGTACAGTAGTGATGATTTTTCCTTGCAGTATTGGGCGGTTCGTGAGGATAGAAAAGAGTTTAGAAAAATCTTCAAACAGGTTTTCGGTATCTAATCAATAAATATATGGTGGTGTGTCAGAAATGGCACACTTACCATCATATAGAAAGATAGAAAAAGTAAAGTAGATTGTAAAGGCAATAATGGAAATACAAGGAAGGACGGAAAATAGCATGATAAAGTCAGAATATTTCAATATGGGGCAGATTGTAGTTACCAGATCAATCAATAGTTATATGGCAAAGGAACGCAAATTTGCATTAGAAATCACTATTGCATTACAGCGGTATTCTATGAAAGATTGGGGAGACATGGACGCAGAAGATAAACAGACAAATGAGGAGGCTTTGAATTATCCAGATGATTTATATGTTATGGGTGCCTACAATACTTCAAAAGGCAGAATTTGGATAATTACAAATCGGATTTCTGAAATAGCCGGAGATAACGCAACAACAGTTTGTTTCCCAGAAGAAAGATAACAACAGTATAATCAGGGGTGGTTTGAAATATAGCCATCCTTAAATGTGATAAAAGGGAAAATATCAAAATAGAAAATGAAGAATAATCTATAATTATGTACTGTATGGAATCCTTGAAAAAACGCAAAAATTCAAGTATAATCGGAGGTGAATAATAAAGCATGGAAGGTTTGATTGACATGTCGGCAAAAACAGTTATAAAAGAAATAATAAAGGCAAAAAATATATCACAAGCGGAACTTGCGGAAGCAACCAACACAACAAGGCAAAATTTAAGTAACAAAATGACAAGGGATAAATTTTCATCTCTTGAATTAGTGGAAATTGCGGATGCTCTGGAAATGAATCTGATTTTAAAAGATAAGGCAGATGGAACGGAGTATATAATTGATTATCCAGAAGACGAAAAAGGAAAATCAAAGCGAAATATGACAGAAGAAGAGAAAAAGGCTGCACAGAAGAAATCAGAGGAAACCAAAGCAAGAAATGCAAAGAAGCAGATCCAATAAAGGAGGTATGCCCTATGTTAGCAGCAGTAAAGGGAATTGTACAAGGTAATACAGTTGTTATTGAAGATGAAGATATTAGAGATTATGACGGAGCAGAGGTTGTTGTTACTCTGTTAAATTACCCACAGAGAAAAGCAAAGAAAGCACCTGTTGACTGGGATAGTTTTGCCATTCCAAGCGAAAGGGGACAGCATGTAGATGAATATATGAGGGAGATGCGTGAGAATGACAGATTATAAAAAGGCATTTGTTGATACTGCACCATTCATATACTTTATTGAAAAGGATGAAAATAACCCACAGTATTATGATAAGGTAAAGAAATTTTTTAGTAATGGATATGAGGCAGATAAAAAATTTGTAACTTCTGTAATTACAATGGAAGAATATTTTGTATTTCCATACAGAAACAAACTATATTCATTTATTGATATGTTTGACAGGCTTGTTGAAACTACTGATATGGAGATTGTAGAAGTAAACCAAGAGATTGCTAAAAAGGCAGCTCAAATCAGAGCAGAATATAAAGGCTTTAAGGCTATGGATGCAATTCAGTTAGCGGTTGCATGTCTTACAAAGTGCGATTTATTCTTGACGAATGATAAGCAGTTAAGGCAATTCAAGGAAATAAAGTGTATTACAGTTGATGAACTGGAATAATAACAAAGCACCAACGGAAAGAGAAATCTTTCTGAAGGTGCTTTTCTTATATCTTCTTATTGTGTATATCTTTAATCACATGTTCTAATTCTGCGCTATGCCAGCGATCACGGATGATTTGTTGTTTTAATTCGTATATGCGTTTGCTGGTGTATTTTTCTACCCAATTCATAAGGCAAGTTGGAATCATGCGTTCAGGAATCCGTTGAATAATGGAAAATAATAAATCTTCGATTTTGCTGTGAATTTTATGTAATGCAATTTTGAAATGATTCGTTTTGTAAATCTCGATATTTTTAATGTGTCTCAGCTCCTTCCTAAATATAGTATAGACTAGGCAAGGAATATATACAATAAATCAAAGGAAAAATGCCTAAATTATTTTTGCCACATAAGGGCAATTATGTAGCGAAAAAGTGAATATAGATTATAGAAGCGTAATTATTTTGCCACATAACTTATTAGTACAGATAGAAATAATAACGCCACATAATTTATACGGAGGTTGAGCATATGGAAACATACATAAAAGAATTTGTTGAAAAACTAAGAGAAGAAGGAAAATCCGAAAACACAATTAAATCATATACTCGTCACATGAAGGAGTATTTCAAATGGTTCTATGATAGTTTTGGAGATATTGAATTCAAAGGTCTGTATCGAGCTAATATTCAAGAATATAAAAATTACTTGAAGAATATAAAGCGAACTGGTCAGGACAATCATAATCTGAATGGAAAAACCATTAATGCAAAATTATCTGCCATATCTAAATATAATGAATTGATGCAACCAGATAACATGGTAATATCGAAGGCAGATTTTATTAAAATTCAAGAAAATTCTATTAATCCGACAGAAGTAACAAAGGAGGATGTAGACCGGTTCAGGCAAGGAATTTTGCAATCAGAGGGTACACATGCAATACGAAATTATACGATTGTAACGGTTATGATGTACACAGGTTTACGTATTAGTGAAGTGTTGCGGTTGAAAAGAACAGACGTAAATACAGTTAGCGGTGAAATTCGTGTGACAGATGGAAAAGGAGAAAAGCAACGCATTGTGGTTATGAATTCAAAGGTAATAGAAGCTATTAATGAATACAGAAGACATTATAATAAGGAAGACACCGATTTGCTATTTTATAATGCAAAGGGAAAATCTCTTGATCGCACCGCAATAAATAAAGTATTTTGGGAAAATGCTATCAAAGGCAAAAATATTACTCCACACACATTGAGACATTATTTTTGTAGTTCTGCATTGGAAGCTGGTTATACGATAGCGGAGGTTGCTATGTTAGCAGGACATTCAAATATACATACAACAATTCGCTATACGAATCCTTCCATGAAGAAAATAAAAGAACGTGCTGAATTTTTATAAAAAATTAAAAAAGTACAAAAATGTTTTTCAAATGAGGAATATATAGGTGAAGACATAAAATGGAAAGGAGCAGAGAGTTGAAGGAAGAACGTAAAACGTCAACACAGCATACTACATTACAAATTGTGGTAGGCTGTGTAATTACTTTGTTTTTAATATTTTGTATGTAAATGAGAGGTGGAATGATGAAGGATTTATTTGGTGAAAAAGAAATCATAGAGAATGAAACAAAGCAGGTATTTTTACAGGGCGTGAATGCTGGAATACACTATATGATGGATAAAATTGAGCGACAGTATAAAAAAGGTAAACCAATTCAGGCAAATGGCAGTCTGTATTGGCTAAAAGATGCAAAAGAGAATCTGCGAGACATTATGGACGACATGGAAGCAGAATATAACAAAAAATACGGAAAATAGGTTATCGTATCACATATCGAGAATTGGAAAAACACTTGATTTTCCTACATATTTTTTCTCGATAAACCCAAATCCTACTTAATTAGTAGGGAATACAACACATGGTATAAAGTCACTGTATAAGGACAGAAAATGAAGATGTATATGGGAAATATACGAGTTTGGCGTGATTCAGGTTTTGGCACTTATATAGCGCAAAAAACGTAGATACAAGTTCGGAATGGCTTATCGTGAATAGTCGGAAAGTATCACATAAGCACACATAATATTTAGTAAAATTACAGTAAGAAGGCAGGTGTAATCTTATGGAACAGCAACGCTATACATTAAAAGATATCAATTTTATAGCGGAAGAGAATTATACGGATATCAATAGTAAAATAGTTGGATTTCAGATTGAAAACAACATGGTTTTGTCAATGGATATCGCGGATCGTTTATCTGGGATTATCAATAAAATGCTTGCAGATTATTATGCGGATACATGCAAGCGGCTGGAACCTTCGGATTTTCATGTAACAATGAGTATAGAAATGAATACCAGCACTAACAAGGTAATCGTCAATACATATATCTTCGATTCTGCTGATATGGTATTGCACACGGAAATTGATGTAGAAACATTGAGAGACTATGGCAGAATGAAAAAGTATTTTTTTGATATGTTGGCTTGTATTACATTAGATAGAATTCGAGAATTACAGAAAGCAGCCGGTTTGAAATCTGGATATGTAATATAATCAGATATTTACAAATTCGGCAATCTATTGATATAATGTATATGGTATTTAGTTGAGGAAACTCCTAAATATATGATTGATTTGGGAAAAGTCATGACTGTAAAAGGTTGTGGCTTTTCTTTTTGGGGAAAACGAACACTAGATATAGTGTAAAAAATAAAAAAAAGACTAGATATTGAAAATAATATGTGATAATGTATATAAAAAATATGTCTAGTGAGGAAAAAATGGACGAGATTAATTATACATATTTCAACGCATTGGAAAAATTAGGTACAAATGTTGATGTGTTGCTACCATTATTGAGAAGTTTAGAAACAGTAAAAAATGAATATGCTGTAGAATCTGTTGTAAAAGGTTTCTCACAAAATGTAGCTATAATAAATAACATGTTTTATGACAGAGAAAATGGTAATGAAGATTTAGTAGCTAAGTCATGCCTAAATATTTTGCAAAAAGTGTTTAGGGTGAACATAGTATATATGAGTGACATTGCTATTAATAATATTATATCTACGTTAAGTAAATTTAATTTTATTGATAATTGGAATTTGGTTCCGAACGTTTCTTTAAAACCACATGAAGATATTAAAGAAAAAGATGAAAAATTTAATGTTAATAACGTTATTAAGGAAATCAAAGGTAAATCTCCTGATGAAATAAAAAAATGTATATGGAGTTTTCTTTGGAAAAAAGTACCATGTTTAACAGCTATGTTCATAATAGGTACTCTATTTTTGGCGGGAGTTGCAGTATATACAGGTGTTAAACAAATTGCAGATGTATGTAAGTCCTGTTATGAGAAAATAATAGTAAATAAAGAGGGAAAAGAAGATACGTACATAGTAAATACAGAGTCCGCAAAATTGTATTATGAACCGAGCAGTCATGCAGCAGTAGTTGCCACGCTTTTGTATGACGATCAAGTGTATAAAACGGAAGACGTAAAAAACTGGATTAAGATTGAATATGAGACAAGTGATGGAAAACTGATATCCGGATGGATAGCGAAAAGAAATCTTATGACATATAGAACATATCAATTTCATCAAGAAGAATTATATAAATAATACAAAGGTCTGGTATTATGCCAGACCTTTATATAAAACTTTTGATATATAAATATCATTTTGGGGGATTAGGATTATTAGGAAACATATCATCAACAGGTAGAATTTCAAAACTATTTCTTCTTGTATATTTGGCAATTTCAATATAATTTTTTATTTTATCTAAAATTTCATTATAATAAAAATAATTAGTGGATGTATTGTTTTCTGTTGAAGTGTTTTCTCTATGATCCATTGTTTCCATGATAGATTTTAATAAAGTGTCAATTCTATTTTGATCTGCTTCATATAAAAATTCCGAAAATGGAAGTCCTGCAAGTGAAATAATAAAACATACGTCAAGTTTTAATGAGGCATTAATTTCCTTAAGTTTATTTAAATAATCATTTTTGTCATTGTATTTAAGATTATAAAATGATTGACGTAGTGATGTATTTATAGAATCCATCAAAGATTCAAATAGTTTTTCTTGTTCTTCAGGTGTTCTTGAATTAGGCAATTGATACCATTCCAGAGGAATCGAGGATTCTTCAAGAGGTACAGCTTTTATTATTTTGTCAAGATATACTTCGCTTTGCGCTTTATAATTTCCTAATTCAGATATATTATTTGCACCATATTTAACAATAGATATTATATTAATCAAATCAGGTTTATAAATAGTTTTTTGACGATTATCATCACCATTTTTTCCGTTTCGCTCAATTTGAGAATACCAGGTATCGTTTTGTTTAACTATGTTAGATATTTTTTTCTTTGTTATTTTATTTTTTGTTCGTAATTCTTGAAGATGTTCTATTAAAGTTATTTCTTTTCCGTCAATAAATAATTTTTGCATTTTATTATATCTAGGTGTTTTTTTTGCAAATGGCATTTGTATGACCTCTTTTTCTACAAGATAATTATATGGAATTTCTTATTTTATACAATTTAATATATACAATTATAATACGCCACACACAAAAAAACAATATATCCATACAATAATAATAAAAAATATGGATGTTTATGCGGTAAAAATATATTTATACAACTTAAAACATACAATAAAATAAAAAAAATACAATATTTCTGCAAAAAAATGTATAAAATGCTTGACGGATGAGAAACAAGGTGTTACTATTCAGATATGGAAATAAAAAAGTCGGATCTAGCAAATCCGACTTAGCAAATTGGATACTAGCAATATCCAATGTTTGCACAGACTTTCATCTGTACATATGTAATATTATGCAAAACATATTATAGCAGATATATTAGATTTATTCAATTCAAATAAAAAGTCTTTTGAGTATATCACTCAACAATTTCCATTAAAATTTTGAGAATATGTACCTTGATAATTAAAAAATAAATTCTATATCACATAGAAAATCCTGATGGAAGAATGTGCGTTAGATTATGCAAGGAAAGAGAGAACAATAATATAGAGGTCATTCAGTTTGAATGATAAAAGGAATTACGAGATATTTTCTCATTACTGCCTTATATCATGGAAGAAAAATAACAAAAAGCGAGGAATTTAAGAAATGAAAACAGGAAAAGTTAAGTGGTTCAACGATGCAAAAGGTTATGGATTTATCACAGATGAAGTAGGAAGTGATGTATTTGTGCATTACTCCAACATTACTACGGAAGGTCGGAAGTCTTTAAATCAGAATGACATTGTGGAATTTGAAATTGGAGAAGACACAACCGGTAGGACACAAGCGGTAAATGTCAAGAGAATTTCTAATAATAAGAAATACAATGACATGACACAAGCTGAATTAACAGAAGAATTTGTCAATATTATAAAACAGAATTATGAGAATGGAATATGTTTATTAGATTCTAATTATGAACTGATACAATTTGATCAAATGTTAGAGTTAGAGAAAGATATTATTAAAATTGATGATGCAATTAGCATTGTGCGTAATTTAAAGAGAATGCCAAATTTAAAAGAATATTGTAAAGGTATGACTCAATAATCAAATCAGTAAAATCAATCTCCGAGTGGAGAATATATTATTAACAGAGATATACTTACGGTGAGAGTAGCAAGTCTGCCAATGAATGAGATTGGTTACTATGTTATCTAATGTAGATGCGTATAAATCCCCTTTTATTAAAACAATTATCAGTGAAGATACTGATTACTTATATAGTACGGATAGACAGGCGCATTACCTTTATGGTGGTGTGCCTAAATTAAATTGAAAGAGAGGTGAAAAAAATGATTCAGATTGACAATAAATTCGACGTAGGTCAGGAAGTACATTTGGTGGGGCGTAAATGTTATATAAACGGCAAGAAGAAAAGATTCAAATGGGTTGTGAAATCAAAGAAAGACAAGCCATTGAAAGTATTGTGCATTTTCTATATGCACAAATTGTATGGTGAAGATGAACTATGCTATAACATCGAAAATCATGGAAAAGTAAAGGAAAATCGGATGTTTACAGATTATGAATCGGCAAAGCAGCAGTGTGATAGATGGAACGAAGAAGGATATGGGATTTAAGATTGGAGGAATGAATTATTAGCAAAATTACAGTAGTAGATTCCCTTATGGGATCAGGAAAAACCAGTTGGAGCATCCAACATATTAACAGAGAGAAGTTTGATAATTTTCTCTATATAACACCATTTTTAGATGAGGTAGAACGTATTATTGAAAATACGGATAGAGAATTTAAGCAACCGATAAATAAGGGAAATGGTAAATTAGGAGCAATCAATGAGATGTTAGCTTGTCAAGACGATATAGCTTCAACACATGAGCTGTTCAAACACCTTGATGAAGAAAGCCGGGAAAATATCAAAAAGGGTCACTATACATTGATCTTGGATGAGGTCTTAAATGTTGTTGAACCATATGATAATATTCGAAATGATGATATGAAACTACTGAAAGATAGTGGTTGTGTAACAGTGGATGAAGATGGTTTTGTTGTATGGAATAAAGAAAAGTTGAATTATGATACAAAATATAATGACATAAAAATACTTGCGGACAACAGAAGCCTTATATATATTAATCAAAAATTACTTTTATGGAGATATCCACCTGAAATATTTGAATTATTTGATAAGGTGTATATACTTACATATTTGTTTGAAGCAAGCATTTTGAAAAATTATTTTAACTTGTATAAAATTGATTATGAGCAAAAGAGTATTTCGGAAAATGATGGACAGTATGAGCTTACGAACTATTACATTCCAGATACATCAGTTTTCTTAGATAAGATTAATATTTATGATGGTAAACTGAATGATAATATATATCAAAAAATCAATGGTCTATCGGTCACTTGGTTTAAGGCAAGAATAAATCAAGATGGTATCAAACAAATCAAAAAGAATCTATATAACTATTTTTCCAATATTGTCAATGCAAAATCGGATAACATTATGTGGACTACATTTAAAGACTATAAAGCAAAGCTGAAGGGCAAGGGGTATTCAAGTCAATTTGTGAGTTATAATTGCCGTTCAACGAATAAATATGCAGACACATACAATTTGGCATATTGCGTAAATGTATATTTGCATCCGGGGATAACTCAATTTTTCCTGCAAAGAGGAATTAGCATAAATGAAGATTTATATGGGTTATCAGAAATGATTCAGTGGATATGGAGAAGTAGAATCCGAAAAGGGGAATCCATTAATATTTATATCCCAAGTATGCGAATGAGAAATTTGCTGATTGATTGGATGAATATGAATTTGCAATATCAGCATAAGAAGGTAAGTTAGGAAGTTGACCTTCCTAAAATCAAGAAAGAATGTAGTAAAATCAAGGCTTTACGGGGTGCCACCGTTAAAAGAGAATATGTAATAAAGAGAGATGATTTTCGCTTTGTTGGACTGGCATATTGCGAGCTGTGCGAAGCAATTGACAGGACACACAAGCGAAAAAGGCGGACAGATTAGATTGACGCCCTCCGGGGCGGCAAGATAAGCTGGCTGACTAACAGGGTGTGGGATGTTCCCACTAATATATCCTACTTTCTTTGAAACCATCCTTTTCTACTAAGCTACACAACGCAATCAAAGATTGCGGTTCCGCTAAGTGAAAAGCCTGCGCCAAAGAAAGTAGCAAAGAAAGCGCAATTAAGATAATTATTCGTTTAGGTGATCAGTACAAATTTGACAACAATCATATCCAAATTCAGCATCACACCAGCGTAAATCATGATCACAGTATACCCGTAAAAAGTCCCCCTTTTCATAATCTTTTTCTTGATTTACATTGGATGGATTAACCCAATATTTTCGTGCAAAGGGGCAATTGCTTAAATCGTTCCAATCTGTTACCACGGGATAATGCTCGTCAAAATCTAAATTATGACCATTCATAATTCCACCTCCTTCTTTTATAAAAAGTATAACATATCTGTCAAGAATGGATGCTTGATATTCAGCTTGGTAGACGTAACTTATCTCCTATTCAGAGAATTGCCGGAGCTGAAAAGTATCGTTCATTGTATGAAAAGCAAGCTAGAGAAAATTTAAAACAAGCTAGTGGTGGAGATAGACGTTCAGAAAGATTTGAACAAAATCAAGGTTTACCAAATTTGTAAAGGTCGAAAATCGTATTGATACAACAAAAAAACTAGCTCAAGTTGCAGGTGTTGGAAAAGAAACACATCGCATGGGTGCAAAAGTTCTCAACTCCAATAATGAAAAATTAAAAAATGAAGTATTATCAGGCGCCCCTGATGAAACAGACTTTCAAATTAGGTCATAAATGTACATTGAAAATTGAATATTGGCGGTTGTTGTGGTATTCTTAATCTAAGATATACAATATGGAGGATTTTTAATGGAACGTAACGATAGATGCTTCTGTGGAAGCGGAATCAAATATAAAAAATGTCATTACAGAATTAATGGTGAAAGTAAATTAGCAAATATATATAGAGCATATAATGAGTACAATAATGCTTGTATTCAAAAAGGAATATGTAATAATTGTAGAAAGGGATGTTCACAATGTTGCAATGACTATTTCTTTATTTCTGAAAGTGAATTTCTACAAATATTGGAAGAATTAATATATAGAAAAATAAATATAAATGATTATATTAGTAAAGCAAAGGCGGTTAAAAAGCATATTGAAAAAGTTCATCCAGAAATAATAAAGAAACTTAACGAATTTATGCCGAAATCAGTAGATAATATAGATGAATCTTTTTTTAAAGATTCAATTAATCCCCCTGATTTACCAGCATGTATTTTTTTAGATAATAATAAGTGCAGTATTTATAATGTACGCCCATCTATATGCAGGGGATATGGGATAACAGAAGAATGTAGAATTATAAAGAATAAAAAATATGATTTTGAAGAAAAATATAAAATGTATAACGAAGCAAGTATTATTTCTCATAGTGGAGATACAACGAAAGCAATATTAAAAAGAACCTATCCGTTATTTTATTGGTTTGCTTATTTCTTGGATGATTCATGGTATAATTTTACAATGGAAAAGCTTAGAAGAATTAGAGATGACAAAAATGATGCTTATTATGATTTTACAAGGAAATTGCAATGACATAATAGATATATGAATTTATATAATGAATACCAACCGTCAATATTCGATGGTTGGTATTTTTTTATGCAAAATTAGAAATCAGATGGAGAATATTATATATAGAAGGATATATTTAAGAAAGGCGGTAGAGTATTATAGGACACGTTAAAGCAGGAAGGGTAAGGTGAGTTCAATAACAAATATAACAAAAATAAAATATATTCGGATATTGGATAAGGTATATACGGTCACGGATATATCTATGTCTGATATGACAATTACAGCAATGGAACAGGAAGTTGCATTGTGTAATGTGCCGGGCGATGAAGTGTTTGACTTTTTGGAACTGGACGAATTTCAAATTAAGATATGTAGCCGAAGACAACCGGCACAGATTATCAATTTAGCAGAATGGAAGCAAAATAAAGCCAAAGAAATCGTGATTTCAAGTTAGCTTAGATTGATTGTATATAAAGGGTTAAAATGCACGAAAAGGCATATAAAATTCATTTTTATATCAGGGGTACACATTTATATACCGGCTATCAAAAAATTCAAAATAGGTCTAAATATCGTCTGTTTTCCCTAATAAATAGAGTATGAAAATATAGCAGAGCGGAGGTTGATGAAAATACAAAATACAGAGAGAAAAATGATCAAGGTGCGGAGTGTTCAAGCGGCGAGTGTTTATAGAGTAGCCAATGGATATAAGTTCTTATCAAAAGATAAATCAAACGAGGAAGATAAAGATGAATATGTTGATTCGTTCATTGATTATAAAACAGCAGTTATTAATGAGAGCATTTTTTCAGAGTATGCCAGAATGCATGGTGTAACAGTAAATAAAAAAGATTGTAGTCTTGATTTTATTCTAATGAAGTTTGAATATGGCGTTGATAAGGATAGTTCAGATGAGAAGAATATTAAACCGGCAATGGATGCTGATTCACTTAGGAAATATTTCTATGAAAACGATGCAACAATTACATGGAAAACAATTGATAAGAAAACAGAAAAAGAAATTGTAGGTATGCGGAAAACTATAACATATAGAATGTTATATAGAAATCCGGGTAAAGCAAAAAAGGGTGAATGTATTTTTATCAGGAAAAAATTATATAACCATATGATTAAATATCTTACGATGGGTTTGTATAAGAGAATCCCCAATATGAAGGGTGCCAAGATTGTAGAACTATCAGCATATGCTCCTTTGATAACCGCAACAGCGATAGACTATATTCATATTCCGCTTGATAATATGCTGGTTGTTAAGGATGAATCTGTTGCATGTAAGAAAACGGCATGTGTTGTAAATGCTGTTTCTAAGAAAAGACAAGTGAAGGATTTTAAGGCATTTGAACCGACATTAAATCAATATGGATTTACTACATATAAAAGGACACAAGAGAAAAATCCAGACTTGACATATATTAAAAGATCGAAACAGATATTTGAAGATTATGGGATAGATATAAGTCGATGCCCTATGAAGGAAGTAGATTATACAGATGGAAAGAAACATAATAAATGTGTAGTAGAGAAAAAGAAAGAATGGGAAATCTCTAATATTTTATGGGATGGTATGGGGTTGATAGATTCATCAATTTTCCCGGCAGATATGAACGGATTTATTTATTGCAGAAGTCACTTTTTCAAAAGCTGTCTGTTCAAAGGTAATCTTCAACAATATTTCCAAGACTATTATAAAGATGAATATGAGAATGCCTATATTGATGATGGAATAGACCTGTTTGGACGCAAGATGAAGATATCAGATATAAAGGTTATTGTCACGGATAATTCTTTGAAATGGTTAAAGTTTACTGAATATATGAGTAAATCAGGTTCTGTTGAAAATGGATTTCGGTATTACAAATCATTCATGGAACGAGATGGGGAGATTTTTCAGATTGTAAAAACTGCACATGCTAGTAAGTATGGTGATTTACAGAGAAGTTCATTCCAGATGAATAATACATTACTTACATTAGATAGAGAAAAATTGAAATCTATTGCGAAAACAAGCATTGATTATTGCAATGCATTAAAACAGGACGATGAAGCATTTCTGAATTATCTTAGAATAACCGGCTCTGCTTATTACAGTATCAATAATGTATTGATTGACTTATATAATTGGAATGATCAATTTCGGTATACCCAATATTTCAAGAAGAAGCGGAGAGAAATAATCAGCAAATTAAAGCGTGAGAGATTGCAGTTAGGTAAGCTGTTTCAAAATGGAGACAACCTTACAATATGCGGAAATCCAATTGCATTGTTGAAAAAAGTTACGGGGCAGGATTTTATAAATGAGGGATGCTTTGAAACTTATGATGATAGAATACAATGTTATACAAGGCGGTTTGCCGAAGGAGATAGAATTGCCGGGTTTCGGAATCCGCATAATTCGCCCAACAATATTGTGTATTTAGAAAATGTGTATCCGAAAGAATTGGTGAAGTATTTCCCTGATCTTGGGCGAGAAATCATTGTTATAAATGGCATTGGAACAGATGTACAAGATCGGCTTAATTCACAGGACTTGGATAGTGATACATTGTATGCTACAAATCAGCCGGATATAGCGGAACTTGCGAGAAAAGCATATGTGGAGTACCCCACAATCATAAATAATATTCCACGTGCTGCGAAAAGTGATTATTATAAAGAGATGGAATCATATGCAAAAATGGATAATCAAATTGCAAAGGCACAGGCAGATACCGGGGTATCGAGTAATATTGCGCAATTAGCCCTTAGCTATTGGTTTGATGGAGGATGCAATGATACGGAATTGGAGGATATATTTATCATTTGTTCTGTATTGGCACAATGTAGTATTGATAGTGCGAAGCGGAATTTTGATGTTACTGTTGCAGGAGAACTAACGAGACTACAAGGATTAGCATGTATGAATCCTGATCCAAGGTACCCGCGGTTTTATGCGGAGTTGCAGAAACTAAAGGATAAGCATAAAAAAGGGAAGAAAAAGAATATTGATGATAATGATGTTCGATTTTATGATTGCCCGATGGATATTCTATATCAGATAATTGGCGAAGAGATTGTAGACATGCGTACACGTGGTTGTCAAAAAGTAAAGACAGTTAGAGATGTGGAGTTATTAGCTGATCTATCGGAAGATAAAATAAGAAACAAAAGGCAATCGAAGGTAATTATTGATGCGGTTGAGAAGTATAAGAATGCAGTATCTAAGCTAGATAAAAACGATGAAGCATATTCAAATAACAAAGGCATGGCATTTGATGCATGTATGGAAGAATTGTCTGGAAGAAAAATTAATATGGCGACTATGCAATATCTGGTACGATATGCAATTAATAATGAAAGTATAAGGGATAGTCTGTTGGTTGTTTTACATGATAAAGATATGGAACTTTTCTTAGAAATGTTCAAAAAGTCACCCGAAAGTTGACATTTCCCAAGAAAAACAAGGGTTTTCATTTATTTCCCTATGGAGAGACAGATTTATTTCTTTTTTGGAGATAAGTTTGTTTCCCTTATGGAGAAGCGAAAAGACCGTAAGCTGAGTAGTTTCTTCATAAAATGAGCAAGCCAACTAGCCACGCCTGGCAATTTACTTAGGGCAGTAAAAATACTGCCTTTTTGTTTGCAAGAAATGTTTATAGGAAGGAGGAATGAGAGTGACACAAGAAGAATTAAGAAATCTCTATAAAGAACGTCTGAAAAGAGAGAAACAGACATATATTTCGGAAATGATCAATATTAGTCCGAGTATTTTATCTAAATTCAAAACAGGAAAATTCGATTTATACCCTAATCTGTTTGAGAGATTAAAGGATTATCTTACAAATTCTTAAAGTCTATTTTCATGGCATATCTGCCACATTTAACCGATTAAAATTAACATAAGGAGGAACACATTGAGTGACAATAATTTTATAGTCAATCTTACAGCAAAGTTACACAGCAAAAGTAAACAACAAATTGAATCAGATGCTAAAAATCTTGGAGATATAAAAGTTCCCTTGGTTGGTACTCTGGATCAAGCTAAGACTAGCGCACAATTAAAGCAAGATGTGGCATCATTAAAAACCACGGTTGATATTAATGGTAAGGTAAATACAAAAAATATCACAAGTACAGTACAGCAGAGTGCAAAACAAGCACAAAAGACCGCAGATGCGAATACAATTCAATTTCGTACTTCTTTGAAGAAGGATAAATTGATTAATGATATTCGTGTGTTTGGTCAACAAAATTCTAAACTATTCAAAGACGCTGAAATGTCTTCAAAATTTTCTTCGTTGCTAGACAATGCAAAGCTGGCAACGTCAAATAAAGAAATCAAAAATCTTCGAATGCAATTATCGGCTATGCGATCTGAAGCAAAAGCCACAAATCTAAGCGGTTTGACACTGGGAGATTCAGTGAAAAAGACCTTTAGAAGAGCAACCGAATTATTCACGGGTACAGCCGGAGTAATGATGTTATCGCGACAGTTAAAAAATGCATGGAATGAAGCATTGGATCTTGATAAAGCATTTACTGATTTGATAAAGGTAAATGATGAACTATCAAGGGGCGATTATGACAAATACTTGGAACGCTGTAATGAAAAAGCACAGGATCTTGCCGCAACACAAAAATCATTGATGGAAGGTGCAACCGAGTTTTCTAAGTCGGGATACAATCTTTCGGAATCTAATGCATTAGCTGAAAAGAGTACCATTCTGGCAAACGTAGGTGATATGTCAACTTCAGATAGTGCGAAAGCAATTATCTCTGGTGTACAGGCATATAAGGATGTCGATGGTTTTACAGATGCAGTTAATAAGGCTGGCGCATTGATCGACAAATATAATGAAATCGGAAATACGGCAAGTATTACGTCCGCGGAAATTGCCCAGGGAGTACAAACAGTTGGTTCGGTTTTTGCTGATGCAAATACAAGTGTAGATGAATTTATAGCCTTGCTTAGTGCCGGAAATAGGCAGTTTCAAAATGCCGATACCTTGGCACTTAGTTTACGTACAGCAGCACTTCGTATCCGGGGATGCAAGAGTGAGTTAGAATCCCTTGGGGAAAGTACAGAAAACGTATATACATCATCTTCGAAATTAGCTGATAAAATCGAGAGTTTGACTAATATAGATGGTAATGGTGGAGTTAAGATTTTGGAAGCAGATAATAAAACATTTCGTTCAATCTATGATATTTTTGTTGATTTATCTAAGGTATATCAGCAGATGTCAGATGTGGATCAGAGTGCTTTATTAGACCTTATAGCAGGTAAAAACCGTGCGAGTGGAATTTCTGCCACGTTAAATAATATGTCCGAAGCACAGGATATATACGAACGAAGTTTACATTCAACAGGTTCTGCACAAAGAGAATATGACAAGTATCTTGAATCGAGTGAGGCTTCCTTAAATCGCTTCAAGGCTTCTATGACAGAAACATATCAATCCGTAATAAATGGTCAGACAGTAACGGGTTTATTAAACTGTGGTAACGCCGCATTGCAGTTTGCAAATAGTATTGGACTGGTAGAATCATCTTTAAAAGGATTGCTTACAATCGGTATTATTAAAGTGCTTACAACGGTTACAACAGCATTCCGGGCATCTGCTATACAGGCAAGCAATTTTGGTACTGCATTAAGTGCAGTTAAATCAATGTCTACACTTCAAAGTGGTACAACAGAATATACCAATGCTTTAAATACACTTAAAGCGGTATCTGCGAGTTTAACAGAAACACAGCTAAAGCATATATTGTCGAATGATGCATTGAATGAATCTGAACGAGTTAGAATCCTTCGTTCGACCGGGCTAAGTAAAACTCAGGCGAAAGCAAAATTAGCGGAAATGGAATTAACACAGGCAACGCAGAAACAGGCGGTTGCCAATCAGAAGGCATCATTAAGCACATTTAGTTTATCTTCTGCAGTAAAGGGATTAGGGCAGAACATTAAAATGGCAGTAATGAATAATCCTGTAGCGGTTGCAGTTATGACAGTTAGTGCGATTGCCGGGGTAGTAAAAGCAATCAAAAAGCATAAGCAGGCACAGGAAGAAGCATTTGAATCAGCAAAGAAAAATGCACAAGACGCACAAAGCAAAATCAAATCGCTGCAATCTGAAATCAAACAAAATGCAGATACAGTTGATCAAGCTGGTAAAAAGTATGCAGAACTTGCACAGGGAGTAAATCAGCTTACAGGTAAAAATATCAGTCTATCCGATGATGAATACAAAGAATTTCTTGACGTTTCAAATCAGCTTGCCGATGTATTCCCACAACTTACAAAAGGATATGATGATAATGGCAATGCTATCCTTGATCTACAAGGTAATGTAGATGGTATTACAGGTAAATTAAAGGATCTTCTTGAAATTGAGCAACAGTTAGCTCAGCAGGAAATAAATAAAAATATCGACACATATTTTGAGAATCAATCTAAAGTGTTCGGTAAGGAAGCAAAAGGACAAAATGATACTATCGACACTCAAACAGAGAAGATCGAGAAGTACCAGAAAGCGTTGGATAATTTCAACGAAAGTGTTTCAAATAATAAGCCAGCTTCTAATTTTGAATCTGAATTAGAGAAACAGACGTATTATGCAGATTTTCTTGCCGATATGGAAAAAGCGAATATTGATATTGCCGATGCTATTATTAGTCAAGATGGTACTTCTGCAACAGAGTACAATTTCGCAAAGTTATCTAAGGAAACACAGGAACAGATTAGACAGTATTATGCAGGAATAATTAGTACAGCAAATACCGAAATGCGTTCTGCTGAATCTCAGTTATCCACAAGCAACGCTGAATTTGCATCATATGTCAATATGTGGATGCAGAACTCTTCTGGTTCATACCTTGCAATGACGGGCAATGACGAAATGCAATCTGCTCTTAGCAGTATTGTGAGTGGTTTGAATTGGGGAGATATTCTTCAAGGTGACGATTTTAGTGGTTTAAGCGGTGAAGAATTAGAAAGTGCTATTGAAACAAATATTCTTGTACCTTTACAATCAGCAATGGCAAATGCCGATACAGGCGATCAATTCAAGCAGATTATTACCGATGCTTTGACAATCAGTGATGATGATATTAGTTTGGAAGAATCCAAGAATCGTATCGAAGCATATGTGCAAGAAATCAATGATGTATTAGGTGACGCACTTGGCAAACCTTTAACAGCATCCGATCTTGGTATGCAAAAATATCTGGATAACTATGAGATGTTGATGGATGGTGTTAGTAAGTATGCCCAGACATTAAAATCCGATGGCTCTATTCCTATGACAATGGATGTCATGAAAGAATCAAAAGACAAACTATTACAGTTTGCCGAAGAAAATTCGATTAATACGGAAGCAGAAATTCAAACATGGAATAGAATCATGAGTGAATCTGAAACTCGTGAAGAAGCCATGAAGAAGTATCTTACACAAAAGAGTGTATACGATACTACATATGAATTTGATCCTGCTACTGCCTTTGATGCGGCAAAGTCTGCACAGTCGGAACAGTCACAGAATGGTTATTTATCTACTGAAACCATCGAATCATTAAAAACTGCATATGGAGATTTATCTAAGGTCATTCAGTATACCGATTCTGGTGTAGTTCTCAATAATGAACATATGGCTGAATATACTGAAAATGTAGGTAAAGCAGCACTTGTCAATACGCAGTTAAAAGAAGCGTTTGCAGTTCAGGAATACCAAAAAGAAGCAAAGGCTATCAATGATATTATTAAGACAGAGATAAAAGATACAAATGTCCGTAAGAAACTTACATCTGCGAAGAATAAGGGCATTGATGCACTTCGCAAGGAAATTAGTAATCTCAAGAAGGATAATGATGGATGGTCTGAAAGTTTATCTACACATTTAGATAATATCTCTGCACTTGGTGAAGAAATCAATCAGTATGATGCGCTTGAGCAAAGTATTATGGCATCTTTGTCTGCATTGAGTAATTACAAACGTGCGCTAGAGACACCAGATAATAATGATAATTTCGAATATGTTCAAGGACAGTTAGATTCGGCTCGTAAAGCATGGGAAAATGGTTGGACGGGAACAGATGATTTCAAAACATTCATGGAATATATCGGTTCGGCAAATGATGAATTGGAATATTCTGATGCATTATGGGATAAATATCTTACTCGTGCCGAAAAGTATTTCACCGAAGATATTTCTGGTTTATATACATTCTTGGATGATGCTAGTCAACTATCAGATCAAATTACTAAAAATTCTGATGGTACATTCAAAATAGACGTACAAAATCTGGAACAATTCTGTGAAGATGTAGATATGTCTCGTTCTGCTGTTGTAGATTTATTCTTGGCTATGACAGAAGCAGAAGGTATTGATATTAATTTCGATAACATGTCGGAATCTATTGTAGATGGTTTAAATGCTATTGATCAGAAATCAGTTGATGCAAGAACAGATTTAGCCGATTATAAAAAGACAATTGAAGAATTAGATAAAGCTGGATTCGATACAACGGAATTATGGAAACAGTATGATTCGGTTGCCGGGGAAATTCAACCAGAGATAGAATTTTATGCACATTTAGCGGATACAACCGATTTGCAAAGTGAAGCGGAAGAAGCTGCAAAGCGAATTTCTGAAAAAGACCAAAGTGTTAAAATTGATTTTAGTGCAGATTTAGATGTTGATAGTTTGAATAAGCAGATTAGTAGTCTACAAACGTATCGTGATGGGCTTGAAATTGGTTCTGATAGTTGGAAAGATGCACAGACAGTTATTGCACAATTACTCAAACAGAAACAGGAACTTGAACAGCCTGCAATTATGGGTATTGATGCATCACAGGTCGAAGAAGGTTCTCAAACTGTATTAGCGGTATTACAATCTTATATATCTGCAAAACAACAGCTAGAACAGGCAGAAACACTTGGTATTGATACGACCGATGCTGAAACACATCTTGCAAATGTAACAACACAGTTGCAGAATTTACAGGATCAGGGTGAACTCACAAAAATCGGTATTGATGCTGAAATTGATACGGATAAATTCAAGGAACAGTTAGCAAATCTCAATCCTGATAGTTTCTTAAAAGATTCGGATACAAGTATTAAGGTCGATGCTGATATGTCAGCTTATGATAAGGCACTCAATAATGCAGTATCTAAGGCAAGTAAACAGACCGCAAAGATTAAGGTACAGGCGAAACTGTCAGAGAACTTTCATGCAAATCTACAAAGTATTTTAAATAGTCAGAGTTTTAACGTCAAAGTCAATGCAAGTGCATCTGGCACTACTACAACTTCTCATGGCAATACCAAGACAAGAAAAACAGTTATGTTCGGTAAAGCAAGCGGTACTAATGCCTATAATAATGGTGTCCGCAATGGACAGATTGCATACGATCAACAAGCTCTTGTCGGAGAGGTTGCACCTGAATTATTAGTTCGTAATGGACAGGCACAGCTTATTGGTAAGCGTGGTGCTGAATTTATGAACCTAAAGAAGGGTGACGTAATATTCAACCATATTGATACTGAGAAACTATTAAACGGTATTGGTGGTATTCGTGGAAAACTTATTGGTGGTGGATTTGTCAATGGTACATTACTATCACATGCCTATAGTAAATCAACTGGTTCAAAGACTACTATTATAGGTGGGACAAATAACGATTGGACGAATAGACATAGTTCTAGCGGTTCTAGTTCAGGCTCTAACTCAAGTGGTTCAAATGATTCAAGCGCACAGGATAAAGCGGATGAATTTTTAGAGACGATAGATTGGATTGAGATTAAAATAAATCGTTGCGAAGAAGCTATTGCTCGTCTGAATAAAACAGAGGAAAATACATTCTCTGGATGGACACTTCGCACCACTGCCCTAAATGATGAGATTGCTAAAACAGCAGACGAAATCGAATGGGCTACACAGGGATATAAGAGATATTTACAACAGGCAGACAGTGTTGCATTGTCCGAAGATTACAAACGGAAGGTTCGTAACGGAGAAATAAATATTGAGGATATCACTGATGAAGATTTGTACAATCGTGTGCAGGATTATCAGAATTGGTACGAAAAAGCTGTAGAGCTACAAGACAAAATCCAAGAACTTAATATATCGCTCTCTGAACTAGCGCAAAAGAAATTCGACAACATAGTAACGCAGTTTGAAGATATGGAGAAGGTATTCACGGATACCAATGATATTCTTGATAAGCTGGTGGACTATGCTGAAACAAAAGGTCGTATTATCTCAAAATCATACTACGAAGCAATGCTTCAAAATGAGAATGAGAATAACAAACTCTTAGTTCAGCAAAGAGATCAAATGGTTTCTGAGTTGAACGAACTTGTGAATACAGGTAAGGTAACAGAATATTCAGAAGCATGGTATGATCTTAAACAGCAGATTGATGAAGTCAACGGTTCTATTGTAGAATCCAACAAGTCAATTCAAGAGTTCTATAATAATATGCGTCAAGCTGATTGGGATTTATTCGATCTCGTTCAGGATAAAATCACAGGTATTGCAGACGAAATTGAGTTTGTACAAAGTCTACTCGAAGATAGGGACAATCTAACCGATGGTCACTTGAATCGTGGACTTACAAATGAAGGTATTGCACAGCTTGGTAATTATGCATCCAAGTATAATATCTACATGTCACAAGCAGAGAAATATGCTAGTGAGATTAAGAAAATTGAAGCAGACATCGCTAAAGATCCAGCTAACCAAGATTTGATTAATCGAAAAGAAGAACTCGTTAAGGCACAAAGAGATGTTATACTTTCAGCGAACGACGAACGCAAATCAATGATTGACCTTGCTCGTGATGGATATGATGCTGTTTTAGAAGTTCTACAAGATCTCATAGATAAGAAAAAGGAAGCACTCTCTTCGACCAAGGACTTATATGAATATCAAAAAGATATTGCCAGCAAAACGAAAGATTTGGCTACACTTGAAAAAGAGGCAAGTGTTTATGAAAATGATAATTCGGAAGAAGCACTAAAGAAAGTACAACAAATCAAAGTTGATATTGAATCAAAAAAGCAGGAACTTTCTGATGCCGAGTACGACAAGTACATCGAAGATCAAGAGAAAATGCTTGACGACTTGTACCAAGAGTATTCCGATAAGATTGATGAAAAATTTGAGCAGACCGAGATACTCATTCAAGAGTTAATTGGTGTGGTCAATGAAAATCAATCCTCTATCAGTGATACGATTACAACTGTTACTTCTGATGTAGGATACACAATATCCGATCAGATGAAGACAATATGGAATGATGCAGGTACTGTTATTTCTGGCTTCACAGGAAAATTCGACACTTATGCTACAACTGTGCAGTCTGCAATCAATAGCATTCAAGTCACAATAGACAAGATGCTTCAAATTGCACAAGCAGAGGCGAATAAGAATATAGCAACTGCAAATAATCCAAATGGTGTTGCAAATGGCTCTACATCTAATGGTTCAACAGCATCTAAACCACAAGCAACTCCGAAAGCAAATGCAAACAATAACTCTTCTGCTACACAAGCACCAAAGGCATCACCAAATGTCGGAACAAGAGTTAATGCCACAGGTAATTGGTATTATGATTCTTATGGCACTGCTCCAACAGGCAACGTCAACAGATTTAAACCAGATTACTTTGAGATTGACAAAATCGCAAATGGTCGTGCTTATCCGTACCACATTCAGGCAATTATCAAAGGCAAACGTGCTGGCGGTAATGGTTGGGTGAAAGGTAATCAGATTGGCTATAAGAATGGTCTAAAGGAAGCTACATACGATCACTTAGCATGGACGCAAGAGGAAGGTGCGGAAATTATCAGACGTTCTGATGGTAGCATTTTAACTCCAATCACAAGGGGTACAACTGTATTCACTCGGGAAATGACTGATAATTTATGGAATATTGCAAAGCAGAACCCGGAGAAGTTCTACCAGAATGCAATGCCAACTATGAATACATTTGCTACTACTAACCGTGGTGGCGATGTAACAGTTTCAATTGGTGACATCAAGTTAGATGGTATTCAGAATCCAGATCAGTTTGCACAGGCACTTATCGGTGTGGTCAAAGACTATTCTAAGGTACAAAAGGTACTTCAAGCAGCTACAGTTGATTTAGTTGCAGGAAAAAGTATCAAAGACATAAACCGATTCTAATTTTATGGGGAGTGTTTCGGCACTCTCCTGTATTGTATAAACGTATGTTCTAATAGTATTCTGTCGATTATTGGTATATAATAGTATATTATATTAAGAATTGGGGAAAGATAAATGACTACAAGAACACAAAGTAAGGCAAGTCAATTGAATAAATCTCATGCTGTTCGAAAATCGAGTCGTACTCATGCAGATACAAATGGTCCTATGTCAAGATTTAGTACAAGTTAAAATGAGAAACTTTTCCCATTTTAACCCGCCAGAAGCTCAGCCTCAGTGTGTGTTCTTTCATACAATCGTTCGAATTCATTTGGTGACATATAGTTGCAATGGCTATGAATTCGTTTCGTATTGTAGAAAGCTTCCAGATATTCAAAAATCAACTGGTATGCCTGCTTATAATCGCGGATTTTAAAGCGATTGAGCCATTCACGTTTGATAATAGAATGAAAGGATTCAATGCATGCATTATCCCACGGAAAAGCCTTCTTCGAGTAGCTACGCTGCATATTTTCGGTTGCTTTTATATATTCCTTTGCAACATATTGGCTGCCACGATCCGAATGGATAATTAATGGTTGATCGATATTTCGGCGAGCTTTGGCTTTGTTTATAGTATCAATCACGCAAGATACTTCCAGTGTTTCTGAAAGCGCCCAGGCTATGATTTTTCTAGAAAATAAATCCATAACACTGGTCAGATAGACAAATCCATCTATTGTCCAGATGTAGGTAATATCCGAACACCAGACTGCATTCGGACGATTAGGATTAAATTGCTCATCAAGGATATTTTGTAATTCAGTGCTGAAATCGGAATTTTTTGTGGTGATTGTCCATGGTTTGCTCCACTGAGCACGAATCCCCATTTGGCGCATATATGTACCAACGGTTCTTTCCGAAACGACTTCACCAGTTTTTCCAAGTTCTACAGTGATTTTCGGAGCACCGTAGTTCTGCTTGGAATCATCATAAATATCCTGTATTTTTGCTTTTACAGCTTCACGACGTTTTTCTGTATCAGAGGGTACGTGATGGAGCCATGCAAGATATCCTGAGCGAGAGACACCTAAAAATTTCAACATTCCGGAGACGGAAACCCGGCGTCCAGCCTTTTTGGCAGCTTCCGTCTTCTCAGACACTTCGAGATAAATGGCTTCCGTCATTTTCCCAGAATGTTGATTGCTTTTTTTAACACATCAAGTGCATCTTGGGCATCACGTAATTCACGTCTGAGGCGGGCAATTTCCTTTTGCTCATCAGATGCGTAATTACCAGAACCACGAACAGGAATATCACCTGATTCCCGGAAGTCTTTCAGCCACTTTGTTAATGTGCTGTATCCGATGCCAAGATTTTCTGCACATCCACGTACACCAAGATCTTTATGATCCTCGTAGTACTGGACTGCATCAAGTTTAAATTGTTTGTCATGTTGCTTTGCCATATGAGATTCTCCTTCAGCATGCTTCTATTGTATCATGCTTATGTGTATTTGGAATTTCTCATTTTGGCTTGTACTATTTATATTCTAGCACCAAAAAGAAATTTTTTCAAGAAGACCGCCTCATAAACCACCTAAAAATAAGAAGGGATCAGAAAAAAGTAAGTAGATTGGGGATGATGATATTAAAGATTTAATTGATATTTTACCACAGATAATTATTTATATTGTAACTGGATATATATTTTATAAAACATTTCATTTTGTGGCATTAAAGCAAAATTCTGCAAACGTTGAGAATACATTAATGTCATCGTTGGTTATTGGCTTTATATATTGTAAGATTGCAGCTATGATACCAATTACGATTTCATATAACGTAGATAATGTATGTATTGTTATATCTGCTTTATTATTTGGATATGTATTTGGTAGAATTATAAAAAATAAAAAAATTATAGAAATTTTGGATTTTTTGCAGATAAGAGATACAGGTAATAAATATTATTGGGATGATATTCTGGATAACCAATACCCAATGAAAATAAAAATATCATATGATGATTTTATATACGAAGGAATGCTTCATAACTATGAAAGTTATTCCAATGAACCGCATATTGTTTTAGCATCGTATATGATAATGGATAAAAAAAACAATATTTTATGCGATTTTAGGAATGTGGATACAAAAATTATTATATTGGACACTTCTAAAGCTAACAAAACAGAAGTAATATATAGTACACACAGTGAAATTTGTAAAGATATTAAACATTTATGCGAGTCAAATCGTATATTATATTCCAAAAATAAAGAAAAATAGCAATCTTTTTCAAAATAGCATAATTATTTTGACTAACTAAGACACCAACTGCGGTGTCTTTTTTAATTTCAAGAAAAACGAGGTAAGAATAAATGGAAGATAAAAAGGATAAAAAGATTCGCCTACTTAGCGATGAAGTGGATAGATTACGTGTGGAAAATGAAGCAATGAGAAAGGAAAATGCGGAATTACAGTGGAAAGTAAATGAGATGAGTACCATTCACAATGAAGAGACTATTGCTTCTTTCCAGTCATATGAACAAGAATTAAAGGCTCAAATTGAAAAAGCAAAGAGGCTTTGTTCATTATACGAACAACTTATAGAGAAGCAGAAGCGATATATGGAAAAGGAAGAAATAAAATTCCAAGAAGCAACGGATAAAGCTATTGCTGATTTTGAAGGAGCATTAAAATAGAAATAATAAATTGTGGAAGGGCAGAGATATATTTTCTGCCCTTAATTTATGTAAGGAGATGATTTATATAGATAGTATTGCAACATTGGATAACAAATTTTTGCTAAATATTAAGGAGGCATCTCAATTATTTGGTATTGGTGAACACCGGTTGAGATCTATTGTGTCTGAAGATTATGGATGCAAATATCATCTAACTCTTGGAAGAACAATCAAAATAAAACGGCAACAATTTGAAAATTATTTAAATCAAGTAGAGCAAATATAGATATATGTGAAATAGACAGAGGTTTTTGGGTGTGCTATAATGTGACACATGATGCACATTTAAGGCACTCTTTATTTGATAGGAGGCTGGAAAATGGCAAATAAAATTGTTTCAGAAAAGAACAAGCCAGCACGAAAAAAACTGCGAGATAATGAATATTATAATCCTAAGACAAAGCGGTATGAATATCATTATACAGACTGCCTAGGAAAGAAGAGGGTAATAAGTTCATATAGGCTTGAAGAAACAGATCAATTACCAAAAGGTAAGAAATCGTCGAAGAGTTTACGGGAGAAGGAGGCTGAACTAACAGCACAACTAGATAATAGTATAGATATTGATGGAGCAAAACTTACTTTATTAGAAGTAATGGATAGATATTTGCAGTTTCTTTATAATAGGAAGAAGTTAGCTCATAATACAAAGGTTGGATATAATGTTACAGTGAATACGCTCAAACAATATAAGTTGGGGTATATGGAGATTGGAAAAATCAAACCAGAGCATTGTGAAGATTGGCTAGTTGATATGAAAAAGAAATACAGGGGTTCATCTATTCAGACACAAATTAGTCTCATAAAACGGGTGTTTGAGTATGCAATAGATCGCGATTATGTTATCAAAAATCCATTCCGCGGAATTACAACGGATAGAAGCGATAGTAAAAACATGGAAGCAATCTCTGTTGAGGATATGAATAGATTCCTTGAATTCTGTTCTAAAGATACAAATAGCGCACATTGTTATGATATGATTTATGTGCTATTCTGGACAGGTTTAAGAGCATCTGAATTATGTGGTTTGACGCTTGATAATATTGATATGAGTAATAGGCTTATTAAGGTAGAAAAACAGTTGCAATGTATTAATCATACGCATGTTGTTCTGCCAACGAAAACAGCTAAAGGATACCGAACAATACCGATGACGGATGGAGTATATGAATGCTTTGAACGTATATTAAAAAATCGCTATCTTAAAGGCGATATTGAGCCTGTGTGTTATGATGAGCGCGGAAATGCATATGAAGGATTTGTATTTCTGGCAACAAGAAGTAGAAAAACGATTGTGCGATCACACGTGGAAGAATATCTGGCAAACTGTATTAAGAGATTTAATAATGCAAATTCAGATAATCCAATAAGAAAATTTGAACCGCATATTTGCAGACATAGCTTTGCGACAAATTTTCAGTATTTACCTCCTAAAACATTGCAATATATATTAGGACATAGTAAAATTTCAACGACGATGGATAACTATGTTGATGTAAAACCAAGTAGCGAACAATTATTACAGATCAATGTAGTAGCAAAGCAATTAATTTGTAATTAGTATGAAAGTTAGCGTACTAAATATTTACTAATTATGATGTGTAACGAAATGTAACAGATTGTAATAAAAAGTAACGAAATGCCATTTGAACATGGCTAAAATATAAGATAACACAATAAAAATGCTTGAATACAATGAGGATGAGACGATGATAGCAATTTTAGATTACGATGCAGGCAACATTAAAAGTGTAGAAAAAGCAGTGCATTATCTGGGCGAAGAAGCCGTGATCACGCGGGACAAAGATCTGATCTTATCGTGTGACAAGGTGATCCTGCCAGGCGTGGGAAGCTTCGGTGATGCGATGGGTAAGCTGCGGGAGTACAAGCTGGATCAGGTGATCTACGATGTGGTAGATGCCGGGACACCATTTCTTGGAATCTGCCTTGGCTTACAGCTTCTGTATAAGACAAGCGAGGAAAGCCCGGGAGCAACGGGACTTGGAATTTTGGACGGCGAGATTTTACGGATTCCAGATGCACCGGATCTGAAGGTGCCACAGATTGGATGGAATTCGCTTGATATCACACCGGGCGCAAAATTATTTGCCGGTGTGGAGGAACATCCATATGTATATTTTGTGCATTCGTATTACCTGAAATCGAAGGACGAAGCAGATGTTGCAGCGCGGACACACTATTCCGTGGAGATTCATGCATCTGTGGAAAAGGGAAATGTATTTGCGTGTCAGTTCCATCCGGAGAAGAGTTCGACGGTAGGACTGAAAATATTGGATAACTTTATACACTTATAAGAGACGGGGAGGAAGAGAGTATGCATACAAAGAGAATTATTCCTTGTCTGGATGTCAACAATGGCAGGGTTGTAAAGGGTATCAATTTTGTGAATTTAAAAGATGCAGGTGATCCGGTTGCTGTTGGTGCTGCCTATGATAAGGCAGGTGCGGATGAGCTTGTATTTCTGGATATTACGGCATCTTCGGATTCGAGAAATATCGTGATCGATATGGTGCGGAAGGTTGCAGAGACCGTGTTTATCCCGTTTACCGTTGGCGGCGGTATCCGTACAGTCGATGATTTCAAGGCGATTTTACGTGAGGGCGCTGATAAGGTCAGTATCAATTCCTCTGCCATTAATACACCGCGGCTGATTAGTGACGCTGCAGATAAGTTTGGCAGCCAGTGTGTAGTCGTTGCGATTGATGCGAGAAGAGGAGAAGATGGAAGCGGCTGGAATGTGTTCAAGAACGGTGGACGTGTCGATACCGGACTTGATGCGATCGAGTGGGCGATGCAGGCAGATAAGATGGGCGCAGGAGAGATCCTGCTTACGAGTATGGACTGTGATGGAACAAAGGAAGGCTACGACGTGGAGCTGACCAGACTGATTGCCGAAAATGTATCCGTTCCGGTAATTGCGTCCGGCGGTGCAGGAACGAAGGAGCACTTCTATGATGCACTGACAGAGGGAAAAGCAGACGCAGCACTTGCAGCATCCCTGTTCCACTACAAGGAGCTGGAGATCATGGATCTCAAAGCATATCTGGCGGAGCGTGGAATTCCGATGCGTATGTAGCGATATACGACGGTGGAAGAAGGACTTAAAACATGATAACACTCATTGAAAATGATATTTCTCTGGAAGAGTATCTGACACTTCGGGAGAAAGTTGGCTGGAAGAAACTGACAGACAAGCAGGCGGCACATGCCCTTGCGAATTGTCTGTATAAAGTAAAAGCGGTCGATGCGGACGGACAGGTCGTTGGTATGGGACGTGTCGTTGGAGACGGTGCCGTGGTCTGTTATATTCAGGATCTGATCGTGATCCCACAGGTGCAGGCACAGGGCATTGGCTCGCAGATTATACAGAAATTAAAAGCGTATGTGGAATCTCTGCGGGAAGAGGGAAGCACGATGATGCTATGTCTGATGTGTGCCAAGGGCAGAGAGCCATTTTATGAAAAACATGGATTTATGCAGCGACCGACCGATGCACTTGGACCGGGTATGATTCAGTATCTGACAGAAAAATAAAGAATAAAACAAAAAATCCTCCCATCTGGGAGGTTTTTTGCTTTCTATCGAACTATGAGATTACTCAGCAAGATATGGCTTTAACGCTGCCATGATATCTTCTGTATCCTTATCTGTATGTACATTTAAGTCGATTGGCTTGGAAATATCCAAACTGAAAATACCCATGATAGACTTTGCATCGATAACATAACGACCAGATACTAAGTCAAACTCAGCATTAAAACCGCTGATGTCATTTACAAAGCTCTTTACCTTATCGATAGAGTTGAGAGAAATTTTAACCTTTAACATATAGAAACCTCCTTGTATATTATGAAAGCGAAAAATAATCTCAAAAATATATCTTTCGCACTTTTTTTATCTATGTTACTATAATAAAAGTTTACACTATAAAAGTCAAGAATCAGCAGGAGAAATTTGCGTAAAATGTATGTGAATATTTTAAATAAAAAAGTAGCAGTTTGCACACTTGGATGCAAGGTGAATCAATATGAGTCAGACAGTATGATGGATATTTTGAAGAAAAATGGATGCGAGATTGTACCATTTTCACAGTTTGCAGATGTGTATATCGTCAATACGTGTTCGGTCACGAATATGGCGGAGCGAAAGTCGAGACAGATGCTGCACCGCGCGAAAAAGAAGAACCCGGAGGCGGTCATTGTGGCAGCCGGATGCTATGTGCAGGCAGCCGAGGAAGCGTTGGCAAAGGATCTAGGCATCGATATTCTGATCGGAAACAACTGCAAGAAGGATGTTGCCCGTATCTTAAGTGAATATTATGAGGATACGTCCATGCATGAGGTTGTGATCGACATCAATCACACGAACGAATATGAGGAAATGACGCTCATAAAGCCGAACGAGCGATGCCGTGCCTATGTCAAGGTGCAGGACGGCTGTAATAATTTCTGCACGTATTGTATCATCCCATATACACGTGGCAGAATCCGCAGCCGGAAGCTTGCGGATGTCGTGCGGGAGGTAGAAGGGCTGGCAGTAGAAGGCGTACAGGAAGTCGTGATTACAGGAATCAATTTATCTTCCTATGAGGATGAGGATGGTGCATCGCTGCTGATGCTGTTACAGGCAGTTGCCAAAGTGAATGGTATTAAGCGTATCCGGATGGGATCGCTGGAGCCGCGTGTGATCACAGAGGAATTCCTGGATGGTATCACAGCGCTTGATAAGGTGTGTCCGCATTTCCATCTGTCATTGCAGAGTGCCTGCAATGAGACGTTAAAGCGGATGAACCGGAAATATACAATCGAAGAATATATGGAAAAATGCGAGATGATCCGCAAGGCATATGATCGTCCGGCGATCGCGACAGATGTGATTGTAGGATTCCCGGGGGAAACCGAGGAGGAATTTGCAACAACGGTGGCAAATCTGGAGAAGCTGAATCTCTATGAGATGCATGTATTTAAATATTCAAAGCGGAGCGGCACGATCGCAGCGACAATGGAGCATCAGGTGAGCGATGCAGTGAAGGAGAAGCGAAGCAATGTGCTGTTAGAGCTGACGGCGAACCAGAAGGCAGCATTTGAAGCACAGTTTTCCGGAGAGCTGCTTCCGGTGCTGATGGAGGAGTATGACTGTATCGACAAGGATGGAAAGCCGGCGTATGTCATGAAGGGACACACAGATCGTTATATCCTTGTGAAGCAGGAGACGACAAGAGAAGTCTGCGAGCAGAGTGTCAATACATTCGTGGATATTTTGTACCGGCCGGAGAAGTCGAAATAAGGATGTTGGATCATGGCATATGGACGTATATCTTTACGAAAATATGCCATGAATTAAAAAAAATTAAAAAAATTAAAAAAAGTTGTTGACAACATGTTATATATTTGTTATAGTAACAAAGGTTTCAAGATGGTTCGTTGGTCAAGCGGCTAAGACGTCGCCCTCTCACGGCGAAAACAGGGGTTCGATTCCCCTACGAACTGCTCCTTAGATTTCTCTGAAACGCCTTAAATACTAGGCTTTCAGAGATTTTTTATTTTCTCTGATTTGTTTACACTTGTTTACACTTTTTAAATGCACACATTTTTATTCGCAGCATGTTCAAGTTTGTTTTCAATTACACTATCTGTATTCTGATCAAAACAGTAATTGTTCAAACTTGTCTGTTCATCTTCATGACCAGCTTGCTCTCGAATAGTATTGATATTTATCTTTTGGTCGAATAACGAAGATATATATGTTTTTCGTATCTTATGACTACTTTTCTTCATCACGCCAGCTTCAACACATAAGTCAGTCAAATATTGACTAAAAGCAGAAGTAGTACCACGAACACATCCTTGACTTTTAATAAATATAAAATCTTGGTCATAATATCCATATTCCATATTTGTTTTTTTAATCTGTCGTAAAATCTTTTTAGCAGAATCATTGAGATAGACTTTACGATCTCCTGCAACAGATTTTGTGTATGGAACAATTGTGTAACCATTAGAAATAGATTTTAATTCTCCATCAATTTCTTTAATTGTATAATCTTCAACTTCCATACGTTGAATATGAATATAGTTATCTTCAACATCAGACCATTTAATTGCACAAATTTCTGAAATACGAAGACCTAACTGAAAATTTAATAAAATCATCAATGGAGTAGTGCACCAAGGATGTTCTGCAATTTTCTTTTTTGCAGTATCACATATCTTTTTTTGTTCATCAACAATAAATACCTGAGTGTTACTTTTGGGTTTTTCTTTACGTGTAAACAAATTAGATTTAATTCTTACTCTGCGAAATGGATTATCTTTTAATAAATTCAATTCTGGTTCACATGCATAATCTAAACACTGTCTCATAATAATCGACATATTATAATACTGCTTTTTTGTCAGTGAATATTTTTTAATTAAATTATGTGCCCATTCATTAAGAGTAAGATAAGTTAAATCTACCAATGCAACTTGTGTGATGTTCGTATTTTTATAATACTTATCCCAATCAACCAATATACGTCTAGCGTAAGATGTAGCGTTGGTCTGTGAAGCTTTATATTTAAGCCAGAGAGGAAAAATAGTTTCGAGGGTATAAATATTCTCCTTGATATATTTTTCGTCCTCTACAGCCGAATATGAAGCTATAATAACATCTTCTAAATCGTGCAAGTGTGTTTTTGCAATTAACCTCCTTCCCGTTTTTTTTGACGGATCAACAAGCGTAGTTTTCCAACGTCCATCCGTGTCGTGAAAAATTTTGTAGTTGTGTTGAGATAACAATCTCTGTCTTTCTGTTTCTTTCATTTTATTTCGTACATCATCAAGGTTAATCATACCTTGTTGTTGTAGAAATATCAACATATCGTTTGAATTTATATCGTTAATTTATATCACTCCTTAGAAAATAGAAAATATAAGAAAATAGGGTAGTATCAAAAATGATACTACCCTAAAATTATTATTCTGCTTTTATTTTAATAGCTTCCATTCTTTTACCGATCCCAAGCGTACCTTGCAGATTCATATAATCGCTCGCCCAGCCGATTGTCTGCATATGGCAGCATACTTTAGCTCCATGAATTTCGATAGCTTCAATTCGTTTTCCTTGTCCTGTTGTACCAATTACAGTGTTTTTATTAATGACTCCGTAATCTTTCCAACCGATACCCTGAATATGTGCTTTAACTGATATCTTCTTTCCACATGGATCAATTTGAATAGCTTCAATTCTTTTAGCCTGTCCTGTTGTTCCTGCCTGCTGACCTTCAGTTTTCCATTCTGACCAACCATAAGTCTGTTGGTGAACACGATATTTAATAGTTATCAACTGAGAATTTACCTCCTTTGCAATCTGTCCATGAAGATTATATAAATAATCACCTGGACAAGCTTTATTGGCGAACCATCTATGAACGGTCATATTCTGTTTATCAACTTGACCAATTAAAGACTTATCACCTTTCCATTTTAACTCTTTAATTCCGTTACGCTTGCATATATCTACCAATAATGCAATTAAAGACTTGTATGCTTTAGCAGATACATGCCAACCTGTACTTGCGCCACCATCATTGGCTACCTCAATAGTAACTGCACGATTATCGTTAGATGAACTACTAGATGCCCATGAGCGATCTTTCTCTTCTACATACATGCCGACTCGACCATCAGAATCAATGCCGTAGTTAGCACTTGCTTTTGCTGTCTGAAATACGTTACCACAAGTTTCAACAGATAAATTGCCAGCCATGCAATGAATCGTAATTGTATCAATTGTATGATTTCTACCTGTCGTTTTATAAGGACTAATTTTTGTATAATTAACTAAATTTGAATTACTCATATATTATTCCTCCTTAAAATAAAAAAATAACAACTACAAAAGCCCACCAAATTTGGTAGAGCTAAAAATTTATATAAACCTCTTTCACAAATATGTAAACTAAATTAAATATGGATTCCTAGACTCGAATAAACAAGACAAAAATTGTTATATATACAATATAAAATATATGGAATTTTTATCAATGCAGAACCGATCTGAAATTAAATGGAAGCTATCAGATACAGAGAGTTATTTAGTACAATTCCTAAATGATGGACATATAGGATATTTCCACACCACAGATGGCGAAAATAATTGGCAGACAATATTTATGAAGTAATTGCATCATATATGTCAATCACAATTCCAACATTTGCTTTAGATGCTATTGTTTTAACCATTTTTTCGATAGATTGTTTACTCCATCTATCTCCAAAACGATTTGTGAATAAAACATTACTTGAATATTTTTTATTTACAAAGATAAACAATTTCAAAAGACCAAGGTTTACTATTAGTACCATCCACAGTAGAAAAGGAATCCCACCATACTTTTAGTTCTTTTCCATCTCTGTCCATACCAAATCTAAGTGTTTGATTACCTGAATTAGTTCTTTGAACTCCAAAATATTTTGCAGATGCTGGAAGGTCACTAACTATTACTGAATTATTATTAGTTCCAGGAGTTATTATTAAATCATAACAATATAAAATAACGACATTACCAAATCTTATATAATATGCGTCTCCTTTAGCTACATATGCAGATGATCCAAGAGTACCTTTTCCTTCAATATAATTAATTGCATAACCATTTACTGCACCTGCATTATTAGCATATCCTACAGCCATACTATTTCTAGGAATCCATTGTATAGGATTTGTTCCACCATCAGCACCTAAATAATAATTTTTATTTCCACTTGCTACATTTTGTACTTCACAATTACCTATATGTGTTGCTTGATACACAGTCTGCGAACCTATATTACTTGTCGTTATTGCGGTATCGGAATCTTGTTTATTCGAGTCTAGTGTACTTAACGCACCTGTGACAGTACCGTTGCCAATAGCGGAAATATCTGTCGTTCCCATCTTGCTTAGTAGCCACCGAACATTCTTAACGGCAGTAGAAATCTTATTGAAAAGTGATTTATGTGTTTCGCCAGATGTGATTACAGCAGGAGCAGTAGAATCACCTGTAGAAGAATCACCTGAAACAAAGGTTGTTAAAAGATTCGCTGTATTATATGATGCATTGAATTTTGTATTTTCACCATCAAATGATATAAAATTATTCATATTACTACTATTATCTTGTGTAATGTTACTTAATTCAAATGGTGTATATGGATGTATATCCATCTGCAATGAATTTTTTACTCCAACAGAAGAATAGACACCTTGAGCCATTACAGAAGAATTGACATCTTTGTTACTATCTTTTGTATTATCTACATTACCAAGCCCAATATTATCTTTGGATATAGTAACTTGTCCAGTCTTATATTCAGTTTCTTCACTTCCACGAACACCAGTAACACCACCATTTTTGTTCCATTTTTCTCGTTCGGAAGCGGTAATATGTATAGTGTCATTACCTGTATGCGTATCAAGTTCGGACTGATTTGCTTTTGTACCAATAGCTTTATTTAATGCTTCTTCTGTTGTCTTACTAGCTGTAATAGCATCAGAAACTTCTTTTAACGTGTCCATTGTTTCAGGTGCACCATTGATGAGATTTGCAATTTTTTGATCCGTATATTTATTTGAGTTCGCATATGCAACATCAATTGCTTTTTGCTGTGCAATTGAAACAGGTTTATCTTTGTCTGATGTATTATTTACACTATCAAGACCAAGATTGCTTGGTGTAATATTAATATCACCTTCACGATAATCAGTTTCGGCATTACCTTTTACACGAGAGAATACAAATTTTTCTCCTTTAAAGAATACTTTTTTTGCCATATTTTTATTTCCTTTCTGAAAAATTGTATAAAAAGAAGACGGTTATTATTAACCGCCTTATTAATGCGTCACTACTTCACAAAATAAACAGTATTAGAATCAGGTGTGATCTTGTTATAGTCCGTCTCTGTCTTTATAACTGCGTTCACAGCACCAACTTCCGATGCTGTGTAGCTTGGTTTTGTACTCAACTTTGCCCACGCATATACATCCTTGGCATTCCTTGAATCTGTCAATCTTGAATCTGTATTTTTAACATACCCAATATCATCAGTAAATTGACTAAGCTTAGAATAAGTAGTATCCGTAAACTTTGCATTTGCTGGCACATTGCTGTTTACAGTATGTCCATTGACAGTAGAAGCGTTACCACCATTTGCAAGCATACTCGTAGGAAAATCTGTAATATCTGATTTACTATGTTTGTGACTTTTCTTCGCAAAATAAGAGAAGATGTTATCAATCGTACGAGATAAAACCAGAATTTGTTAAAACACTCATAAATACCTCCTTTATATTATTTAACAAAATAAATTGTTCCATTATTTTTCTCAATCGTTGATAACTGGTCGTATTCTTGTTGCGTAAACAAACGTGTTTTATTATTCAGTTTTGTATCGATTGTGTTGTATAATGTTGTTGTTTTATCCATATAAGATTTTGCGGAATCCATATACTTTTTTGCATTAGCTTCTGCCGATGAAGCAGATGTCGCTTTTTGCGACGAAATGTTTTCACTTGATTTGGCATTCACCTCGGATTGTGCAGCATGTGTTTCTGACATTTTTGCAGCAGAAGCCGATTTCTCTGCTGCATTTTTATAAGATAAAGCATTTGATTCACTAGACGCACTTTTTTGTTCACTTGCTTTCGCATTAATTTCGCTTTGCTTTGCATTTTTTTCAGATGCGAGTGTATTAGTTTCACTTACTTTTGCTGCATCTTGTGAATTTTTTGCTTGAGTTGCATAAGTTTTTGATTCATCATATTTAGAAGTAATATCTAAGAGAATATCTGAAAAAGTAGAAAAGTCACTAGAACTCTCTACATCATCCATCGTGACAGTGGATTTGTCTATATTAATATAGCCAGTGGTAGTACAAATAATTGCCTTCGTAGATGTATCAAAAAGTTGTAACTGATATGGAATCCTACGACCAGCAATAACTGTAATGTTCCGATCAAGATCAATTACTACTTGATTATTCTGTATAACACATGATTTCATGATCACTGTGTTGTCAGGCTTTTTTAGTTCCAAACTTGCCGATATATTCTCAAGAGTAATAGGAGTTCCTGCACGTGTAACAATTATATGTGCTTGACGACCAACATCATATTGTTTTGCATATATTTCCTCATATACTTTGGTATCGAGGATGTCAATATATAATTCTTGAATATCCTGCATTTAAAAGACCTCCTTTCATTTACCACTCAATTTTGCACCAATTAATATAAATAACTTCTGTTGTGTCTAATTGGCGATTTAATACTGCATATACTTTTCCATTGGATATCGTTGTTCCCTCAACGTGAGCGTTACATGTATTTCCATCTACATTCGTTACAAAATATACTGCCCTGGCTGAAGCTGTTACATTAGATAATTCAACAGAAGTGCCACCAGTTCCCTTACAAGCACAAGAACCAGTTCGAATTCCTTTAATCAATGTTGCATTTGTTCCACATTGAAATTTTGATACATTAAGTCTTGATGTTTGTATTAGATTCGAAGCAGTTAAATTAGGAGTCGATATTACACTTTCACTTCCTTGAACATTAATATCCTCTGTATTCACGCCAGTACAATTTATATATCCACCAGCTTTCGTACCAGTGTAGCTCAGATCAGTTCCAAGTGACCATCCGTATCCACGATCGCCTTGTTGATTATAAATTGACAAAGAAGATGGAGTAATTTTTACGTTACCGTAAGCACTCCCTTCTTCTGTATGTCCGTTATCACCATATCCATAAGATAAACTAATAATTGCATCACTTTCATTTGTTTGGCTATTGCCAATATTTAGAGTTCCACCTGTGATATTTGCTTTATTCATTATAACAGTGCCATCAGGAGTCACATTGAAATTATCTGATTTAATACTGATATTTTTACCAGACAGATTAATCTCACCACCAGATAAAAAGTTGATTGTCTCTTCAGCGGTTAAATTGATGCTATCCGCACCAATTTTCACTATAGTACCTTCGTTTGCTTCAGTACCAAGTTTAACTGTAGCAAGTCTGCCGTTATCATCAATCTTCAAAACAATCTCGTCATTTAGCTGAGAAATAGCACTCGAAACGCCTGAAATTGCCTCGTTTGAGGTTATATCCAAGCCAGAGCCATCCCCACGTAAATGAAGCCCCCCTTTGGTGTCTACCCATAGTATTTTTCCGTTATTATTTGACAATGAAATCAACGTTTCTTCGTTTGGGTTTACCACAAAAGAATTAGTTCCATTACTGATTGATAATCCATTTTTGTCGAATTTCAACGAACCTCCATCATTATAAATTCCAAGAGCTTCACCAAGCAAAAGTTTACCTATAATTGTTTCACCAAGTACACCATAAGCAGACAACATATTACCTTGATGTTTTGGATCTTCATAATGGATTTTTCCGATTGCAGCTTTCACGGTCTTCCAATTATCATCTGTGATAGCAAGTGTATTATTTACAACCTTTAATTGTTCTGGCTCATATTCACCAGTTATATCATCATAAGTTCTGGCAAGTAGTCCATGATTGTCATACGTAATACTTTGACTATCTGAATCCCGAATGGCAACAGCAGTAGCATTCATCCCATGTTCAACCCATTCCGATACAGTTTTTCCTGTTTCTTGTGCATTCTTTGCTTGTCTTTTAACAGACTCGTAACTACCAGCCATAGATTTAGCACTATCTAATACTGATTTGATATCAGAGATTCCATCAGAAACTTTCAAAACAGAAGAGAAATCACACGAGATTTTAGAAAAATCAGAATCTTTAATTGTGTAATTGAGTAATCTTAATTTATAAATATCGTTATCACAAATCACACGAATCCAATTGCCACATTTCCATTGGTCTAATACATCTTTAAACTCATCAATTGTCCATATGTTACCAACATCAGTTGACAGATCTACTTGTAATTCGCTTGCCTTTACAATTTCCTTTTGTGCAACTTCTAACAATTCTTCAGCTTTTGATAATATCTCTGAGTTAGATAATCCGTCTGAAATATAATTGTCATTCTGATATGTGTCTTCACGTCTATATAAACAATATTCACTATATAAGTCCTTACCAAGATACCTCTCAAAATTGAGTTCTGATTGAATACTATCACGTTGTTTTTCGTATTCGGCTTCTTTGTCCTCTTGTTCTTTTATCTGTGCTTCACGAACTTGAATTTCTTTATCAACTTCTAATTTCTTGTTGTAATAAACAAGATAGATAGAAGTATAAAACTCATGATTTGGATCTCCAACTCCTGAGTCAATTAACATATCAATGCAACTCTGATATGCATCGGAGAATGAAGATAAGCGATTCAACCCATATTTAGTCCAATCGTATTCTTCATCAGACATATCTTGTTTATTGAGAATCTTTTGAATCTTCTGTGTAATAAATGTCTCGTAATCGTCTGTGATTAGAAGAGTAATATCAGAACCATTGGTTGTAGTATCGTTTTCATCGTCAATAGATGTAACTTTGAACCGACCATTCCATACTTGATTATTATATGTAGAAGACGCAATTTCAACTTTATATCCTGCTGACATGTAGATATCTGCCATGCTTTTAACTGCATTATTTACAGTTGTCACACCAGCAACACGCAAATTCTGCACTGCAATCATTCCGAGATTATCAGCAGTCAGTTTTGCCAATTCTTTATTAGCATCCGTATCATCTGTCTCAGGAGAAGGCATCATACTAGAAGTAAGATATAAAATCTGGTCAATCGTATTATATAAACCATTCATAATTTCCTTGTATGGTTTCTTTTTTGATTCATATAATTTTTGGTATGAGTTAATTTTATCTATCAGTTCATCAGACATATCTTCTGTTTGGAATGTAGCGAAACGATTAATATATTCTGTTCCATTTGGATTTACTGCACGAATCGCAGCATTAATAACATCGTCTCCACCTTGAATACGGAAGGTATTTTTCACTTCATCATCTTTGGTAGTAACTGAAATGCTATCAGACAAATTATCATTAGATACAGGCACAGTAAAATATTCACCATATCCACTTGTCATAGTTGCACCACATTCAGAACAAACAGTTTCGTTTTCTGCTCTGTGATTACACTTCGGACAGGAATTATCTAAATCATATAGACTAATACTACGATCATACGAATCCACCCATACAAGACAGTTTAATTCATCTGCTAAATCCCCAGTTAAAAAATCATAAATTGATTTATCACTAATTGAGAAAGAGCGTACTAATTTGCATAAACTCGCATCTACATGCTTTATCTTGTAATGTGGTGCTTTAGATAGAACACGACCAAGCAAGGAACTTGAAATATCTGTCGGATCATAAATATATGCCATCTTATAAGCATCTCTGGCAATGTCATCCTCGGTGTTAATTTCGATATCATATAGCATTGTTTGCGACAATTCTGCAATACCGAGATTGCTACCAGTGATGGTTTTTACTGTCTCATTTGTTTGGGTTTTATCTATTGAAATCTGAAAATATTCATTATATTCAGGAATATAAATAACTTTTAAATCTTTAATTTGATCCCATAATGGAGTCGCTATACCGTTTACTTCTTTATAAACCTTGAAACTGCATTCATTTTTATTGTACATATCAGGTGTAATCGACCACTCTGATATTGGATAAATTGCGCCTATTTTATGTTTGTTGCGGTGACATAGAACAACGGTGGGAGTTACCACATTATTATTCATGTCAAGAATAGGATATACCATTAGATTCCCACCTTCCTTCTAAGTTCATATTTGATTTCAATGTCACATGGAATATTTACACGAAACGTATTTACAGTAGATTTTACCGAGGTATAGATTTTTGGAAAAGAAAAATTGAAATCTTCCATAACATCATGAGATGAGAGAGAAGAAGTAACGACTTGCATATTGTTAATTGAGATAATTTCTCCATTGGAACAATTATTAATACGAGTAGTACGTTCTTTATTATTAAAAGAATAAGAGAGTGCTAAATCACCAGCTTGCTTGCATTTAATTATCACATCAATTGGTGATGAACCTGTCTTCGATGATGTATCGTTGATAATAAATGATTCATCCGCAGACAATGTTTTATTGATTTTTCTTTTAGTGTAACCAATTTGGGAGTCAGTTGTAACAGTGAATTCAAGTCCAATTACACGAGTTCCTAACTCAATTTTATTCATATCTATTTTAGCATTGTATTCAACTGTATCATCAAGTGAATTAATAAATGCAAACCTATGATATCCATCCTCACGGCAAAACCAGCGTGATACTGCTTCAAGTAAATCATCATCAAAATCTTGCATTTGACAATTCTCAAAATGTCCCACTTGAAAAGTAGTGGTGAGAAATTCTGAAGATGTACTGCCTGTGAAATAATTTTTGTACGAGTTTGATGATTGAAAAGTAGAAAAATCTGTTTTGGAAATAGTAGAGCTGTCCGTAGAATTGTTCGAGGTAATGTCGCATATTTTTAGATTAAAATCTGAACCATAGCGTCCATCAAAAATAAAATCGTCTTTCATATCATATCCTTTCCAGGCTATGATAGAGATTTATTAAATTCTGTAATAGCCTTATTTGTTGCCTTTTTGTATTTGCCTTTTTCCTTGGCATAAAATTTCTTTTGTTTACTAATTAATGTCTCATAAAGAGAACATAATTTTTTTGCTTTTTCAATTTGAGCCTTTAATTCTTGTTCATATGACTGGAAAGAAGCAATAGTCTCTTCATTGTGAATGGTACTCATCTCATTTACTTTCCCCTGTAACTCCGCATTTTCCTTCCTCATTGCTTCATTTTCCTTACGCAATCTATCTACTTCATCGCTCAGTAGACGAATCTTTTTATCCTTTTTATCTTCCATATATTATTCTTACCTCGTTTTTTCTTGAAATTAAAAAAGACACCGCAATTGGTGTCTTAATAAACTTAAATTTATTAAATTAAAAAGAGCAGGAGATTAGTCCTGCTCTAAATCTTTAATAATATTCTTAAACAAATAAGCATCTTTTTTGTTATTAATATTAATATATGGTGAATATTTGTTATTCTCTTTGTCTTTTTTTAATGACCTTGAAACAACTGCCATCATTTTATTTGCCTCTACGTAATTATTTTCTTCTATCTTTTCCATTATTTCTGAAAGAGCCATAACTCTTGAAATTCTATACATTTAACGCTCCTCCTTATTATAAAATATCTTTTCTAAATTGAAAGCCTCATTTATTTTTTCTAAATTATCTTCTAAACATTCTTCTATCCTAAAATAATTTAAGAAATAAAATTGTTGCTTAAAACGTTCTTCATTCTTGACTGATATTCCAAAAGATAAAATTGGAAAATTATTGTATCTCATTCCATAAAAAGAAAAAGTCATATAATCTTTCCAAACAGTATTGTTATTACTACTAAAATCATAATCAGAATTAATACTTTTAATTAGGGCACGTTTGCAAATATCAGACCTTTCTATCATAGAATTGCTATATGGAATAGAAGTCATCTTTCTATTGCTTACATTATTTCCTATTATTGAAATTATTTTCTCATATGACTTCGTTTTGTCATCAAATTTTCTAAAATGTGTTCTTACATCTTGAGATCTACCACCAAAAATATATTCAGATATAGATAAGCAAATAAACATCAAATAAGCAGTTATTTCTTTTATTGTTATATTTTCATTTTCATCAATGAATTGTTCAGTGAATTTTTCGATATCATTTATGCATTTTGATAAATCCCTTATGTAAGATGGCATAATTTTTAGAAATTCATTTGTTATTATTATATTTGCCTTTTCTGGTAAATATATTTTTAATTTTTTGTTTCCTAATTGTTCTAATTTCTTTAATTCTTGTGTCAAATATGATTCTTTATTTTCAATTGAATTTTCACGCTTTGTTATTTCTTGCTCTCTTTTTTCTAACTCTTTAATATTTAACTTTTGGTCTATTTCATTACATCGCATTTCATAATATTTATCAATATATGATTTTTGACCTAAAAGTATGTCTCTTATTCGTAATATGTCATTATCATCTTTATCTTTTATTAGTTTGCACATCACCATCATTAAAATAATGAATGAAATCATTAATGAAACACATAAACAGGTGGTTGTCCAAAATTTCATATTTTGATTCTTTATTTCAAAATAATTTTTACATACAACTATTAGTCCACCAGAACCACCCATTCCAAATATAAAAGAAACTATTTTCTTCCATGATTTATCAAAGTTTATAAACAATAATGCGAAGATACTTCCTACAACTATACCAATTACAGTATAACAAAAACATGCCGCAATCATACTCATTTTCCCACCCATCATCAGTATTATAATATATCATTATATACCAATAATCGACAGAATACTATCAGAACATACGTTTATACAATACAGGAGAGTGCCGAAACACTCCCCATATAATTAGAATCTGTTTAATCCCTTAATACTCTTACCTGCAACTAAATCAACCGTAGCTGCTTGAAGTACCTTTTG
>ERZ779671.39-NODE-39-length-72414-cov-3.044528_pt1 | contig 72414 bp, 75 predicted proteins | sample MGYA00511074_ERZ779671 | MGnify/ENA primary metagenome ERZ779671 (study PRJEB29588, sample SAMEA2158454) | human gut metagenome | biome: human gut; feature: human-associated habitat; material: faeces | place: Denmark | collected 2008/2010 ... | reverse complement strand
TATGTTTTTACTATGTTTGAAAATAAAAAAATATTGATTTTAGGAATGGCTCGTAGTGGATATGAGGCAGCTAAAGTTTTAATTAAAAGAGGAAATACTGTTATTTTAAATGATGGTAAGGAAGAAGAAAAGCTTGATAAGGAACAAGTAGAAGAACTTAGAGAGTTAGGTGTTACTGTTGTTTTGGGTACACATCCTGATGATTTATTAGATGATACCTTTGATTATTTAATTAAGAATCCAGGTGTTCCTATTAGACATAAATATGTTGTTAAAGCTAGGAATTTGAATATCGAGGTTATTAATGAAGTAGAGCTTGCATATAGATTGTTACCTAAAACAGTTAAGTTAATAGGAATAACAGGTACTAATGGAAAAACAACAACAACAACATTAACATATGAAATCCTAAAAAAAGCATTTAATGATAGGGTTCATTTGGCCGGTAATATTGGATATCCGTTATGTAGTATTTTAGATAAAGTAGTTGATGATGATATTATTGTAATGGAAGTTTCTGCTCAACAAGGAGAAAATCTAGTAACGTTTAAACCTAATGTTGGATTAATGACTAATCTTTCGCCAGCACATTTAGAATTCTTTGGGGATTATGATTATTACAAAAGCGTTAAGGCTAAGATGTTTTATAATCAAACTACTGATGATGTTGCAATTATGAATATGGAAAATAAAGATGTTATGGATCTTTTGAAAGGAATTAAAAGTCAAACAAAATATTTTTCTAGTAAAAATGAGATTAACGGCGTATATTTAAAAGATAATGCTATATACTATTATGGTGATAAAGTTATTGATACTAATATAATTAAAATAAAAGGAATGCATAATTTAGAAAACTGTATGAGTGCTATCGCAATCGTTAAGGAGTTTGGAGTAGATAATGAGATAATTAGAGAAGTTATTTCTGATTTTAAAGGTGTTGAACATCGATTGGAATATGTTGATACAGTAGATGGTAGAACTTTTTATAATGATACAGAAGCAACTAATATAAAATGTACTCAAATTGCTTTATCTTCTTTTTCGGAACCAACCTTAATTATTTTAGGTGGATTAGAAAGAGGACAGGTGTTAGAAGACTTAACCCCTTATATGAAAAATGTTAAGGCTATCTTATCTATTGGACAATGTAGAGAAAGAGTTAGAGAATATGGAGAAAGTCTTGGTATTAAAACATTTTGCTATGAATATATGAAGGATGGTTTTAAGGAATTATATAATTATTCTAGTCCAGGAGATGTTATTTTGTTGAGTCCTGCGACTGCTTCTTGGGATCAGTATAAAGAGTGTGAGGTTCGTGGTGCTGAATTTAAAAAGTTAGTTAATGAATTGAAAGAGGAAGAAAAATAAATGAAAATTAAAAATGTTATTGGAAGAGAAGTATTAGATTCAAGGGGAAACCCAACTGTAGAAGTTGATGTAATATTAGAAAATAACATTGTAGGAAGAGCTATTGTTCCATCTGGAGCATCTACTGGTGAAAGAGAAGCTTTAGAAATGCGAGATGGTGGTTCTAGATATAATGGGCTTGGTGTATTAAAAGCAGTTAATAATGTTAATACGATTTTAAAAGATAGTATTGTTGGTATGGATGTATTTGAGCAACAAAAAATAGACCATAAAATGATTGATGTGGATGGAACACCTAATAAGTCTAATTTAGGAGCAAATGCAATACTTGGAGTTAGTATGGCAGTACTAAAAGCGGCCGCCAATTGTGATAATATGCAGTTATATAAATATGTTGGTAATGGTACTAGTTTACCCGTTGCGATGATGAACATATTAAATGGTGGTTGTCATGCTGATAATAATTTAGATTTTCAAGAGTTTATGATTGTTCCGAATAGGGACTCTATTCATGAAAGAGTACGTGTTGGAGCAGAGGTATTTCATACTTTAAAAAAACTTTTAAAAGAAAAGGGCTATTTTACTGGCGTTGGTGATGAAGGTGGTTTTGCCCCTAATTTATCCTCTAATGAAGAAGCCTTTCAATTAATTATAGAAGCTATAAAAATGGCGGGATATACTCCTGGTAAAGATGTTAATTTAGCTATAGATGTTGCGGCAAGTGAGTTATATGAAAATGGAAAATATAATATTGATGGAAAAGGTTTTACAACAGAAGAGTTAATAGAATATTATGATGAACTGATTAATAAATATCCTATTATATCTATTGAAGATCCACTTGATCAAAATGATTGGGATGGCTTTGCTGATATAACTAAAAGATTGAAAGATAGGGTTCAAATTGTTGGTGATGATTTATTTGTCACAAATAAAAAATATTTAGAAAAGGGAATTAGACTAGGATGTTGTAATGCTATATTGATAAAGGTTAATCAGATAGGTACTATTACTGAAACGTTAGAAACAATTGAATTAGCTAAAGAAAATAACTGTAATATTATTATTTCTCATAGAAGTGGTGAAACAGAAGATACCACTATTGCTGATTTAGCGGTAGGACTTAATGTTGGCCAAATTAAAACGGGTTCATTATCACGTACCGATAGAATTTGTAAATATAATCAGTTGTTTAGAATAGAAGATGGTCTTAATTTATAAGTAGTTGCACTCAATCTAATTTTATGTTATTATATAGGTATTATTGATGGAGGTGCTTTATGAAAATTGCTTTATTAATTATATCAATCTTATTAATTATAATAGTACTTTTACAAAGTGGAAAAGCAGAAGGTGCAGCTAAAATACTTTCTGGAGGAAATTCTGATTTATTTACTAAAAGAAAAGAAAGAGGTACTGAAAAGGCTTTGACACGTATTACTTTTGTATTAGGTATTACATTTTTTATAATTTGTTTAGTAGCTTCTTTCTAAGACCGTTTGGTCTTTTTTTGTTGATAATATTTTTCTTGGTGTTTCTATAGTATTTTGTTATAATAATTATAGAAGGTGAGAATATGAAGGATAAAATAGTTGGTATTTTAAATGACTCTGATAAAGCACTTACAATTTATGATTTGGAAGATAAATTACATTTATTAGATGTTGATGAGTTGCAAGAATTACAAACATGTTTATCAGAATTAGAAAAAGATGCGGTTATATATCATTCTAATAAAGATAAGTATATGATGCTTGAAGATAGTCATTTAAAACGTGGTATTATGCGAGCTAATAAAAAGGGATTTGGATTTGTGGATATTGATGATTCTGATGTTGATGTTTATATTAGCGAAGAACATATGAATGGCGCTTTACATGATGATATAGTATTAGTAGAAATAACTAGCAAGAGGGGTATCGATAGATTAGAAGGTCGTGTAGTAAAAATTATAAATAGAGAAAAAGATACTTATGTTGGTGAGATTAATTTTGAAGGGGATACTGGTATTGTTAGTTTAGATGATAACAAACTAAAAATAAAAGTACAAATTCCACGAGATAAATCAATGAATGCAGTTGATGGACATAAAGTAGTTGTTCGTTTAGGTAAACGTATAGATAATAGTAGATTTATGGGAGAAGTTGTTGAAATAATAGGACATAAAAATGATCCAGGTATTGATATTTTATCTATAGTAAAAAAATATAATATTGAAACAGATTTTCCAGATGACGTAAAGGAACAATTAAAAAATATTCCTTCTGAAGTAAGTGAAGAGGAATGTAAAAACAGGAGAGACTTACGTAATGAAATGATATTTACAATCGATGGAGATGATACTAAAGATATTGATGATGCTGTATCTATCCATAGAAAACCTAATGGTAATTATGTATTAGGTGTTCATATTGCAGATGTTAGTTATTATGTTAAAGAAGGAAGTCCACTGGATAATGATGCAATGGAGAGGGGAACATCTGTATACTTAGTTGATAGAGTAATACCAATGCTACCTCATGAGTTATCTAATGGTATTTGTTCACTTAATCCTAATGTTTCACGACTTGCCATTTCATGTGTAATGGAGTTTGATAGTCATGGTAAACAAATAGATTATGAAATATTTGAAAGTGTAATAAAATCTAGAATCCAAATGACTTATAAGAAAGTTAATAGTATTCTTGAAAAAAATATAGTTCCTGAAGGATATGAGGAATATGCTGATTCTTTACGTATGATGGCTGATTTAGCGGAAATTTTACGAAAAGCTAAAGAAAATAGAGGATATATCGATTTTGAAGTAGATGAAGCTAAAATTCTTGTTAATGAAAAATGTGAACCAACTGAAATTGTATTAAGAGATAGAGGAGTTGGGGAAAATTTAATAGAAGATTTTATGATTGCCGCTAATGAATGTGTAGCTACTCATATTTATTTTATGAATTTACCATTTATTTATCGTGTTCATGAAGTACCAAAAGAAGAAAAAATACGTAGTTTCTTAGGATTTATAGGAGGACTTGGATATCAAATTAATGGTAATTTGAAGGATAATAATCCTAAATCTATTCAAAGATTAATAAAATTTTTGGAAGATAAAAAAGAATTCAAGATTTTATCTAAATTATTACTTCGTAGTATGCAGAAAGCAGTTTATAAACCAGTTAATTTAGGTCACTTTGGTTTGGCTAGTAAATGTTATACACACTTTACTTCTCCTATTAGAAGATATCCTGATACTACTGTTCATAGACTACTTAGAACTTATTTATTTCAACATAAATTAGATGATAATACTATTTCTCATTGGGAAGATAAATTAGTATATGTTGCTGATCATTCATCTGCTAAAGAAAGATCAAGTATTGATTGTGAAAGAGAAGTAGAAGATATGAAGATGGCTCAATATATGGAAGGGCATATAGGCGAAGAATTTGAAGGTATGATTTCTTCTGTTATGAGTTTTGGAATATTTGTTGAACTAGATAATTTAATAGAGGGACTAGTATCTATAAAAGATATGAAAGGTTTCTTTAATTATGATGAAGATAGAATGACTTTAACTAATGAAAAGAGTCATGTAAAATATACAATCGGTGAAAGAATAAAGGTAAGAGTAATTAGAGCTTCTAAGGAGGCTAAAACTATTGATTTTGAAATAGTAAAGAAGGTATAAGTAATGGCTAGTAAAGAAGTAAAAAAGAAAGTAAAATTAAAGCGGACCATAAAAGTTATATTGATTTTATCCATGTTGTTGATAGTTTCCGGTGTTGGTTTACAGGCTTTTAATTTCTATCAGGTGCATCAAGATAAGGTTAAGGATGAAAGAGAAAAACAATTCCAGGAGCAGAAGAGACAAAAGGAAGAAGAAAAGAAAAATGCTCATAAGGAATATAATCTATCTATGGTTATGGTAGGAGATGCCTTAATTCACAGTGCCATATATTATGATGCAAAACTAAAAACGGGTGGTTATGATTTTAAACCAATGCTACAATATATTAAACCTATTGTACAAAACTATGATTTAAAGTATTACAATCAAGAAACTATTTTAGGTGGAAGTGAACTTGGACTTTCTAATTATCCAAGATTTAATTCTCCATATGAGGTGGGAGATGCTTTTATAGATGCTGGCTTTAATTTAGTATCTCTTGCTACTAATCACACTATGGATAAAAATGAGCAAGGAGTAATAAATTCTAAGAAGTATTGGAGTACAAAGACTAATGTGTTAACGGCAGGTTCTTATACCTCATTTGAAGATAGAGATACTGTTAGAATTTTAGAAAAAAATGGAATTGAGTATGCTTTTTTCTCTTATACTATGTGGAATAATGGGTTAGCTACGCCTAGGGGAAAAGAATATTTAAATAATGAATATACTCCTGAGTTAGCAAAAGCTGACATAGAGCGAGTAAAAGGAAAGTGTGATTTAATAATAGTTGCTATGCACTGGGGAACAGAGTATTCTATGGGAGTTAGCGATAAACAAGAAGAAGTTGCTAATTATTTGTCTTCCTTAGGAGTAAATATCATAATTGGTGCTCATCCTCACGTTGTTGAACCAATTGAATATATTAATAATGGTAAAACTTTGGTTATTTATTCTTTAGGTAATTTTATATCAGATCAAGTTGGTATAGAAAGACTTACTGGATTAATGGTGACTCTTAATGTTAAAAAAGTAGTAGAAAAACAAATTTCCACAGTTACTGTGGAGAATGTAAAGGGTTCTTTGTTGTATACTAAATCTAATAGTTATACGCCTAGAAACTTTAGGGTTTATCCATATAGTCAACTTAATTCGACAATTTTACCTAATTATAAAAGTTATTATGAGAAATATAAGGCTGTTGTGACTTCAAGATATCCTAATTTACAATTTGATGAAGTTAGCGGGTGATAGAAATGGAAATAGAAAATAGACAAGCAAAACATAATTATTTTATAGATGACACTTATGAGTGTGGTATTGTGTTAAAGGGTACTGAAATTAAATCAATACGAGCTGGCAAGTGTAATTTACGTGATAGTTATGGAATTATAAAAGCAAATGAGATATTTGTATTAAATATGTTTATTTCTCCATATAAAGAGGCCAGTATTTATAATGAAAGTGAAACCCGTACAAGAAAATTGTTATTACATAAAAAAGAAATCAAAAAAATTGCTCAGGATGTAGAACAAAAAGGTCTTACATTAATTCCTCTAAAACTATATTTTAAAGGGGATAAAATTAAACTTTTGTTGGGTGTTTGTAGAGGTAAAAAGAATTACGATAAAAGGGAAAGCCTAAAGAGAAAAGATGAACAACGTCAAATTGAAAAAGCTATTAAATATAAGTATTAGAATATGTATTGTGTTCCTGTTATGTTTTTGTATTGCTTGTTCTAAGCAAGGGCTAAATAATAAAACATTCACAGATATTGTGGAAAAAAATGATTTTGTAGTAACAGATATTTCTGCTTCTGGTGATAAGTCTGAGTTAACTTTATTAGCTGTGGGAAATCATTATCAAATATATTATTATGAATTTACTAATAAAAATGCAGCTGAAAAACAATATAAGTTATTAAAAAAGTCTTATACTAACAATAAAGGTAATTTAAATGATACAGAAAAATCTAAAAATGGGTATAAATATTATAGGGTTTTTAATGATAATATTTACAGTGTTGTATATATTTCAAATAATAGTTGTGTTTTTATTAGTTCAACTGTTAATTATCGTAATGAGATTGATGGTTTATTGAAAAAATTAGGATTAAATTAGTAAAATATTCCAAGTATTTACTTTTTAATTCTTTTTTTGTATAATTAGTGCATGGGGATGTAATGGTTTCGACGGAATTGTTTTCGCATGGATGGCAAGTCGATTGTTCACGTTACGAACACAAAAAAATAAATGCAAATAAAATTAAAAATGCTTTTGCAAACTTATTTGGTGAAGACCAAGAGTATGCATTCGCCTAATAGATAAAAAGGTAAGCGTCTCTTCTATTTGTACCTAGGTAATAGAAAGAGATTCATTTTATAGGTTATGGTTATTTTTTGTCTAGGAAATAACAAGAAATTTTAGACTGGTACATTTATTTTGTCGTTAACTACTTGATAGGTGTATAAGATTATTTAGTTAACTAAACTTGTAGAGGTTTATGTAGAGGCTTTTTCGGACAGGAGTTCGATTCTCCTCATCTCCACCAGATTGATAGGAAACTCGGACACTTTCGAGTTTAAGTAATAGATTACTAACTAGAAATAGTTAGTTTTTTTCTGCTTAAAACGAAAGGATGAGTGATAATTATGTTTGAGATAGAAACTAAAAACTTGAAAATAAGTGATGAACTTAATAGAAAGATAGACATGATATGTAGGTTTGCTTGTGTTAAATATGAATTTATACCAGGTAATATTAAATCAATAAAAAACACTAATATTGCATATGTAAAGCCTCATATTTTAAAAGTTAAAGGAAATGATTACTTAATACTAGAAGAATGTGAAGAAGTCTTTATAAATGGCTATAATAAGAAAATAAAACTAAAAGATTTAGAAAACTATCTAAAAAATAACTAATACCTATTGATTTTAAAATTATTTATGATATTATAGAAAACTAATAAATGACAAGCAGTATCCGTCTTTTATTAAAGGAGGTACACTATGTCCAAATATATAATATACATAAAACAATTTAATAAAGTATCCAAAGAGGAGTCAAAGGTATTAGTTTAAACTAGTGCTTTTGTCTCCTCTTTTTTGATAGAAAGAGAGGAAAATAAATGGATGAAAAAGTAAGAGTTGCTGGTATATATGCTAGAGTTTCTACTGAAGACCAAGCACGAGAAGGATTTTCTATGGGAGAACAAGAAGAAAGACTAATTGAATATTGTAAGTTTAAAAGATATGAAGTTTATAAAGTATATAAGGACCCAGGAATAAGTGCGAAGAATGATAAAAGACCTGCATATCAAGAAATGATGCAAGATATGAGAGATGGAAAAATAAATGTAATTGTTGCTTTCAAATTGGATAGATTAACACGTAGTGTTTATGATGTTGAAAAACTAATGAAACAAGTAAATGAACATGAGTGTGAAATAGATTGCATGGCTGATGAATCAAATACTGTTACATCTAATGGAAGAATGGTTATGAGAATAATAACTAGTGTATCTCAAAATGAAATAGAAAAATGTTCAGAAAGAACTAAATTTGGTATGGTTGGAGCAATAGAAGCCGGACATATTCCAATTGGTAAATGTTTAGGTTTTAAAAGAGATAATAAAAAGTTAGTACCAGATCCACTAACTAAAGATGTAATTGTAAAAATATTTAATTTATATTTAGAGGGTAATTCACATCAAAAAATCGCAAACATTTTAAATGAAGAAAAAGTGCTTGGAAGAACTAACTGGCTAGATTCAACAATTCAAAAGATATTATCAAATGAACTTTATAAAGGAGATTTTGTTCATGGTAAGAGAACTAAAAATCCTAAGTATTATGAAAATGTAGTTGAACCTATCGTATCAAAAGAAACATGGGAAAATTGTCAGTATCAGAAAAAAAGAAATGCTAGGCATTATGAAAGAACAGCAACTTATCTATTTACTAATAAATTAAAATGTTCTAAATGTGGTAGTTTTTTAGGTGGTGCTGCTAGTAAAAAGAAAAGTGGTAAAAAATATTATTACTACAAATGTGAACATTGTAAAACATATTATAGTGAAGAAAAAATAGAAGATTTATTATTAGATGCTTGGATATTATTACAAAGACAAGAAGAACTATTAAATGATTACTATACACCTTTTATCAAATCTAAATTAGATAATCATTCAAAGGATTATACCAATGAATTAAAAGAGTTAGATAAACAAATGGATAGAATAAAAACTGCTTATATAAAAGGTGTAATGAAATTAGAAGATTTTGATAAAGAAATAAAACATATAGATTATAGAAAACTAGAATTAGAAAAAATGATAAAAGAACAAAAACAATATGAAAGTTTATCATTCACAGTAGATGATTTAATAATATTTGAAGATAAACAAAAAATAGATTTAATGACTAATCCAAGTAATTATTTAAACTTAATGACTAATTGGCTTATGTTATCAAGAAAGGAAAAACAAAAGATAATTTCTCGTTATATTGATAATATTGAACTAGAAAGAAATGGAGATAATTATATATTTAAAAATATTGACTTATCTACTGCATATTTAAGTGATGAAGTTAAATATCATAAAGAATGTAAAACTCCATTATCACTTGCTTTATTTACAGATGATAAAGGAAATCATATAGTTATGAATAGTGAAGAAAGAACATCAGATAAAGCGAAGAAATATTTTGAAAAGTTAAAAAGTTATATGAGTGATTATACTGATTGTGATTTAAATTACTATGAAACATATTATGATGGTGAAAAAAATGATGCTTGTTTTAGAGCAGAAGAAACTGAAGAAATAATAAGACTTATTTTACTAAAAGATACAAAAGCATTAAAACAAAATAAATTAAAATTAGGTGTAATAACAATCAATCTAGATAAAGTAAAAGAATACTATACGGAAGAATATGCAAAATTTATTATTGGACTAGTAATCGATTATAAGAAAGAATTAAAGCAAATGTTCAAAGAAACATTTGCTTAATAACAAACATACACGTTTTGTTGAAATGTAATTTCAATGAAAGTGGGAAAAATTTGTTCAAAAGATACAATAATAAATAGTATTTGTTATTTTATCATATCTTACAAAAGTTTTAACTATTACGAAGTTTTAGTTATTACTGAAGTAAGATAAAACGGATTCTAAGGTGTCCTTAGCTCCCATATCTTGATAGAATGTCAAGATATCTAGGGAGTTATACATCTTGTCTTAATATACAAGATACTATTTAAGGAGGGCTATATGATAGAAGAGTTATCTTATTCATTTCATATTGGAAATGATAAAAATAAAACAAGTAAGGCTAAACAAATATCAAAAGAAAGACCTACTAACTTTAATAATAACGCTATTCAAAATGGTATTCAGTTATCAAAAGTAAATCATCATAATTTGAGAATATATGAGAATAATCCAGAGTTAATTACTACTATTAAAGGAACCAATGATATAGTTAAAGATACAAAAGAATTGTATTTAGAATTATTTGAAGAATCTAGAATTAATTATAATAATAAACAAACTCGTGATGATAGAAAAATATCCAACTATTTTAATAAAATAGCAAATGATAATAAACACGATTTAGCCGTTGAGATTATTATTGAACTTGGTAATATGTATTATTGGTCTGATAAAACGATAGAAGAAAAATATAAAATGGTAAGTGTGTTTGAAAAACAAGTGATTGATTTAGAAAAATTTATCCCATCATTTAAGGTAGCAAATGCCACTATTCATTTTGATGAATCTTCTCCACATTTACATATTGTAGGTGTACCATTTAAAGAAAATTGTAAAACAGGTATGAATAAACAAGTTGGAAAATCAGATGTGTTTACAATAGAATCATTAAAAGTTATTCAAGATAAAATGAGAGAATGTTGTATAAATGATTTTAATAAAGTTTATAATTTAAATGTTCAATTAAAAGAAAAAGAAGAAGGCAGAAATCAAGATTATCGAGTTAGTCAAATGAATAATTACGATAAATTAAAAGATTCTTATAAAAAACAACATAAAAAAATAACTGAAATAAATAAAAATGTAGATAAGATAAATGTCAAATCAAATGAGGCAAAAGAAATATTAGAAAACTTAAAACAACAACCTTTATCAAAAAACAATTTGATAATATCCTCTGATAAAAAAGATAAATTATTAGAATATATAAATGATATTGATAATAATAACAAAAATTTCAAAAGTATAAGTAATTATAATTTATCACTTAAAAATATAAAAAAAGATTTAGATGATAATTATAAAACGATTAGAAATTTAACCAACGATAAAGAAGATTTAAAAATAAAATTAGAAGAAAAAGAAAGTTTGTTAATAGTAGCAAAAAATACAATAAAAGAATTAAATAAAAAAGTAATTGTGCTTGAATCAAAAGTAGAATCGTGGAAACAAAGAGTTAATGAAATTGTAGATTTTATATCTGAAAGAGTTAAAGGGTTCTTTGGTAGTATATTAAAGAATAAATATAAAGATGTTGCAGATGACTTAAGAGAAAATAATATAATAACTGAAAATGAATATAACAAAATATATGATTTACCTATAAGAAAAGAATATAAAGAAAATAAGAAAAAAGATGATGATTTTGAATTGTAAACTCATAAAAAATAACTAGAAAGTAGAAATACTTTCATCTTTTGTGATAAAATGGTTGTAGAAAATAATAATTGTAATAAATCTTGATGTTAATAAATCATATATGTATATATTTAAAAAATTAAGATAATAAAAAATATTAAAATAAGTATGAATGTAGGTAGAAAATATGAATTATAAAAAAGAATATAAAAAATATTTAACATCTTCTGTATTAGATAATGCAAACAATAAAATTGCAAGTACATCATTTATATCAGCATTTGCAGTATATTTAGGATTATCAGATTTAGCAATTGGAATTTATGCCGTTTTAGATACAATGACTAATGTGGTTCAAATTTTTGCGGCACCATTATTTTCTAAAATTGGTCAATCTAAAAAAATTGTATTAATTAATTACTCAATTTATAGGATATCTTCAATTTCTATGGCATTTATCCCTTTTTTATCAAATGATATAGGTGTAAGAACAATATTGTTTTTAATATTAGCAATAATCTATGCAATTACTGGTGAAATGGGATATATAACTTTTGTTAATTGGAGAATGAGTCTATTAAAAAAAGAAGATAGAACTAAATTTGCTGCAACTAAAAATATGTATAAAAATACAGTAGTTTTAGCATTTAGTTTAATTATGGGAGTAGTATTAGATAAATTTACGCAAATTGGTGCCGAATTATATGGCTTTATAATTTTATTTGTTATAATATCAATAATTGCAATTTTTGACATAGCAATAAGAATAAATACATATAAACCAAAATTAAAAGAAGAAAAAATAACTATAAAAGATACTATAAAAATTCCAGCAACAGATAAAAATTTCAGGAAAACACTTATAATATGTGGACTAAATAGATTCGCAAATGGTATTGGAATAATGTATTTAAATGTATTTTTACTTAGATATTTAAAAATAAGTTATATTTATTATAGTATATTAAATATTATAATAAATTTAGCTGAAGCAATGTCTTGTAAATTTTGGGCTAAACAAGCAAAAAATAGAAACTGGAAAAAAGTCATTATACCCATGTGTTTAGTATTTATATTTGCTTTTTCTGGTTTATTTATTATCGAAAATGAAATTTTAAATTATGTATTACCGCTAATTTATATATTAATTGGAGTTGGGAATGGAGCATATGAAATATTTGATAATGTTGCAATATATGAAGCTTCAAAAGAAAAATTACAAACATCATATGTTACTTTTGAAAGATTTATAGAAGGAATAGTAACATCATTATTACCTATATTGTCATATACAATTTTATCAGAGAGTGATAATATAATAAAAATTACATTTGGAATAGCAATAATAGCATATTTAATATTAGGAGTTTATTATGGAAGAAAAAGAATTAAAGAATAACATAAACTATATTCAAAAATTTAATTACCATACGCATACTAAAAGATGTGGGCATGCGGATAATAATATGACTGATGATGATTATGTAAAATTACTTATAAAAAAAGGTTTTACAAAAATTGCATTTACGGATCATTGTCCACAAAAAGAAAAAATAGATTTTAGAAAAAATATAAGAATGGAATATAGTGAAAAAGACGAATATTTAAAAAGTATAAAATTATTAAAAGAAAAATATAAAGATAAAATTCAAATTGAAACAGGTTTTGAAGTTGAATATCTTCCTGGACAAGAAGATAATTTGTTAGAATTAAAGAACGAAACAGATAAAATAATTCTTGGACAACATTTTGTATATGATGATAAAAAAACTGATTTATTAGTTTTTAGAAAAAGTGATTATGCGGATGATGAGAAGATACTTAAATATGCAGAATATGTAAAAACAGCAATTGAAAAGAAAATACCGGATATAATAGCACATCCTGATTTGTTTGTTCTAGGACGAGAAAAATTTGGAAAAATTGAAGAAAAGGTTACTCATATGATTTGTTCTATAGCAGAAGAATATGGAATTCCACTAGAAATTAATTTATCCGATCCAAATATGTATTTATTGGGAAAAAAAGATAAAATATATTATCCATGTAAAGAGTTTTGGAAAATAGCATCTGAATACAAAAATTTAAAAGTTGTTTATGGAATAGATGCTCATTTTGAATATCAAATTGTAAATTATGAAAAAGCAATTGAAGTAGTAAATAAACATATTGGCAAAGATATAATAAATAAATTAAATTTTTGTAATGATAAATTAAATATAGTTTAAGTATAAAATATAATAATAGAATAAATTAAAAACAAATATAATTGAAATAGTATATACAAAAAATACTATTATAAAACTCTTTATTTTAATAAAAAAATAATATATAATAAATTTAGTTAGTAAGTTTATTACTTACTATCATCTTTTTGCCTAGGAGTTGTTAGACCTGCTCCTTACTGGCACCATAGGGAAATCCGCTCGAACCTTTTTATAGTTTCGAGAATAAATAGACAATCAATTCTAAATTAGGATTGATTTTTTTCTTGTTTAGAAAAAAGTCTTTCAAAGAAAGGATTGATTAAAATGGTAAATGTTATCAAGCAAGAAGTTAGAGTGGAAGAATCATTAAGAAAGAGATTAGAATTTATTTGTGAGTTTTGTAGAGTTAAACCAATTATTATTAATGGTAATTTAAGAACAATAGATAAAACTAATCTTACATATCTGGAACCACATAGAATAATAATTAATGATATAACCTTTTTAGCTTTTAATTATTCTAATGAGATATTTATTGAAAACTTAAATAATAAGATTAAAACTCTAACTGAAAATAATAAAGCACTTAATTTAAGAGTTAAGACTTTAAATGATACGATTAAAGAAAAAGACAATGAAATATCATTTTTAAAATCTAAAATACAAGATTTAAAAAATACTATTGAATATTGGAAAGATAAATTTGATAAATTAATATCTTTCTTACATGATAAACTTCATAGTTGGTATGATAAGGATGATAAATATATTGATGTTGTTAATGATCTGTATGATGATAATGTTTTAGATGATGATGACATTGAAGAATTAGATTTAAACAAAGAAAAAGATGATTTAGAAAGATAATGGGAAAGTATGTTAAAAACAGCCAAAATATGGTATGATTTCTTTATTAGGAGAGTGTAGTTTTATGGATTTAGAAAAAGAGATAAAAAAGATACAAGAACGAAATAAAAGAGTTGAATTAGATAAAGCATGGGAAACAAGTTGGACTAGAAGAATATGTATCATGATTTTAACTTATATTGTTGTTATTATATATTCTTATGTTATAAGGGAATTTGATAATATATTTTTGAGTTCGTTAGTACCCGTAATTGGTTTCACTTTATCTACTTTATCTTTAAAATTAGTTAGAAAAATTTGGGAAAATAAAAATAAATAAATGGAGTTGATTTAATGGCTGTTGGATTATATAAACATAACGCATACGCTTATGAGCAAATAGAGGAAAAATTAAAGACAAGTAATAGAACATGTGTTATTCATCCAACTGGTAGTGGTAAATCATTTATTGCAATTAAATGGTTATATGAAAATAGAAATAAGAAATGTTTATTTCTAACATCTCAAAAACCTATCATAGATCAAATTATAAGACATATTGAAAGTTGTGGCTTAACACTAAATGATTTTCCATATCTAAAATTTGACTTATACCAAAATATAACAGAACAAATTGCAACAACATATTCTACCGATTGCATTGTTTTAGATGAATTTCATAGATGTGGTGCACCAAAATGGGGTAAAGGATTAGATGTTTTATTAAATAATAATTCTAATGCAAAAGTTTTAGGATTTTCTGCAACACCAATAAGATATTTAGATGACTGTAGAAATATGGCTGAGGAATTGTTTGATAATAATATTGCATCACAAATAACTTTAGTAGAAGCTGTTACCAAAGGTATATTACCATTACCCACATATATAAATGCACTATATTCATTTGATGAAGATATACAAAGAATTCAAACAAAAATAAATAGATTAGCATCTGAAAGTGATAGAAAATTATTTCAAGAAAAATTTGATTCTGCAAAAAAATTATTAGAAAAAAGTGAAGGTTTAGAAAAAGTATTTTCGAAAAATATAACTAAATCAAATGGAAGATTTATTGTTTTTTGCAGAGATGTAGAACATATGAATAGAATGATTGAAGAATCAAAAAATTGGTTTGAATCAGTAAATGATAACATTGATATATATAGTGTTATTTCAACAAATAAAGATTTTGATAATCGTAATTCTATAGAAAGTTTTGAAACATCAAATAATGATCATTTAAAATTATTATTTTGTGTAAATATGTTGAATGAAGGATTACACGTAAATGATATAGATGGAGTTATAATGCTTAGACCAACTATTTCTCCAATTATTTATTTACAACAGTTAGGTAGAGCACTCTCTGTTGGACATAATGAACATCCTTTAATTTTTGATATAGTAAATAATAGTTTAGGAATAAAAGATATAGATAAATTTTACGAACAAGTTAAACGACAAATACAAACAGGTACAAGCAATCCAGCAATTTCTGGCTATAACGATATTGATATTGGAAGTTTTAAAGTAATTGATGAAATGTCTTCAATGATTGATTTATTTGATATTATAGATAAATCATTAACAAAAGAAACATATGAAAATTCTAAAGCAAAAAAATTATATAATGATTTAATAGAATTAGGACATCAACCAAATAGAAATAATTCTAAAGAAGAATCTGCTTTATACACTGCTTTAATAAATCATGGTAAAGAATGGTTATCAGAAGAACAACTTGAGATTTTAAAACAAATGGGAATATATATTCCTGAAAAATTGAGTCAAGAAGATTTATCGGCAATTTTGTTTGAAGAATTAATGGAGTTAGGACATCAACCTAGCCAAGCAATTCCAGAGGAAAGTAATTTGTATAGTAGATTAGTGCAAAGAGGTGCTAAATACTTAACAGAAGAACAATTGCAAGAATTATCTAAATTAGGAATAAAATTACCAGAAACAAAGGGTGAAAGTAGAGAATCCGAAGAATTCTTTAACGAATTAATGTTATTAGGTCATCAGCCTAAAAAATCTAATCCAGAAGAAACAAGTTTATACAGAAAATTACAACGTAGAGGTAGTACATTATTAACTCCAGAACAAAGAGAAAGGTTATCACAATTGGGTATAGCCGTACCTGTTAGACTTGAACAAAGTGATTATATTGAACAGGCGTTTTGTAGTTTAATCAATTTAGGACATTATCCATCTGCAAGTGTTAAAGAGGAACATGCTTTATATGTTAGAGTTTATAAATACAAAGATAAATTTTCAGAAGAACAAAAACAAATATTATCTTATTTAGGTTTTATTCCTGAAACAGAAGTTGTTGATATTAATCGTATAACTCAATATGTTTTGACTAGATTAAATCAAGCAACTGAAAAAAATAATGCAGAAATGATAAATAATTATCAAAATATTTTAGGAATAATAAATCAAAAAAATAATGGATTAAATGGTGCAGAAAACAATCCACATCATTTAAAATAAATTAAGAGAATATTAAGGGCTAGTACAGACTTATTATAATATATAAGGAATACTATGCTCTTTTTTAGTAGTAGGAGGTATTAAAAATGTATAATGATATAGATTTAAATTTAGAAGTTGATAATAATAATGAAAATAGTGTAAATGTGGAAAATCTAGTAAATGTATCTTTTGAAAGTTTAATATTTCCAAGCAAAAATTTACCACCATGTTTCTATAATGGTAATATCAGTGAAAATTTAGAAAATATATATAATTCATATAGTAATGACGAAGATATATTAAAAGAGAATTTTGAATGGCAATGTGATAAAATTAAGAAATTTTATGGTTATCAAGATGTTTCTGCTAGAGTAACTAAGGGTGTAGAACCAATAAATTTTATTTTTGAAAAACCAAGTGGTGGTCCAAGAATATTTTCTATTGCTCATCCTTTAGTGCAGATACCATTACATAAATATATATTAGATAATGTTGATGATATATTAGAGGAACAAATAGAAGATAATAGTGTATATTGTTCTAATTCAAAATATTATTATCAAGATGGCGAAATATATGTTGAATATGATTATAATGGGAATGAACTTATATCTAGTGGTATTGATACTATTCTTCAAAAAAAATATAAAGATGCTTTTATGAAAAAACATATATTATCAAGAGGAAAATATTATAAATTATATTTAGATATATCAAATTTTTTTCATAGCATTTATACGCATACAATTTCTTGGGAAGTTAGTGAAGATAAAAAAGATATTTTTGATAATTTAGATATGTTAATGAGAACTCAGAACAATAATGAAACCAAAGGAATAATCATTGGACCTTATTCATCTGGTTTATTTGCTGAAATAATTATGTCAAAAATAGATAAAAAAATGCTAGATTTTATTAAAAATAGTGAATTTGATGTTTCTTATGTTAGATATGTTGATGATATTGAAATGTATTCTGATAATAAAAATGAATTAGAAAAATGTTTATCAAAAATTGAAAAGGAGTTGTTAAAATACAAATTAGATGTTAATCATAGTAAAACTTCAATATGTGAATTTCCTTTTTTGCAAATGATTACACAAAGTTCAAAAAATATTTATCACTTAAAAGAAAGATTACTATCAAACAAGTATGATGATGATTTAGAAAAAATAGAAGACATTATAATGGAAATTAATAATTCTTTGAACAATGGACATTCTAATGCTAAATATCTTTTAAGTATTTTAAAAAATTTAATTATAGATAATGATATTTTTGATGGCATAAGTGATCATATAATGTGGATACTTATTGATTATTTATTGAATGTAATTTTTAAATATCAGATTTTGACAGAAAACGTTTCATTATTGATAATTGCTATTTTAGATAAATATGAACAAATAGATAAAGTTAAATTTATTGATAATGCAATAACAAAAAGAAATTCAAAAAAAGATACAACCAAAGAGATAGTAGATATATGGATTACATATATAATAACGTTATTTAATTTAGAAAGTAATGCTATAAATAATTATTTTAAATTAATTATTAATGAAAGTGATATTTGTGCTATTATGATACTAAATTATTATCATCGAAATAATAGTATAGAAGAAAACAAAGCTAGTATTAAAGACTACTTAGATAGTATTAAAACTTCATTGAAATCAAAATATGATACTAATTGGTTAAATGCATCGTGGTTATCTAAACATTGGCTATTATTTTACTTAAACGAAACAAAATGGAGTATTGATGAAATTAATGGATTTAAGGATACTATATTGGCTGATGTAAAATTAGATAAATTGTTAGCAGATGATACTTTAAGTACACGATTAAATATTTTTAATATAATGAGAAATTTAGATATAGATGTTTTAAATTATGAAAATACGAGATAAAATTTCTTCAAAAGTATTGCATTTTATCAATAAATAGTGTATATTATCTATCGAGATGTGCCTAGGAAACTTTTGAAGCCCTAGGTCTTTTTCATTTATAAGGAGGTAAAAATGGCTAAAGAGTTTAAATCAACAAATGAATTAATAGAAATATTAACTTCAAAAGGTGTACTAATAAAAGATGAAAATAATGTTAGATATTTAATTGAAAAGTATTCTTATTATTCAATAGTAAACTCCTATAAATGGATATTTAAAATAGGAGAAAATTATAAAAATAATGCTTCATTTGAAGAAATATTTGCAATGTATAAATTTGATAAGAATTTAAAAATAATAATGCTTAAATATATTCTTGAAATAGAAGCAGTAATAAAAACTAAAATTGCTAATCTATTTGCTGAAAAGTATGGATTAGAAGATTATTTAAATATTAATAATTTTGATTTAAAAGATGATAATTCCAACTTAGAACATATAGAAAAATTAATTGAAGAAATCAAAAATGAGATTGATAAAGGAAATGGTAAACATGATGCAATAACTCATTACATGAGTAAATATGGATTTGTTCCTCCTTGGGTTATTACTAAAATATTATCACTTGGAACTATAAGTAAGTTTTATGGTTTAATGAAACAACAAGATAGACAAGAGGTAAGTAAACAATTTCATATAAATGATAGAATATTAAAAAATATTCTTGGTAATTTAACTTCAGTTCGTAATATAGCAGCTCATGATGATAGATTATATACTTATAGAAGCACATTCTATATTAGATTAGATAAAACTAAAAAATCACCAGATAAAGCATTACATACCAATATGTATATAATAATTAAATCTTTAGAATTGTTATTAGAAAATGATCAAGTAATAGAAATGAGAAGTTTAATTACAAAAGAATTAGATAATTTAAAGAATAATTTAACTTCAATTACTATTGATGAGGTATTAAAAGTAATGGGATTTGATAAGGACCATTACATTGTATAAATATTAATTCATAGCATATAATAATATTGAAAAGTGCCTAGGAAACTTTAGAAGCCTTAGGTCTTTTTCATTTTTATAAAAAATATTTATAAAATTAGTAAAAGTCATGGTATAATGGTTATAGAATTAATTTGTTTATTTATTTGGTGTATTGTTTTCGGACTATCTTAACTATCGCACCAGATTGATTATTACTCACAATTTTTGGGACTAAATAATAAATACTAACTAGAAATAGTTAGCTTTTTTGCTTTTCAATAAAGAAAAGGTTCTAGATAAAGCAAAAGGGTATAATTCTACTATTTCAAATATATTATAAAGATTACTTTTTTCTAAAATAAGCATAAAAAATACCCTTAATTAAATCAAGAGTATTTGCCTATAATTTTATATATTAGTTCTAGATGAAATGAATTTCTTTACTTTGAAAGTTGTAATATTTTTTGCATTTGTTCATTTTCATAATTAACTTCAACATTATTTTTTAATTGCTTCATCAATTGTCTTTTTTGAGAAGAAAGCTTTGAACTATCCTCTCTGACAAATCTTAATCCGCATATATATTGACATAAATCTGTGTCAAATAATGTATCATTCAAAATTTCTAAAATTGCAACTTTTAACATTCCTAATTTAGAACCCAAAGTTTTATATAATTCCTCATTACTATAATTCTGTAAAGAAAATTCATGGTAGGTTCCTTTGTCTCCATCCAAATGATACATAGCGTCGCTATGACCAAGTAATTCTATTCGACTGCTTTTTGCTATTTCTTGTTTTTCTTGCTCAAAATTTTTATTTCTTTCCTCTAATATTTGTTTAATTGATAATAAAAATTCTTTTTGTGAATTGTTTGTTGAATTTTTTAATCTTCTATTTATATTTTCTATTTCCTTGGTACACACTTTAGTAAAAAAAGAATCTCCAAAATCTGTCTCATTACATAAATGTTTTTCACTAAACAACAAATTATTTGAGTAATAATCTGTCTGTCTGGCATAAAGGAGATATGTTTCCATAAGTTGCTGCATATCAACATTTGGAGAAATTAAATAATTATTAACATCTAATCCTCTTTTTTGTATGACTTTGTCATCGAAGTGTAGTAAATCATCAAATTCCCAACCTACATATTTTACTCTTTCTCTTAACTCGGCCTCAGCACATTTTCTTAATACATCAATATTCTTATCATTCAAGATAATTAAAATTAAATTTGATATACTGATTTTCTTTAAATCTTTAATTTCCATAATTAACCCTCCATCATAATTATATCATAAAATATTAAAACAATTTGTGATTTTAAGTAAATACGTTCATATAGTTTCACTAAATATTTATTTCGATAAAATTTATTTTCTATTTCTTTAAAAATGGAAAAATCTTTCTTCTTAAATTTAATATTTTTTGATACTTTTCTTCTTTCTTTTTTCTTTCTAATAGTTCCTGTTCTTCAGCCATTTTTTCCTCTGATAATTTTTGCTTTTCTTCGCCTAATTGTTTTTTTCTTATTTCATATAAAGATTCACGACTCCAATACGGACAATCATCTATTCTAACAAAAAGCTTTTTAAAGATTTCATTTTCTTGACCACAAACAATATTTGAAATATCATGTAAATTACAGAACACAAAACATTCTTTTTTTCCCAAATCACTACATTTTACTAAATCAATATAACAATTCTTCACGTGATATCTAGTATATACTCTTACTACACTAGAAGAAATATAAGCTGAAAGCATTGAATCCAATGGCTTAACGTACGAATCATCTCTTTCAATATTTTTATATATTAATAGTTCATCATAAGCCGCAGATAAAACATCTCTAAATTCCATAAGCAATTCTTTCCCGAGAGAGGTATTAGATTCATCACTTTTTAAATATAACTCGCCATAATTCTTAGAAAAAGTAATAGGTTTATCATCCGCTGAAATTTCCAATTCATCTTTGTCATAATCAAAAGTTAATATAAGACTATATATATCATACATATCATATATATCACATGTATGATAATATTCATAATTTTTTTCTATTATATCCATATAATAATCTTCTTTTTTTATTTGTTCCTTGTATATTTTTCTTATCAATTTATATACATCATATAAGGAGATGCAATCATAATCTTTATTTTCATCAGACGTTAATATCCTTTTTATTTCTTGAAGTATTTGTGTTTTTATATTTACTGGTTTAGAAAGTTGTAATCTCTTCCAAACTTCTGTAGATATTTCTTTATTTGTATAAAAATAGACTCTTTCATCTTTAGTTGAATATTGAATAGTATTAAAAACTACATCTGGATTAGATATAAAAATAATTTCTAAACAATATTTAAGATCAGTTTTACTAACATTTTCAATTGTTGTAATTCTTAAATTATTCCCTGTGTCTTTTAATGGTAACATGGTATCACTGTATACTATTTTTTTATTTTCAAATGTTGTATGTGGTTCTGTTGACATAATCACAATTCCTCCTAATAAATTTAAAGTAAAACTATTATATCATAAGTTTTAATCACTTATTATATTTCTGGTATCAATTATCATTATTTATTTCAATATTTATAGGTAAAATAATCTATTAATGGTATAATATACTTCACAATAGCTAGTAATTTTGGAGGTAAATATGAAAATGTTTGAGGTAGGGGATAGATCGCCATTTTTAATAGACTTATTAGTAGAGGTATGGGAAGATTCAGTAAAAAATACTCACCTATTTTTATCAAAAGAAGAAATAGAAAATATCAAGGAATATGTGCCACATGCACTTAAAAAAGTATCTCATTTAGTAATCATAGAAAATATTGATAAGACGCCTATTGCCTTTATGGTAATAGAGGGGAATAAACTTGAAATGCTATTTATTAAAAATAGCGAAAGAAAAAAAGGCTTTGGAAAAAAATTATTAACTTATGGTATAACACACTATGGAGTTAATGAACTAGTAGTTAATGAAGAAAATCCCACCGCAATAAAATTCTATGAACATATGGGTTTTAAAACTTATCAAAGAAAAGAGTTGGATGAACAAAATAATCCTTATCCAATTTTATATATGAGGTTGGAAATATAAAAATTAAAAAAGTAGAAACAATTAAAAATGTAGTATTGATATATATTGCCTAATTAACTTTGCAAAAAAATAAAACCAGTTTCTAAAACTGGCCTTTTAATATTTATAGTATATAAAAACATCACTTTGCAAATAAATATATTTAAATATTATTATTTGTTGTTTTTTAGTTTACGCATTAATACTTTAGCTGATTTATCTTCCATACCATAATATGGTTTTAAGGACTTTTCATCAACAAATAAGTCACCAACAGCACTAGGAGATGTTAACATCATGAACTCATTTATTACGTGACCCTTTCTAGCACTAGTTTGCGCTTTTAATTTTAAAAGTAAATTTAGTTTTTCTAACTCCACATAAAAATCATTCTTAAACTTCACTAATATAACATCTTCTTTATAAAGTTCATCATTTGTCTTGGTATAACCATAAGAATCGCTAGAGACAATTCTACCATTAATTATAATGCCCACAGAAGTAGTAGCTACCATTTCATATTCTGTACATTTTTTAATATTTCCGATAAAGATTTGTTCCTTTTTCATTTATACTTCTCCTTACTAGATTATTATATCAAAAAAACTATAAACTACAACCAAAAACACCTCTCTATTAATTTAAAATATGGTATAATCTTTTAAAACGTTAACTAAAAAACATCCAGAAAGTTTACTGCTATAGTAAAAGTTAAAAATAATTGCGCATGTTCCAGCAACTATTGGTAGAATTTAAGTATTAAAATTGTTATGCTTTTTATGAAAAGGAGAAACAATATATGGATTTAGGAAAAAAAGTAGCAAGTCTAAGAAAGAAAAACAATCTTACCCAAGAATCTCTTGCTGAAAAAATAGGGGTAACAAGACAAACAATATCAAAGTGGGAACTTGGAGAAACAAGTCCTGATATTAAACAAGCTAAATTGCTAGCTGCAGAATTTAATATCAGTTTAGATGAATTAGTTAATAATAACACTAATAATGTATTAATGAAAAAGGTTAGCAATACTGAACATTTAGCAACCATTACTATTAAGATGCTAAAAGTTATTGGTATTATTCTATCAGTGCTTTTTATTACTATAATAATATTAGTAGTAACTTACGTCATTACACATATTTCCTCAAAGGATAATAAAATAAGCGGTAAATTTTCTCTTGATTGCCACCTAGATAATGAAGAATATTTATATGAGATAGAGTATAATAAAAATTATCAAATTATTAACGGTGGAGGAGATGCTTGGATTTCAAATCACACAGATGTTGAAAATTATGATGATGCTAATAAGGCCGTTGCGCATATAGAAGACTATTTCAACGACCACAAAGGAAGTTGTATAATATCTGAAGAGACTAAATAAATTTATTTTTCTATCATATAAATTTAAAAAAAGAGTATCATGAAGTATAACACATAATTTATAAGGAGAAAGAGATGGATATTTATAATCAAATATTAGACGAAAATGAATTAAAATATCATAAAATTAATGATGAAATATTCAAAGAAGTTTTAACAGAATTTTTTGAAAAAGTTGATTCATCATATGAAATAAGATCTGATATGGACTATACTGATAAATTTCTAGTTTTATTAAATGAATATATCTATCATTCTAATTATATAGTACCATTTTATGAAATCTTAAACAAATATCATTACAACATGAAACAAGAAATTAAAGATGCTATATTTGAACTAGGTAATTTAAGAAAAACTAGTCGTAATTCTAAACTTATAAAAAAATTACTAAATTCTCCAGTGATACAAGATATTAGCCTAAAGGAGAGAAAAAAATACGAAATATATAGTGAAAAATATGGCACATTTTCTTTTGAACTAGCTTCCAAATATTTTCGTAAAAACAGTGAACTAAAGGATTATATTTCATCAACCGTACTGGCTCAAGAATGCCACTCTCACGCATATTATATGTCTAAAATATTTAAAGATTATTATGCTATAACCTCATTATGCAGATATTATTTTAAAGGAAATTATTATCATTCATATACATATGATAAAGATTCTAATTTAATCTTTGACTTATGTTCAAACGCAGTATTTATAAAAGATGAATTTGATGACTTGTTTGAAACCAATGAAATATTAGTTGTTAAAAACAAAGATTTAGAAGAGCAACTTTCCATAGCGGACTTTAATAGTATCCAACCAGAATCAAGAAGAAAGCTCTTAAGATTGGCCTTATTAAAACAATCTCTAAATTTAGAGCCTGATAAAAACTTAGATAAAAAAGTTTACACCAAAACCATTCATAAATAATAGTTGAAAAAATCTCCTAAATATGATATAATACGAAGCCAAAAGAGGGGATAGTATGATATTTAATAGTAAAAAAGAATTACTTATGTATTTAAAATATATTATTGAATTAGGTTATGGATCTCAAGGAATAACTTATCATGACAAAAAACTAAATAAAGCTATCAAAGTTTATCATGAAGTTTTTGATGATGAAATGTCTTATTTAACAAAAAATAAAGAGGAGACATTAAAATTTAATCAGGCTGTTAATAATACATATATTTTCCCTGACGATGTTTTAATGTTAAATGATAAGATAGTAGGGTATACAAGTAAATTTGTATCTGGAAAAAATCTGCAATATATAAATCCTCTAAGTGTAAATATTAATAATCTTATGCAATCCCTTAAGCAAGTAAAAGAGGATACCAAATTAATTTCTGAAAATAAAATAAAATCATATGATGTTATGTATAATATTATGTATGACTATGAAAATATAGCGGTTATTGATACCGATGAATATAATTATAGTATGCTTCCTGTAAAAGATTTAGTTATAAAGAATAATTATAGTTTTAATATAGGCATAAAACAGTTCCTAATTGATAATTATTTTGATGAATTTGTAGCGTCAAATAAGGAATTAAATGATATGTATAACTCAGACGATACTGATATTTTGGAGCTCTTAAGAACCTTTAGACAATGTATCAGTGAGCAAGTAGGATATGAAATATTTAACTTAAATAAAGCAAGCTCTTGTCTTAACAAAACAAAACATGAACCCAAATTTATTAGAACATTATAAAAACGCTAGAAATTAATCTAACGTTTTTTTATACCTCTTGTTACTAAGTTATAATATTTTACTTTGAATAATTCATTTGTTAAGTCCTCATTTTTACTATTTCTATGCTTTTCATATAATTTGTCAACAATATGAGCTCTCTCACTAAGAATCAATCTTTTAATTCGCATTAGATGATATTTATTAATCTCTATTGGATAATCTAATAACTCCAATAGTCCACCTATATTAGCGTGTCTTTCAATATAACATTTGTTACCATCAGGTGATAAAGAAAAAGGGGCAGAAGCATGAATTAAATCAATACCTTGATCATTTACGACAGTATAAATAATCTTTTTTATACATTTATCATTTTCCTTATCTTTAACAACTCCAACATTAATATTTTCACGTCTTAATACAACATCATACTTCAATACTTCGCTATTTTTTGTAATTTTAATTTTCATAATTCCTCCTTTAAATATTCTATATTATATTATTCAAAATTTATAAATATTCTATTAATAAAAAATATTATAAAAGTTGTGCGGTCTTACTACAAAATAATACTACACATTTTTAGGGCCGTATTTGATATTATCACACATTTTTTTTGATTTGTGAAGACCTTTTTGTTGACTAAATGATCTTTTTTTGATAAAATAAGAGTCACTTGTCAGGGGGAAAGAAGAAAATGAAAAAAAGTGAAAGACTAGAATACCTACATAATTGTAAAACTTTATTAGAATATAAGGAATTAGATACTAATGAGCTTATTGATATGATGTGTCATAAATTTAAAATGCAACCATCAGTTTTAGAAAAATACATTCCTACATTTCACAGTTCGCATTTATTATCAATGACTAATATTGAAAAGATAGAAAAACTATATGATGAATTAATAGAATATCAGAAATCACAACTATATATACTAGATAAAGCAAAAGATGCAATTGCTGACTATATTGCTAGTGATGCATCATCTTTAAAAGAATACGCCAAAAGTAGAGATATGAGTTTATCAACACTAACATACTATTTAGATATTCTTATCTTGTGTGAAGACCCATTATATGAGACTTATAAAATATCAGCTTTAGAAAAAGAAGAGTTTGAAAAAACTAAGCAAATAAGTAACGGAGTAGAAGTAATTAACAAACTTCAAAATGGAGTTTTACTTGAAGATGGAAGTATCAGAGATTTTGACTTAATAGATTATTATGAAATGATGAATATTAAACCAAAAGCCGCTGTTAATCTCTTAAAAAAATATATTTCTAATCATCAACTAGTAGGTCTAAAAATATTTAGTCAAAGATACTTAGAAGATAAAGAGCTAACACCAAAAGATGTTAGTATAAAACTTAATGAAAGATTAGAAATTAACTGCCAAAAAGATAAAAGAGGAATATTTGTTCGCGGAACAGGAAAAGTAATTTCTGATGATGAAAAATTAGCAGTAATTAATTATATTTTAAATAAGAGAATACCACTAACTGATGGTACATATGAATCTGGATTAGCTAGAGTTAAGAAAAACGTCTTTGACTTAGACAAAGCAGAAAACGAAAAAATATATACACTCGTATAGAAAAAGAAAAGGCTTGCAAATGCTGCAAGTCTTTTTAAATTCCTCTCATTTTATCTTGATCTTTAAATGGGTTTTTCTTATCAATCTTATCTATAAACAATATACCATTTAAGTGGTCATATTCATGTTGAAAAGCAATAGCTAATTCTTCACGACCTCTAACTCTAATTTTATTACCATCCATATCATATCCCTCAATAGTTACTCTTGCATATCGTGGGGTAATACCAACAGTTTCACGATTAACACTTAAACATCCTTCACCATCTGTTACATAAATCTTTTCTGTAGAAGTACTAACTATTTTAGGATTAATAATGACGTAAGTATTGAATTTTTTTTCTTCATATTCATGAACTACTACAAAATATCTTTTTGGTATTCCTAATTGAATAGCGGCCATTCCCATACCTGGTCTTAAATCATATTTTAGTGCTAATTCTTCTATTTGGCTATTAGTAAGATATTCAATAATATCATTAATAGTTTTTCTATCTTCATCAGTTAAAGGAAAAACAACTTCCTTACTTACTGTTCTTAAAAGCTTATTTTTCTCATCTATAATGTCCTTCGTTTTAAGCATAACTTCATCTCCTTACTTCCATACCCCTTTTTGACAGTGTTATTATATCTCAAAAACAGATAAAAGTAAAGAAAAAAGAGCATAAGCTCTAATTTGCAAATCTTGTTCCGATTACAATAACAAGTAATATAAATAATACTAATATAATAGCGTATGTAGAACTATTATTATTATTTCCATAATTGTAAACAGGATAGTAAGGAGTTTGATAATTCATACCAGAACATCCGCAACTTCCTCCACCGTAATAATACATAACTAAGCCTCCTTTGTTATTCTACTATAGGATATGTAAAACTGAAAAAAGTGTTCATTATGACTGTAAAATAAATAAAGAAATATTTAATTAAAATAGCCACAACCATATAATATATGATATTATATAAAATAAGGAGGCTAACATGAAAAGAGTTTTTAAATACCTTGACAAACCACTATTAATAATTTCTATAATTCTTTTTGTTGTTGGCTTAATAATGGTTTTTTCATCATCTAATGTAACTGCTTATATGACACATGCTGCAAGTCCTTATAATTATTTTATAAAACAGGGTGCTTTTTTACTAGTAGGCCTCATTTTTAGTTTAATTATGATTAAGTTTAATACTAAGTTATATGGTATATTGTCTTGGACCCTCTTTTTAGGAGTGGGGGTATCATTGTTTGCTCTTCTTTTTATAGGAAAAACTAAAAACCAAGCTATAAGTTGGTATGATTTAGGACTATTTAGTTTCCAACCCAGTGAATTTATCAAAGTTATTTCTATAATTTGGATGGCAGAGTATTATGAGAAGAATAAAGATAACCTTTCGTCATATTGGGTAAGCCTTTTTCCCTTATTTGCTTGCGGAATCATTGCTATTTTAATATTTGTCCAACCCGATCTTGGAACAACAATTATATATCTAGTAATAGTATTCGCAATTTTCCTGGCAGAACCAGTTCCCAAAAGTATTAAAACAAAATTAATATTTGGTGGAGTAGGAGCTATAGTTCTCGCAACATTTGCCTTGCTTTCATCCGGTAAACAACTAATACTAGAACGTCAGTTAGAAAGACTAAATTTTACAAGACCATGTGACAGGCTATTAGATACAGGAAACCAAGTCTGTAATGGCTATATAGCTATTAATAATGGTGGCCTAACCGGTAAAGGGCTAGGCAATAGTACCCAAAAATATCTTTATCTACCTGAACCATATACAGATTTTATCTTTACGATAACCGTTGAGGAATTAGGTTCCGCTATTGGTGTTTTAATTATTATCTTATATATGGTTGTATTATATAGAATACTTGCTATAGGTAGAAAAAGTTATACCAACAGAGGAAGTACAATCTGTTATGGAGTAGCTGTATACATTTTCTGTCATATTGCTGTAAATCTTATGGGAATATTCGGACTTATTCCAATGACTGGAGTTCCACTTCCATTTATGAGTTATGGAGGAAGTTTCACCATTTGTTTAATAGCGGCCTTAACTGCTGTACAAAGGGTAAGTGTTGAAACAGGTATCAGAGATCAGGTCAAAACAGAAAACAAATTAAAGAATCCTAAAAAGAAACATGCTTAATAAACATGTTTTTTTGTTTTTGGTAATTAGTTCTCTTATTATACATATGAGGAGGCTAGTTATGTCATTTACTTATCGTCATCGTAAAGAAATACTCTTAATTACAATAGTTACTATTTTATTATCAATAGGGGGAATATATTTTTATAATACTAATTTTAAGGAAAAGAAAAAGAAGAAAACTTCGCAAAATATTTTAATAGAAAAGTCACCTACTACCAAGAAAAATGAAGAAAAAAGGGTCGCTTCTATCTATAAAGTTGATATAAAAGGAGCTGTTAATAATCCAGGTATTTACTCTTTTAATAATCAAGAAAGAATAATTGATGTTATAAATCAAGCGGGAGGTTTAACAAATGATGCTGATACGACAGTTATTAATCTCAGCAAAAAAATAAAAGATGAAATGGTCATCATAATTTATACGAAATCAGAAGTTCTAGATTTCAAAAAAACTAAAGAACAAGAAAACGAGGTTATCAAAAAATGCATTCAAAAAGATGCTGATTCCATAAAAAATGATGCTTGCCTTGATACTAATGATTCAAAAACTTTCGAATTAACTGGGAAAATAAATATTAATACAGCCACACTAGATGAGTTAAAATCTCTTCCAGGAATAGGAGAAAGTAAAGCCCAGAATATTATTAAGTACCGTACAGAAAAAGGAAACTTTACAGATATTTCAAAAATAAAAGAAGTAGAGGGAATAGGAGATAGTCTTTATGCTCAAATTGAGGCATACATTACTATCGAATAAATTATATTTTGTAATTCTCCTAATTGTAGTGGCGATTTCTGTTCCAAGACTTCTAGTTAAAGAAAACAGTATTTTAGATACTGATACAAAAGAGTTAACTGGAACCATAACTAATTTCACCTTTGATGGTAATTGCTTAACCTTAGACTTAAAAATATCCAGATTTGAAAATACCAAAGCTACCTATCACTTTAAAGAGTTAAGTGAGTTATTGAAAATAAAAAAAGTTCTAAGACTTGGAGACAAAATATCTCTTACAGGAAATACAAAAAAACCAAGGGAAAGGTCAGTCCCTAATACCTTTGATTATAGGCACTATCTTAGAATAAAACATATAAATTATTTATTTGAAGGAGAAAAAATAGTTTCACTGAAACGAAATAATAATGTTTACTACATGTTAAAAAACACCATTTATAACTATATCAATCACTTTAAATCAAAGTCTTACATTAAAATGCTCCTTATCGGTGATACAAGTGAAGTGAATAAAAAAATTATAGATAGTTTTAGAGAAAATGGTATTAGTCACTTGTTTGCTATTTCTGGGATTTCCACATTTTCCAATATTAAACACTTTGCACCTTTTTTTAATACTTCTTCATATAACTCGTTTCCATTTACTCTTTCTCCTTTTATTCCAACAAATACATCTCCTGATTTTATCTCTCTGCTGTCTATGCAAAAGTTTTCACATATATCATATTCATTTCCACATAATAATTTACCTTTTGTTATCTTTTTATAACCAACTCCCCGCCGGCAGTATTACGTGCTGTTCTTTCATTTTTGTTATCATCAATTAATAAATATAACTATTTTTATATTTCCAGTGTAAACATTTTTCTCCTCACTCTAGCTATTACCTTATTAATTAATCCCTTCTATATATATGATTTAGGTTTTTTATATTCCTATATCATTAGTTTTTCCCTAATATTATGCTCTAAAATATTAGATTCAAGTAAAAAATTTAAAACCCTATTATTAACATCAATTATCTCTTTTCTTGTTAGTATTCCAGTATCACTATATACATTTTATCAGATAAATGTTTTAAGTATTATTTATAATTTATTTTATGTTCCATTCGTTAATAGTATTTTATTTCCTCTAGCTATTCTGACTTTAATATTTCCTTTTTTAGATAATGTCCTATTAATTTTTATCAGGGTTTTAGAAACTACCTCTACAGCCATTAGTACCATTTCTCTCGGAAAACTAATTTTTTCTAAAACTATCTTTATTATTTATATCATCTATTTTCTAGTTCTATATCTTTTATATCATACTAGAAAAAAGATTTTTATTATAGCTTTTGCAGTGTTATTAATATTTCATTATAATATTGTTACTATTTTTCCCAAAGATTACATTACTATGATAGATATTGGCCAAGGGGATTCTATACTAATATCTTCTAAGGGAAAAAATATGTTAATAGATACTGGTGGCAAAATGCGATATAAAGGTGCAAAATGGGAAGAAGTATCAAGCCCTACAAATATTACAGACAATATTACAATTCCGTATTTAAAATCAAAAGGAATTAGAAAACTTGACTATTTAGTATTAACTCACGGTGACTATGACCATTTAGGAGAAGCTATAAATATTTTAGAAAAATTTAGAGTTGATCAAATCTATATCAATGAAGGACACATTAATTACTATGAAAGAGCAATAATAAAAAAATATAATACTAATATTTTAAAAGAGAAAATGATTATTAATCTAGGTAATTTTTCATTTCAATCTCTAAATAAAGATTTAAATGATGAAAATGACAGTAGTATTATTTTATATGGAGTATATAATGCTTATCAAATGTTATTTATGGGAGATGCCAGCACTAAGAGTGAACGGGAGCTTCTTAAAAGTAGGTCACCATGGTAGTAAAACAAGTACTAGTGAAGAACTCTTAAAAACAATAAAACCAGATATAGCCCTCATTTCTGCTGGCGTTGATAATAAATTTCATCATCCTCATCAAGTAATTATAGATAGACTTTTACATTATCATATCAAATATTATCTAACAAGTAAGGTCGGAAGTGTAGAAATATATTTTTCCAAAAATAAATATCGTATTGTATCATGTATTTCTTAATGCTTCATTCTAATATAAAAAACTATCGGCATAAAAGATGCGTATATAACTTTACATATGATATAGAATTTATTTTTATTCTGTAGTATAATAAGCATATCACAAATCAAAGAGGAAGGCTAATTATGAAAATAAAATATGAATTATTAAAAGAAGAAAAAAATACTAAAGCCAGATTAGGTAAAATATATACAAATTATGGTGACTTTGTAACACCTATGTTTATGCCGGTTGGAACAAGAGCTACCGTGAAAGGACTTACACCAGAAGAAGTTAAAGAAACACATGCTGGTATTGTTTTAGCTAATACTTATCATTTATGGCTAAGACCAGGAGAAGATGTAGTAAAAGAAGCTGGCGGCCTACATCGTTTTATGAACTATGATGGTCCAATTCTAACTGATAGCGGTGGATTCCAAGTTTTTTCTCTTGCTAAAAATAAAGAAAAAGATATCACCGAAGAAGGGGTACATTTTAAGAGTCATATAGATGGTAAAAACTTGTTTTTAACTCCTGAAAAATCTATTGAAATTCAAAATAAATTAGACAGTGATATTGCCATGAGTTTCGATGAGTGCCCTCCATATCCTGTAACCTATGAGTATATGAAAAAATCTGTTGAAAGGACTTTGCGTTGGGCAGCCCGTGGTAAAAAAGTTCATAATAATCCTAATCAAGCACTATTTGGTATAGTACAAGGAGGAGAATTTCAGGATTTACGTGAATACAGTTGTAAGAAAACAGTAGAAATGGATTTTGATGGTTATTCAATTGGTGGCACCTCTGTTGGCGAAGAAAAAGATGTCATGTATAAAATGGTAGAAGATGGAGTACGCTTCCTACCAAAAGATAAAGTTAGATATTTAATGGGAGTAGGGGATCCAATTGATATTATTGAAGGCGTAATTCGCGGTATAGATATATTTGATTGCGTCCTACCAACAAGAATAGCAAGACACGGACAAGCCTTTACAAGAACAGGCAAAATAAACTTTAATAATGCTAAATTTATTCACGATTTTACCCCAGTAGATGAAGAATGTGACTGCTATACATGTAAACACTATACTAAGTCATATATTAGACATTTAATAACTACCGATGAAATGTTAGGTGGAACTCTTCTTTCTATTCATAATATTAGATTTTTAATCAAATTAACTGAAGAGTTAAGAGAAGCTATAAAAAAAGATACTCTTTTAGAGTATCGAGAATCTTTTATAGAAAGATATAATGGAAAAAAATCATAGAAAAAAAGTAGGTTTATTATTAGAAACAGGAGTGGCTTCTGTTTCTTTTTTTATAACATTATTTTGAACTGGAGTATCAGGCTTTCTCATTGTATCAGCAATTTTAAATATAGTTTTAGCATTTTGCATCATAGGCTTAACTTGATATACAATGGGAATAGCTTGATTTATTACGCCTAATGTTTTTTGGGTGTTACTAAGTAAGTTTCCCCAGTTAATACCTTTTAAACTTTGAAATAATCCACGTCTTGCAAACATACCAGGGTTTCCATAAAAGAAAGGATTATTATACATCTTATCACCCCTCTAATCTATTATATGTAAAGATAGAAAAAAGTTTTGTAAATATCTTTAAATTTGTAAAAAACTTTGGTACAATACAATAAGATAGGAGAATGTCTATGAAAGAGTCTAAAAATCCATTTGTTTCTATGTATAAAGGTTTTAAAAATATATTTAAAGGTAAAAAAAAGGCTAAAGCTCCTGTAGTACAAGAAGAGGCCTTAATGGATATGACCAATATATCACCTATAGTTAATAATCCTCAAACGAGTAACGCTACTCAACCTATAACTCCACAACAAGACGCTTTAGCAGGCATAAAACAGCGTGAACATAAGAAAGAAGACAAAAACCTTTTTCCTTTTAGATATAAAGCCAAAACAGCAACAGGAAGAAAAGCTACAGGTATCTTTTCTGCTGAAAGTATTAATGATTGTATTCACTTTTTAGAAATACAAGGTTATACAGATATTCAAGTAAAGCCCAAAGAAAAATGGGATTTTGACATTGTACTTGATAAGAAATTAGGAGTAGGAGACTTAGCTTTTGATTTAACACAATTGTCTACATATATCAAAGCCGGTATTCCCCTTGTTGATGCTGTAAAGATATTAGCTCAACAAGCTTCAAAACCCAATCAACGTCTTGCTTATCAAAGATTATTATATGACCTTTTAAAAGGTGATAACTTAAGTGATGCAATGGATAAACAAGAAAATGTTTTCCCATCTTTATTGATAAACATGGTTCGTTCAGCTGAAATGACAGGTGATCTAACCTCTATTCTTGATGATATGGCAGAGTATTATGAATCTATGGAACAAGTACGAAAAGAAATGAAGAGTGCTATGACATATCCTGCCTTCGTAATTGTTCTAGCCATAGGCGTTCTAGTTTTCATGTTGATATATTTAGTTCCACAATTTGTAACTCTTTATGAAGGACAAGGGGCAAGTCTTCCTGCAATAACACTTTTCATCATCAACTCCTCAAACTTCCTAAAAAATAACTACATTATGATTATAGTAGTAATTCTTGTAACTATCCTTGTCGTTTGGTACTTGTATACAAGAATAAAATCTTTTAGAGGCGTTGTTCAAACAATACTCATGAAGCTACCAGCCTTTGGAAATATGATTATATATAAAGAGGTTTATAATTTTACCAAGACCTTTGCCTCTCTTATTAACCATGGCGTATTTATAACTGATTCTATGGAAATTTTATCTAAAATTACAACCAATGAAATATATAAACATATAATTTCAAAAACCATGACTAATCTTGCCAAAGGTAATACCATTTCAGAGTCATTTAAAGGAGAATGGGCTTTCCCCGAAATAGCTTATCAAATGTTAGTAACAGGAGAAAGTACTGGTCAACTTGGTTTAATGATGGAAAAGGTATCTGAACACTATCAAGCCCTACATAAGTCAGCCGTTGCTCAATTAAAAAGTATGATTGAGCCAATTATGATTATCGTATTAGCGGGTATTGTCGGAGTACTTTTACTATCAATTATTACCCCAATGTTTGATATTTATAATCAGATTGGTTAGGAGTATATATATGAAAATATTTTATCTTATATTTTTCTTTATACTAGGAACTGTTATCGGTTCCTTTCTCTGTGTAGTTGGACTTAGATTACCTAAGAATATAGATTTTGTTAAGGGTAAATCAAGGTGTGATGCCTGCGGTCACGAATTACATTTTTATGAGCTCATTCCTATATTTTCTTACATATTTTTAAGAGGTAGATGCCTAAAATGTCACCAAAAAATAGATTCAATTATTCCAATTAGTGAAATATTAGGAGGGCTTTTATTTTCAACAGCGTACTATCTTTTTGGTTTTAGCTACAATCTAGTAATAGCCCTTTTAATAGCGGCATTATTTATAATCATAGTAACAACAGATGTTACATATTATATTATCCCAGATGAAATAATTATTACCTTTAGTATTTTGTTTTTAATAGTTGAGTTTTTATCAGGTGGCATCAAAAACGTTGGTATGCATTTATTAACTGGTATTTTATTATTTATTATTATGTATTTGATTATGCTTTTAGGCGAAAAGCTATTTAAAAAAGAAAGCCTAGGTGGGGGAGACGTTAAATTATTATTTTTATTTGGTCTAGTTTTAGATCCACTACTAGGTATTTTTACTATTTTTTTAGGTAGTTTAATTGCGCTACCAATATCAATATTTATTCTATATAAAGAGAAAAATAATATGATACCGTTTGGCCCATTTCTTCTACTTGCCTTTATGTTGATTTATTATAGTGGAATAACATCAGAACAAATTATTAACCTTTTAATTTAGACAAAATTCTTCGTGAATTTTGTTTTACTTTATGCCTAATTTATTGTAATATATCTGTAGGTGAGCGTGATGAAGAATATAACAATATTACCAGCAGATACATATATTGTAGTAAATAAAACAATTCTTAATGAAGAAGATAAAAAATTGATAACTCTATTATATCAACCAATTATAGGTCATGTTGCCGTAAGTCTATATCTTACATTGATTGATGATCTTAATAAGAGTTTAATTATGAGTGATGACTTAACTCATCACCATTTAATGGCTACCATGCAACTAAAACTTGAAGATATTGTTATTGCTCGTGAAAAGTTAGAAGCCTGTGGACTATTAAAAACTTATTTTAAACAGGGAAATGTAAATAATTATGTTTATCTTCTTTATTCCCCATTATCAGCCAGCGAATTCTTTACTCATCCGATTTTAAATGTCGTCTTATATAATAATTTAGGAAAAAACGAATATAATAAATTGCTGAATTATTTTAAAATACCTCATCTTAATCTAAAAGATTATGAAGATATTACTAGAAGTTTCAATGAAGTATTTAAAACTATCCCAGGTAAAAGTGAAATAGTATCAAGTGATATAGCTGACAAGAATAAAAACAAAATTTTAATTAATGATTGCATTGATTTTAATCTACTTATTTCGAGCATACCTAAAAATATGGTTAATGAAAGATGCTTTTCCGCTGACGTTAAAAACTTGATTAATAGTTTAGCTTACACCTATCACATAGATGATTTTAACATGCAGTCTCTAGTTCGTGATTCCTTAAACGAAAAGGGAATGATTGACAAAAATGTTTTAAGAAAAAGTTGCCGTAATGTTTATCAACTTGATAATACAGGTAGTCTTCCAACACTAGTTTACGCTAAACAACCAGAATATTTAAAAAAACCAGTAGGTGATAATTCTAAGTGGGCCAAAATGGTTTACACATTTGAAAATACTAGTCCATATAATTATCTAAAAGCTAAATATAAAGGAGCAGAGCCAACAAGTAGAGATCTCCATCTAATTGAAAATCTTCTTATCGACCAAAAATTAAATCCTGGAGTAGTGAATGTATTGATTTCTTATGTTCTAAAAATTAATAACCAAAAACTAAGTAAAGGATATATTGAAACAATTGTAGGACAGTGGAAAAGACTAAACATAGAAACTGTCGAAGACGCTATGAGAATAACCGAAAAAGAACACAAACGTGTTAAACGTCTAATATCTAAAAATACTCCTAATGCTCCTAAAAAATCTTCATCTCCAAAAGAAGAACCATTACCAGCATGGTTTGACAAAGAGTTAGAAAAAGAAGACTTAAGTCAAGAAGAAAGTGCTGAGATGAGTAAAATTTTAGGTGAAATTGCTTAGATCTACTTTACATACATAAAAAAATGCCCATGACATTTTCTTGAACAAAATATAAATCTATGATATTATTAATTAGAAATTTGGAATTAAAAGGTGGAATTTAATGAAAAAGATAAAGGAAGAATATTTTTATACAAATGACGAATTTTATTCAATTATCAATGACATCATTACTAATGATGAGTTTATAAAAACAAAATATATTAGACATCATGGGATTACCAGATATAATCATTCACTAAGAGTTGCTTATCATACATTTTTAGTTACCAAAAAACTAAAATTAAATTACAAAGAAGCAACACGAGCAGCACTCTTACATGACTTCTTTTTGGAAGAAACAAAAGATATGAATCAACACCAAGCTTTAAGAAAACATCCGGAATATGCTTTAAAAAACGCTAAAAAGTATTTTGAACTTAGCCCTATGCAAGAGGATATAATTTTAAAACATATGTATCCGATAACTAAAAAAATGCCTAAGTATAAAGAAAGCTGGATTGTTGATATAATTGATGACTATTGTAGTTTATATGAACGTACATATAGTATTAATAATGAACTAAGAACAGCTTATACTTTCTTATTTATTTTCTTAACTATTAGATTTAAATAAAAGTATAGCTTTTATTTTGGAGGAAAAATATGTATTGTGGTAACTGTGGTAATAAAATAGAAAATGAAAATGTTTCCTTTTGTAAAAAGTGTGGAACTAAAATAATTAAAACACCCAAAAAAATCAATAAACCAAAAAAACATATTGCAGTTAATTTTACGAGTATTGCAAGAAAAAAGAGTACTAAAGTAGTCTTAGCAGTTATTGTTTTAATCATTACTTACATTTTCATAAATAATTTATTCTTTTCAGAGGATGCAACTATTAAAAGCTACGTAAAAGCCTACGCTAATAATGATTATCAAAAAATAATAAAACTCACTAATATAGACAAGAATAAATTTATGAGTAAGAAATCACTTACTGAAAAATATAGTGATAAAACAAATAAATATGTAAAAGTAGATATACTTTCCACAAATAAGAGTAGAGCAGAACATTCTAGAACAGTTGCATATAAAACCCTAGATTCAGAGAAAAATATAATGAATCTAAAAATAAAACAAGTTGGTAGAAGATATTTAATCTTTAAAAAATATGCTATTACCTCAACAGATTTAATAGCCAAGAATGTAACTATAACTGCTCCTAAAGACTACAAGATAGCAATAGATAATGTCGTGTTAGATAATAAATACAAAATAAAAGAAAAGAGTAGTGTTATTACCTACAAAGTACCACTTCTTTTAAAGAAAAATGTAAAAGAAGAAATTACCCTAAGTAATAATATTACAATAACTAATATTAAAAATGTGTACAGTAATGAAACCTTGACAACTAAAAACTTATATAATGCCACTATAGATGAGACATCAAATAAAAACATCAAAGACAAAATAAAAAACTCCATAACTCTAATCGTTAATAGCGCCATTCTAAATAAAGATAAAGAAACAATTATGGATAAAACCTTTTTTACTGAAGAATTACTATCATCATCTACTTTTATGGACAATTATATGGTTTTAAAAGATAAATATAGTACTAAAGAAATTACTAGTTTTAAAATTGATAATATTAAAATATCTAGTATTAATATAAATGACAATAAACATTTATCAATCAAATCTACTATTTCTTATTCTTATAAAAACAATGGTAGTAAAAGAAGTGGTGTTAGAAGTGTAATCTTTGGATTTGATAATGATTTAAATATAGATGAATTATATATTTCAAATTTATATACACTATTTTAATATATAGAGTAGTAAAAATAAGAAAAATATGTTATTATCTAAATGGATGTTCTCGTAGCTCAGTTGGATAGAGCAATCGCCTCCTAAGCGATAGGTCGGCAGTTCAAATCTGCCCGGGAACGCCATTTTAGTAGATTTTAAAGAGATTTTTATAGATCTCTTTTTCTTTTTACTTCTAAAATGAAATTTTTTTCACTTTATTGTTGACTTTCTAAATACTAAAGGAATATAATTAATATGAAATAAATTTCACATTGATATAAGCGAGAAGGGATGATGAGATGAAAAACTTTATTGAATTAAAGAATGTTGTGAAAAGTTATGATATAGGAGATAAGAAATATAATGCCTTAGATGGTATAGATTTCTCAATCCCCAAAGGTGAATTTGTTGTTATCTTAGGACCATCTGGTGCTGGAAAATCAACTTTACTAAATTTATTAGGAGGAATGGATAAAGCAACTAGTGGACATATATTTGTAGATGGTGATGACATAGCTCAATATAGTTCTAAAAAACTTACAACTTATAGAGCCGAAGATGTTGGATTTATTTTCCAATTTTATAATATTTTACCAACTCTAACAGTTCTTGAGAATGTTTCAATTGTGAACGACATAGTAAAAAAACCAAAGAACGCTAAGAGAATACTAAAAGAAGTTGGCCTAGAAAAGCATTACAATAAATTTCCTAATCAATTATCTGGAGGAGAACAACAAAGAGTTTCAATTGCCAGAGCGATTGCTAAAAACCCCAAATTATTGTTATGTGACGAGCCAACAGGTGCGCTAGATTCTAAAACAGGAGTAGAAGTATTAAAACTATTAAAAAAACAATGTGACGCTAACAATGGAGAAAATACAGTAATTATTGTTACTCATAATGCTTTAATAGCGGAAATTGCTGACCGCGTTATCAGATTAAAGAATGGAAAAGTAGATAGTATTAAAGAAAATAAAAAACCTAAAAACATTGATGAGGTAGTGTGGTAATATGTTAAAGAAAAAAATGTTAAGAGACATTAAGCTTAACTTAAGCCAATTCATTACAATATTTTTAATGGTTTTAATAGGAGTAATGGCTTATTCAGGAATTAACGCTTATATGTCAGGAATGCAAAAAACAGCCGATAAATTTTATAGTAAAACAAATCTACAAGATTTAAATGTTCTTGGAGCTAATTTTTCCAAAGATGATTTAAACGATATCAAAAAGTTAGAACATGTCAAAGACGCTGAAAGAAAGCTATCTTTAACCGCAACAACTGATGATGACAAAACTTTACTTTTAAACTTTATTGAATCAAATAATATTTCAAAATTTCATGTTATAAAGGGCGAAAAATTCTCAGCCGATAAGAGTGGTATTTGGTTAGATAATTTTTATGCTTTAGAAAACAATCTTAAAATAGGTGATGAAATCACAATCAAATATGATGGATATAAATTTGTAGAAAAAATAGTAGGCTTTATAAATGTTGCCGACCATGTTTATGATGTTAAAGATGAATCAGAGTTATATCCAGATCATTCATCATTTGGTTTTGCTTATCTATCATCTAAAGAACTAGAAGGATACATTAAATATAATGCTAAAGAAGAAATGTCTTTATCAGATGAAGATTTAGACAAAATGGACTTTGATTATAAACAACATTTAGTTTTTAACTATGTTATGGTAGACGTTGATAGTAAGAAAAACGTTTCCAAGGTAAAGAATGAAATAGAAGACAATATAGCAGCAGCTAAAGCTATTATTAAAATAGAAGACACAGCTTCATATGCTCAGTACCAAGGTGAAATAGATGAAGGAAAAACCTATATCGGTGTTTTCTCTGGCTTATTCATTTTTATCGCTATGCTATCAGTTATTACTACAATGACTAGGGTAGTTAAGAAACAAAGAGTACAAATTGGTACATTAAAAGCTTTAGGATTTAGTAACCGCAGAATCGTATTTCATTATATGGGTTATGGTTTTTGGATCTCTTTAGTAGCGTCTATTCTAGGTCTAATAGCTGGTTATTACTGTATTGGTGGCTTATTTATCAATCTAGAAATGTCTTTCTTCGAAATACCAAATGGTGCTCCTGTAATGGAATTATCAAGTATTATATGCGCTATAGCCGTTACATTATGTGTAAGCCTTGTAACATATATTGCTTGTCATAAAGAATTAAGCAAAAGTCCTGCTGAAACATTAAGAAATGAAGTTCCAAACGTAAAAGCTAAAACACTTAATATTACTACTAAAGGTCTTTTCAAAAAAATGAGTTTTTCAACAAAATGGAATATTCGTGATATCTTCAGAAACAAAATTAGAACTATAACCGGTATAGTTGGAATAACAGCTTGCTGTATGTTAATAGTTTGTGCTTTTGGAATGCTTGATAGCTTAAATCACTTTGTTAAATTACAATTTAAAGATTTATATAATTTTGATTATAAGTTATCTTTAAAAGAGGGAATAAAAGAAGAGGACTTAAACGCTTTAAAAAAACAATATGGATCTAATACATCTGAAAGTTATTTGATTGAAATAAAGAATAAAGATGGTGAAAAAGAATCAAACAATATCTTTATAACCGATGCCGGAAATTATGTAAGATTCGTTGATAATAAAGGCAAATTTATTAAAGTAAATAATAATAAGGGTGTATATATTACATATAAACTTGCAAAAACAGAAGGATATAAGATAGGTGATACTATCACATGGCACTTAGTAGGTAATAATAAATATTACAAATCTAAAATAGTTGGATTTAATAAAGATCCTCAAAATCAAAATATGACTATGACTAAAGAGTACTATGAGAGTTTAGGTAACACTTATCAACCAGACTCTTTATATACTGATATTGATTTAAGTAAGACAAAAGAAATAAAAAATGTTGAATTAATACAAGACATTACAGCACTAGAAGAAAGCATGAATAACATGTTATCAACTATGAAAACTATGATAGTTTTAATCATTGTAATAGCTATATTATTAGGGTCTGTAATTATTTACAACATGGGTATATTATCATATACCGAAAAACAATATCAGTTCGCAACACTTAAAGTTTTAGGATTTGATGATAAAAAAATTAAGAAAATTTTCATTAAACAAAGTAATATTATCGCTATCATATCAATTATCATAGGTCTACCTGCTGGTTTCTATCTAACTGACTGGATATTTAAAACAGCAATCGAAGAAAGCTATGATTTTGGAGCAAGTATCACTCTTCCAACATATTTATATGCAGCAATTGGTACATTCTTAGTATCATATCTTGTATCAAGATTCTTAGCTCGCAAAATAACAAATATCGATATGGTAACAAGTTTAAAGGGAAATGAGTAATTAAATAATTATAAGATAAGTTAAGATAAAATTATCACAACTTATCTTATTATTTTATCTAATGTATGTTAAAATTATTAATAAACATTTAATTGAGGTGATACTATGGGTACAATTAGAGAACCAATCAAAAAGACTTCTATTGAGAAGAAAAAAAGAATCATAGAAAAAGGTTTTGAACTTATGTGTAATAAGGGATATCATAACGTTAGTTGTGTAGATATTGCTAAGTACGCAGGTGTTTCAACCGGTTTAATTTATCAATATTTTACAGATAAGAAAGATATATTTTTAGAAGGGGTAAAAGACTATTCTAATAAGATAATGTTTCCAATGATTAATATTTTAGATAATAAAGCTTTTGATAAAAATAATTTAAGAGATATCCTATCCCAAATGATTGAGAGTTTTATCAATACTCACACTATGAAAAAAGAGGCTCATGAGGAATTAATGGCTATGAGTCACTTAGATGAAAAAGTTGGGGAACTATTTAATCAAAATGAATTAAAAATGACAGAAAACATCTCAAACCTACTAATTAATAATGATATGAATATAAAAAATGTTGAAGAAAAAGTCCATATCATCATGGGACTAGTAGATAATTATTGTCATGAGGTAGTTTATCATCATCACAAAAAATTGAATTATGATATTATGAGAGAAGAAGTTCTTGATACTATATTATTTATTTTAAATAAAGATTAAAACAAAACATATATTATAAGTGGAGGTTATTTTATGTATAAATTAGATCCACTTCCATATGATTATTCTGATCTTGAACCATTTATTGATACAAAAACCTTAGGACTTCATCATAAAAAGCATCAGCAAACATATTTAAACAAACTAAATACTTTATTACAAAAAAATAACTATATGTATAATTACAGTCTAGTGGAATTATTACAACACATAAATGAGTTTAACGAAAATGATCGTGAAAATATTTTATTTAATCTAGGTGGTGTTATCAATCACAATATATATTTTAGAAGTATTTCACCAAAACCTAGTTTACCAGGCCCTGTTTTAATGGGAAAGATAGTAAAAAAATATCAAAGCTTTGAAAAATTTAAGGATAGTTTTAAAAAGAAGGCTTTAGAATTAAAAGGTTCTGGTTACACATTCCTAGTATTAGATGGTAATGAATTAAATATTATAAATTTAAAGAACCAAGAAACTCCTTATAGTTACAACCTAATACCATTATTAGGACTTGATATGTGGGAACATGCCTATTACTTAAATTATCAAATTAATAAGGAAAACTATATAGATAATTTCTTTAATATTGTAGATTTTTCTATTGCTTCTAGAGTAGTTAATTAGAAATTTGCAAATTCCTACATTTGTGTTATCCTATAAATATAGGAGGATAAGAGATGAAAAAAAAGTTAGTATTATTTGGCTTAATCTTTATAGTTACCATATTTTCTCTAACAGGTTGTTCTATTAGTAAAAATAAAGTAACAGGTGACGCATTTAAAAATCAAATGACTGCTGCAAACTTCACTGTCGTTGATGGTAAAAGTCAATTTGAAAGATATGATTACGTTAGTGAAGTATATCTAGCTCGTCATAAAGAATATGGCTACCAGGTAGAGTTCTATGTGTTAAAAGATAAAGAATATGCTAAAAGTTTTTATAGCAACAATAAAAACTTATTTGAAAGTTCTAAAACGAAAACTTATACGGAAGCTAAATCAAGTGGGAAAAATTATGATAAATTCGTTTTAGAAACTAATAATAAATATAAAGTATTAACTAGAGTAGAAAACACAGTTTTATATATTAATATAGATCCTAAATATAAAGAAAATGTTAATAAAGTAATCAAAAATTTAGGATATTAAAAAGGATACAGTCTTTAAAAGACTATATCCTTTTGTTTTATACGTAGCTAGCAGTTATTCTTTATTTTCATAACTACTACACATAGTACCTTCTTGTGTATTAGCAGTATCACCACAATTACATACACAAATTCCTTCAAGCTTGCAGCTATCACATTCACAATTACAATGTTTACAATCATGAACGCTACACTTAATAACTTGCTTGTCTTTATTTTCTTTTTTCATTTTCTTCACCCAATATTATTATTCGAAAATTTTTTTAAAATATACATAAATCTTTGTAATAAGGACTATAAGTGGTATACTATCAAGTAGAGGTTAAATATGAAAAAAGATAAAAAATATTTAATTATATATATATTAATTACTCTTGGAGTATTAATAGGCTTTTCTTGTTCCAATTACTTATTTGGTTCAAATACTGATTGGTTAAATCAACATACTGCTTTTCCCGAGTATTTTAGGAAAAGTTTTTACACCACGCATAATTTCTTTCCTAATTTTATTTTTAATCTGGGTAGTGGCCAAAATATATATAACTTTTCTTATTATGGACTTTATAATCCTTTAATAATCATTTCTTATTTGTTTCCCATGATAAAGATGCAAACATATATTATAGGAGTAATGCTTTTGGTAACTCTCATAACCACTATCATGATTTATTACTTCATTAAAGAAAAATATGATATAAAAATAGCTTTTATTTCAGGACTCCTTTATTTATTAGCAGCTCCCATTCTTTTTAATGCTCATCGTCATATTATGTTTGTAAGTTATATGCCGTTTCTTTTACTTGGTCTTTTTGGTATAGAAAAATACAATAAGAATAGTAATAACTTTATATTACTAGTTGTAAGCATCTCTTTAATGATTTTAACAAGTTACTATTACAGTATAGGAGGAATACTTGCTCTTTTCCTTTATTATTTATATACAGCAAAAAAAGATAAAAAAAACTTTTTGAAGTTTATATCAATTATTATTCTTTCTGTCTTATTAACATCATTCTTTCTTTTTCCAACTGCCGCTGCCTTATTAAAGGGAAGAGTAAAGAGCCATCATCAAATATCTTATTTAACTTTATTTTTACCAAATATTAATATAAATGAGGTTTTATATTCATATTATTCCCTAGGATTAACGAGTATATTCTTATTTGCTATTATAGCTTTTGTTATAAGCAAAAAGAAAAAAGAAAAATTACTTGGTATCACTATGTTAATTCTTTCATTTTTCCCAATTTCATCATATATTTTAAATGGTTTTCTCTATCCTAGAACAAAGTCCTTAATCCCATTCCTTCCTCTTGCTATTTATATGATAGCCCACTTCTTAAGTGATATTTGTAATAAAAAAGTAAATACGAATCTATTAGTCAAGATAGTCCTAGCAGTAAGTATCATACTTTTCATGTTAGACTGTAAATACCTAATCTTTTATTTAGATATTATATTAACAATACTAAGTATCTTATTTTATAACAAATATAATAAAAAATATTTTATATTTATCCCCTTAATAGTAATATCTGCCGTCAACTGTCTATCAGCCAATACAAAAGAAAACTATGTCCGAAAAGACTATAAGAGAGTAGAATTTAAAGTAAAAGATTACTACAGAACAAATAATCTGGTAGACGAATTACATAGTGGCAATGATACCACAAACTATACTACCAGCATCTATTCATCAGTATATAATCCTAATTATTATCATCTCTATACTAAAGTCTTTAACATGCCTTTTGCCCATAGAAATAAACTAATGACCCTAAATCAAAATGAACTTTTATTTCAAAAATTTATGGGCGTAAAATACATCATTACCACCAAGGATAACTTCATAGATTATGAAGAAGTAGCCAAAAAGAGTAAGTATAAACTCTTAAAAAATGATGATGTCTTTGCTTTAGGATATGGAAGTAATAATTTAATGAGTTATGAGGAGCTTTCTAAATTAAAATATCCATATAGTGCAGAAGCCCTAATGCATTATGTTGTTGTAGACGCTAAACTAAAAAACACTACTTTTAAAAGTAATTTAAAAGAGTATCACCCAACTTACTCATATACAACTAAAAAATTAGATATTAAAAGTGGTAAAACCTATATGATAAACTCCAATGATGGAAAGCTAAACATAAAACTAGATAGCCCGCTAAAAAATCAATTATTGTTTATAAATTTCAATATGGACTATCAACAAGTTTGTAGTATTACAGAAAAAAATAATGATCAAACAATAACTATAAATGGTATTACCAACAAACTAACATGTAAGGGTTATGAATATGATAATAAAAACTACAACTTTTCCTACGTCATTAGTGAAAAAAACTTAACAGAATTAAAAATAAAGTTTTCTAAAGGAAGATATAAAATATCTAACATCAAAATGTATACTCTAGATAACACCACTTTAAAAGATATAAAACATGATGATTTAGTAATAAACAAAATGGAAAATGATTGTCTTAAAGGACATATTAATATGAGAAATGATGGTTATTTCGTATTATCAATACCGTATGATGAAGGCTTTAATATTACCATGGATGGTAAAAAGGTAGCCTATGAAAAGACAAATGTAGATTTAATAGGATTTAAAATGCCTAAAGGTAAACATAAAATAATAGTAAAATATAACTCTCCATTATTACACTTTGGAGAAGTAATTAGCCTTATTTCTTTAATGGTTTTAATCATATTTACTAGACATAAAACTCCTAAAAAGCAAAACAACAGATTGAAAAATACTAAAATTTAAGTTACAATATATAAAGAATAGGAGGATAGGTATGGAAATAGAAACAGTAGTTACTGGTGCTTTAGATGAAAATTGTTATATTTTAAAGAAAAATAATACCTGCCTAGTAATAGATCCAGGAAGTGATTACCCTAAAATTAAAGAAAGAATAGGGAATAATAAAATACTAGGAGTTTTAATAACTCATGCTCATTTTGACCATGTCGGAGCTCTTCGTAATTTTCTAACAAAAAGAAGTATTAAAATATTCAAGAAAAGTAATTGCAATGAAGAAAAATATACTATAGGGGATTTTAATTTTGAGGTAATATATACCCCAGGTCACGCAAATGATCAAATAGCCTTTTATTTTGCCGAAGATAAAGCTATGTTTTCGGGAGACTTTATCTTTAAAGAAAGTATAGGAAGATGTGATCTACCAGGAGGAAGCGAACCTGATATGGCAAAAAGCCTTGAAAAAATTAAAACATACGCCAAAGATATTGTTATATATCCAGGACATGGTGATAAAACAACTATAGGTTATGAGCTAGAAAATAATGAGTTTTTAAGATAAAGAAAAGAGGTATATGATGTATATAGATTTAATTATTTTTATTATTTTAATAGCAGTAGTGTTTATCTTTTTTAGAAAGTTTTCAAGTATAGTCTACGCTATTTTTATCATAGATTTAATCCTTAGAGCGCTTACTTATATAAAATGGAACATTAACTTGTTAGATATAAAAAATGTTATAAATAATTATATTCCAGAAAATGTTCCTGCTATATTTGGAAAGTACTTAACAGGACTTCCTTATACCATAGTTATGTGGATATATATCATTTTCATGTTTATATTCATAGGCTATTTAGTAAGAACATTTATAAAAAAACGTAAATAAAATCAAAAGGCGACAAAAAGTTTAGCCTTTTTTTTATACAATGATTTTGGTGAGATTTGTGAAGATATATTTAGATGTCATTCTATTAATAAATTTTTCCTTCGACTTTATTCTCCTATTTTTAGTATCCTACCTCCTAAAAAGAAAGCAAAAGATGTATCGAATATTATTAGGAGCTTTAGTAGGTAGCATGTCAATCTTATTTCTATTCTTACCACTATCTAGTCTAACATTATTTCTTCTAAAACTATTAGTAAGTATATTTATGATATTAGTAACTTTTGGTTATAAAGACATATCATCATTTAAAAAAAACTTTTTCTATTTTTACATACTAAGTATCATGTTAGGAGGGATAATATACTTCTTAGACATTACGTTTAGTTACAAAAATACAGGTTTAATATTTTTTAATAACGGATTATCAATAAACTTCATTGTTCTTCTTATAATTGGACCTATTATTTTATTTCTCTATATAAAAGAGCAAAAAGAATACAAAAAAAATTATACCTTAATACACACGGTAGAAGTAAAAATAAAAAATAAAACATATACTTATAGGGCCTATTTAGATACCGGTAATAAGTTAGAAGATCCTTATAAAAAAAGAGCCATATTGCTTGTGTATGATAAAAAGTTAGGCTTCAATTATAACGACAGTATATTAGTTCCATATCAAACTATAGACGGTACAGGAGTTTTAAAGTGTCATAAGGTTGACTCTATAAAAATTGATAATATTGAGATAAAAAATAACGTATTAATAGGAGAAAGCAAGCAAAAATTTAATATTGAGGGAGTAGATTGTATCTTACCAAATAAAATTAAGGAGGAATTTTTATGATCAGTCTTTTATTTTTAATCGCAGCCTTATTAAATAAAAATGTAATATTCTATGTAGGAAAAGCAGATGTTTTGCCAGAACCACTAAGTCGTGAAAAAGAAGAGGAATACTTGTGTTTAAGTGAACAAGGTGACCAAAAGGCAAAAGATATTTTAATAGAACATAATTTGCGTTTAGTAGTTTTCCTTGCTAAAAAATACGAAAACACCGGCGTAGACTTAGAGGATTTAGTAAGCATCGGTACAATAGGACTCATAAAGGGAATTAACACATTTCATAGGGGTAAAAATATTAAATTAGCAACTTATGCCTCAAGATGTATTGATAATGAAATTTTAATGTATTTACGAAAGAACAAAAAAACTAAGACAGAAGTTAGTATTGATGCTTCTCTAAGTTATGATTCAGAAGGAAATGAACTTCATTTAGAAGATGTATTAGGAACAGAAGATGATATAGTAACAAAAAGCATTGAAGATGAAGATGATAAAAAAATTATGATAGAAGAGATAAAAAGATTAAATAAAAGAGATAGGGATATTCTTATTTTAAGATATGGTCTCTTTGGTGTAGAAGAAAAGACCCAAAAAGAAGTAGCTGACATGTTAGGCATTAGCCAATCGTATATTTCACGTATAGAAAAAAAGGTAATAAAAAGACTAAAAAATGTAGTTAACTGCACTTAAAAATGTTAGGTATTTCCTAACATTTTTTATTACCACGATTAATTTTTTTATCAATAAGAGTATAACCATTAATATAAATACCTGTTACACCTAAAAAATAGTTTGTTTTCTTTCTTCTTAAATAAGTACCTAAAGGAACAAGAAAGTATACCAATTTCTAAATATCAAATAAAAAAATCAACTATAAAAGTTGACCAAACTGCCAAATTTAAAAAAATACTTCCCTTAACTTTTTTTATTTTTGGAGGAGCGCTTCATACTACCAAGAACAGGCAACAAAAAGATAATTAAATAATATATTAAAAGATTTATATTAAATTCATGTTCAAAAATCATATTCAACAAAATAAATGTTATAACAGCGACTCCACCTATTTTTATTCCTTCCCAAAAACTATACTTATTAGAAGTATTACCAAGTCTTATACCATTAAAATATAAAATTAAGACCATAAATAATAATTCCATATATTTATATATTTTATCACTTAAAATATTAAAGTAGGATAAAAGGCTCAACACAAGAGTAACAACAATCACTTCAATAGTCATTCTGATAAAAGTTTTCAAATACTTTTTCATAATTCACCTCTAATAAACAATATGAAATGTATAAAAAAATATTCATGAGACCTATATATAATTAGGTGATAAAATTATGTTAACAGGAATTGTCTTAATAGTACGTACTATTATTTCATACTTACTAATGCTACTTCTAATATATTTACAAAAAAAAGATCAAAATAAAAAGTTATTAATCTTAGATAAAATAATTCTACTTTTGATAATAGTAATTAATAGTAATCTAATACTAAACTATGATATAAATGTCTTAATTTATATTATCCCCATAATTACACTTCTTTTATTAAGAGAAGTAACTAGATTAATATTAATTGATAATAATAAAGTAAAAAATATCTTTGAAAAAGATCCAATTATCCTAGTAAAAAATAGCAAGATATATTTTAAGAATCTTATTGATCATAATTATTCTATAGATACTTTATTAACAGAACTTAGAAAAAATAGATTCTATTCTTTAAAAGATATTAAATATGTCTTTTTAGAGTCAGATAACACTTTATCTATATTCCCATACGATAAAAACAAATTTGAAACTTATCCTATACCAATAATATTAGATGGTATCCTTAATGATTTTTTGCTTAAAGAACTGCATCTTACAAAAGAAAAAATAGAAAAAATGTTGATAAGAGATAATCTTTTGATAGAGGATATATATTACGCTATGTATGAAAATAATAAATTATTTATAATTAGAAAAGATGAACTAAAATAGACAAAATAATTATTTACTTTATCATATATTTAAAGTGGTGATTAAATGAATCGAAAAGTGTTAATTTTAATAATCATTTCTTTGCTAATAATTTATTTTTTAATACCTCAGCCAGAAGAAAAAAAGAAAAGTGTTGTTAAAACAATAAAAGAAAATGAAACAGAAGAAATGAGAGGAATATTCATCTCTTATATTGAACTAAATAATTATATCAAAAATAAAGATGAATTAGAAAGTAAAAAAAATATAGATCAAATGATTAAAAATATCAAGACAAACCACTTTAATACTATTTTCTTACAAGTAAGAAGTCATGCGGACAGTATATATGAATCAAATATATTTCCAACAAGTAAAAGTATCATTCTAAGTGATAACACCCATTATGATGTCTTAAAATACTTTATAGACAAAACAAAGAAAGAAAAAATAAATCTTTATGCTTGGGTTAATCCATATCGAATAGGACCAACGGTTGATAAAAGTAGTAAATATTATCAAATGGTTGGAGAAGAGGCAATTGAGAATATAAACAATACTTATTATTTTAATCCTGCAAATCCTAAGGTAGAAAGTCTTATAGTAAAGGGGATTGAAGAAATAGTTGCTAAATATAAAATAAAGGGCATTATTTTTGATGATTACTTTTATCCTAGTAATGATATTGACCTAGATTATTATAAAAATAGTAAAACAGAAAAAAGTATAACAGAATATAGATTAGATATAGTAACAAGTTTAATAGAAAATGTTAATAAAAGTATCAAAAAAATAAATTCCAAAGTTTTATTTGGGGTATCACCTGAAGGAAATATTGATAACAATTATAATAAAAACTTTGCTGATGTAAAAAAATGGGGCAGTAACAGTAAATATGTCGATTTTTTAATGCCTCAAGTATATTATGGCTTTAATAATAGTTCAAAGCCATTTGAAAGTGTTATTGCAGAATGGTCCAATATTATCAGTGATCAAAATATTAACTTATATTTTGCTTTACCATTTTATAAAGTAGGAACCATAGATTTATATGCCAAAGATGGTAAAAACGAATGGATAGATAATTGTAATATTATAAGAAGACAAATAGAATCCACTAGAACACTATCTAATTATGATGGTTTTAGTCTTTTTAGATATGATAATTTATTTAATGAGGAAAAATTTACTAATAATTCTAAAGCCGAATTAGAAGAATTGAAGAAGATAATGTAAATAATTGTCAGCCATCTAAAAATATATATTGTTTATCCTGTACTTTAGTTTTATAATTACAATAGGAAGATGGTGGATTAAAATGAAAGTGAAGAATAGTCTAGGATTTACACTAATAGAGTTAATTGCGACAATTACAATATTAGGTATTATTATGTTAATAGCGGTACCTAATGTTATTAGTGTAGTTACTAAAAATAAAAATCAAACTTATGTAAATGATGCCAGAAAATTTGTTACTTTAGCTAAATACAAATTTGAGTCGGATGCAAATATTATGCGACCAACTAGCACTAATTGTGCCGTAATAATGTTAAGTTCTGTAGATAGAAGTGAATTACAATCAGGACCAGAAGACGGTACATATGAAACAGACTCTAACGCTACAGATCAATCATATGTAGTTATTAAATATGAAAACAGTACTTATGTATACTATGTTCAGTTGATAGAAACCTATTCTAATAAGAATAATACGGCTCAAAAAAAAGGAATTGCTTTGATGAAGTATGATGATCTAGTTCAAATAGATGCCAAAAACAGTGCTATAAAAACATCAGGTTGGATAAATACAGGTTCAATGGGAGCAACAACTGGCTGTACTAATAGTGACATATATGAATAATATGCTTAAGGCATATTTTTTTGTATGTAAAAAGAAAAAATGTAAAAAATACTAATAGTGTCAAAAAATGTACAGTGACAAAAAACACTTTCGAAAACATTTACAATTAAAAACTACTATGATAAATTTTTAGTGTAGGAAAGGTAGGAGAAAAGAATTGAAAAAAATAGATCAAAAAGGTTTTACATTAATTGAGTTGCTAGCTGTAATAGTAATATTAGCCATCTTAATGATAACAGCTATCCCAGCGGTTACAAATTCAATTGCAAAATCAAGAAAGGATACATTTGCAACTAACGCTAAAAACATTATTAATGCTGTAAGAACTTCAATGGCTAGTGGTGATGTCAAAGTAGAAACAACTGCTGGTTCAGATGAGTGTTCATATCCTGCTACAGGAGCAAAAGTTGCAGTAGTCCTAACAAGAGCAAACTTAACCAGTTTACTTGAACGTGGAGGAGATAAGAGTTCATTCGGTAGAGCATATGCTGAAACAGGTAGTAACGCTGTTAAACCTGCAGGATATGTAGTTATTGAAAATAGTAATGATAAATTTAGTTATTCAATTTCTTTAGTTGATGCAGGTGGAAATGGAATTGCTGCTCCAATAAAAGAATCAGCAATCACAGGTTCATCAGTAAAATTAGGAAATCAAACATTATCATTATTAAGCACTGGTTATACACTATGCTATATAAATTAGGAAAGGAATAAATAATATGAAAAACACAAATGAAAAAGGTTTTACATTAATTGAATTATTAGCAGTTATAGTTATTTTAGCTATCTTAATGATAACAGCTATCCCAGCGGTTACAAACTCAATCGCAAAATCAAGAAAGGATACATTCGCAACTAATGCTAAAAATGTTATCAACGCTGTAAGAACTTCAATGGCAAGCGGTGATGTAAAAAATGGATCAGAAGAATGTTCATATCCAGCAGACGGAAGTGCAGTTAAGATAACAATTACATCAGATGCCCTAAAGGGATTACTTGAACGTGGTGGAGATAAGAGCTCATTTGGTAGAGCATATAATGATTCTTACGTAATTATTTATAATAAGGGCGGAGATAAATTTGATTATTACATCGCTATCACAGATAAAGGTGGAAACGGAGTTGCTACATTTACCAAAGAATCTGCTTTAACTGGTTCAAACATTAAATTAGGAAATGCCGGTAACATTACTGGAACATTTAAACCAGATGGATCTGAAAATGCTCTTGCTACTTCTAACATATCAACTTGTACAGTTAGCTAAACTTAAAGGTATCATTGATACCTTTTTTTCTTGCTAAGAAAAATTAATTATGTTATTTTAATATAGATGGAGATGATAGAATGTTACTTATTGGAAGTCATGTAAATTATAATAGTAAAACTCAATTATTAGGTGCTTTAAGGCAGGCTCTTTCGATGAATGAAACGACCTTTATGTTCTATACAGGTGCCCCTCAAAATACTATGCGTTCAAAAGTTGATAGTAAGCTTGTCGAAGAATCTTTAAAAGAGTTGCAAGAAAATAATATTGATATTAATAAAATAATCGTTCATGCCCCATACATTATAAATCTAGCTAATACCGAAAAATATGTTTTTGCAGTGAACTTTTTAAAACAAGAAATCTCAAGATGTGAAAGTCTTCACATAAAATACATGGTTTTGCATCCAGGAAGTCACGTTGGTTTAGGAGTCGACAAGGGAATTGAAAATATTATTTCAGGATTGAATGAGGTATTAGAAAATAGTACTGTAACAATCCTTTTAGAAACTATGGCAGGCAAGGGAACTGAAATAGGTCGCAACTTTGAAGAATTAAAGAAAATAATTGACGGCATCAATCGTAAAGATCTAATTGGTGTTTGCCTTGATACATGTCATTTAAATGATGCCGGTTATGATATTTCAAATTTTGATGAGCTCTTACAAGAATTTGACAAAATAATTGGTATAAATTATATAAAATGTATTCATATTAATGATAGTAAAAATGAAAGATCATCTCATAAAGATCGTCATGAAAACATTGGATTTGGAACAATTGGTTTTGATAAATTAATCAACATTATATATAATGACAAACTAAAAGATATTCCTAAAATACTAGAAACACCATATGTTTTTGATTTACCACCTTACAAAGAAGAAATAGAAATGATAAAAAATAAAAAGTTTGATAATAAATTAAAAGAAAAAATAGCCAGTATCTCATAGATACTGGTTTATCATTTCTAAGTATAAAGCAAGTAATTTTTCATACTTTACTTCTGAAATGTTTTCCTTAATAATTTTAAAAACATCATCATATTTTTTATTAAATAATGTTTCCCAATTTTCTTTAGCTAAATTTGTAAGTAAAATAGCCTCATCCATATTAACATTTATTCCTTTATCATTTAAAAAGTTACTAGTGATAGTAGGATTAAGTTTACTAATATTATTTTTTAACAATTTATAATACATAAAGACCTCCTAGAAAAAATATATGAAATAACTTTTAAATTATGTAGCACAATATTAATAGAAAGAAGGATTAATATGAAACGTAAGAAGAAAAGAAGTAAATATAGAGAAAATATAAACAAGAGAATACTAATATATCTAGTGATAGTTATACTTCTTTTTATGGTTATTATTTTAAGACTTTTTCAAGTTATGATAATAGATAATAAAAAATATAAGAATAAATTAAGTGAACTAACTCTTAAAGTAGTAGAAAAGTCTCAGGCCCCAAGGGGAAGAATTTATGATAGAAATTATAATATTATCGTAGACAATAAAGCTGTCAAGGTAATTTACTATCAGAAAGATAAAAGCCGAACTAAAAATGCTGAAATAAAACTTGCTTATCTTCTAAGTCCTCATATTACACTTGATATATCAAAACTAACGAATGACATAAAAAAAGATTTTTTTCTTGCAAAAAACTCAGAAGAGATGAAAAAAAGAATAACACCAGAAGAATATCAATCATTAGAAGAAAGAAAGTTAACTGTAAAAGATATTGAAAATTTAAAGAAGAGTCGTATTACGGATGAAGAACTTAATAGTTTTACTGAACTAGATAATAAAACGGCATATATTTATTATTTGATGAATAAAGGATACACTTATGAAAAGAAAATAATAAAAAATAGTGATGTCAGTGAAGAAGAATATGCTTATATTTTAGAACACGATAATGAGTTAAAAGGTTTTAACGTTGAGGAAGACTGGGAACGAGTTTATCCATATGGAGATACCTTTAAAAGTATTTTAGGAACAGTTTCGACTTCTACTCAAGGTATACCAAAAGAAATGCGTAAGTACTACCTAAGTAAAGGTTATTCACTAGATGATAGAGTAGGACTTAGTTATCTTGAAAAACAATACGAAGGATATTTAAAAGGAACAAAAGATAAATATCAGGTCATAAATAGACATAGTTTAAAATTAATTAGTAGTGGTAGAAGAGGAAATGACATCGTTTTAACCATAGATATCAATCTGCAGCAGCAAATAGAAAACATTTTAAGTGAGGAGATAATAAAAGCTAAAAGTGAGCCTAATACTAATTATTATGATCATAGCTTTGCCATGATTCAAGATCCTAACACTGGAGAAGTTTTAGCAATGGCTGGAAAAAAAGTAGAGTGGGAAGATGGTAAGTGGGTAGCACATGATTATACTCCCGCTATGTTAACATCTCCTATGACCCCAGGTTCTGTTGTAAAAGCAGCCTCTATGTTAGTAGGATATAATAATAATGCTATAAAAATAGGAGAGTATATGATGGATGAATGTGTAAAAATTGCCTCAACTCCCAAAAAGTGTTCTTGGCGTAACTTAGGATATATAAATGATATAGATGCCTTAGCTCTATCAAGCAATGTTTATCAGTTTAAAACAGCTATGAGAGTCGCTGGAGCAAACTATACATATAACATGCCGTTTAAAATATATAATGATGCTTTTTCAAAATATCGTAATATGTATCATTCTTTTGGCTTAGGTGTAAAAACAGGAATAGATTTACCTTTAGAAAGTACTGGTTATACTAGTAAGGATGAAACACCTGGTCTTTTACTAGACTTTGTTATGGGACAATTTGAAACCTATACACCTGTACAATTATCGCAATATGTCTCAACTATCGCTAATGGTGGAAACAGATTAAAACCCCACTTATTAAAAGAAGTACGCTCATCAAGTGCCACTAATGAAATAGGAAAATTACAAAAGACAATTACTCCAGAAAGATTAAATTGTATCGATACCAAAGAAGAATATTTTAATCGAGTAAAAGAAGGCCTTCACGCTGTTACTATGTCAAGCTATGGTTTAGGAAAAAATTATATTGACAAAAGTCATGATCCTTCTGGTAAAACAGGTACCTCTCAAAGCTTTTTAGATACTGATAATGATGGTATAATTGATACCGAAACTATTTCTACGGCCTTTATTGGTTATGCTCCAACGACAAATCCTAAAATGTCTATTGTCGTAACTAGTCCAGACTCATCTCACCCTAATAGTCAAACAGACTACAATAGCCTAGTTAACCTACACATAACTAAGAAAATATCAGCAAAATACTTTGAATTATATCCCTAAAAAGCAAAAAAAACTAAAAAAACTTTGCAATATAGACAATACTTTGCTATAATGTATACAGACGTTTCGTGTAAGGAGGTGTTTTTCGTGGCAAAGAAAGTTGGAAATAGACAAAATAAAACACTAAAGTGCAGTGTTTGTGGTGAAGAAAATTATCGTGAAGAAAGAAATGTAAAAAATAGTGATAAACTAGAAATCAGCAAATATTGTTCTAGATGTAGAAAACACACAACACATAAGGAAAAGAAATAAAATAAGATAATATCTTATTTTTTGGTTATGGAGGATAAATATGACTAACTCAAATGATTTTAAAGTAGGAGTAACTATTGAAGTTGATAATGCCATTTATACTATTTTGGAATTTCAACACGTTAAACCTGGTAAAGGAGCAGCAATAGTTAAAACTAAACTAAAAAACCTAAGAACTGGTTCAATTATTGAAAAAACATTTAATGCAGGTGAAAAAGTTGCGTTAGCTAGAATTGAAAAGAAAAATATGCAGTTCTTATATGAAATGAATGGAACTTATTATTTCATGAATATGACTACGTATGAACAAATCGAACTAGATAAGTCATTAGTAGAATATGAATCAAAATTCTTAAAAGAAAACTTAGAAGTAATTATGATGTTCTATGGTGATGAAGTTTTAGGTATAACTTTACCTGATAAAGTAGTTATGAAGGTTGTTAGAACTGAAGCAGCAGTTAAAGGAAACACAACAAACAGTGCTATGAAAGACGCTGAAGTTGAAACTGGTTTAGTTGTAAAAGTACCATTATTCATTAATCAAGATGAAGAAATATTAATTTCTACAAAAGATGGTAAATATGTTTCAAGAGCTTAATTGAGCTCTTTTTATTTTGTTTAACTTGAAAAGAAAAAGAACTTATGACATAATACTAGGCAAGAGGTTTTTATGATGCAGTACGGATGGGATAAAAAAGAAATAATTGAAACAAGAAAAATATATTATAATTTAGAAAAACAGTTTTCTAATAACAAAGATCATTTATCAATTAAAAATAGTAGAAATTATAATGAAACTAGAGAATACTATAACTTATTATTTGAGATTTTAACGGCTCCAAATGGCGAAGATATCAAGCAGAGTAATAAGGAACTTCTAAAAATAATTAGAGAAGAATATGCCTATGAAGAGGAAATAAACTATATTGATAAACAAATAATTCTTTCCTTACAGGACATAATTCAAAAAGAAGAAACTATGCCTGATAAATTAATATTAAGCCAAACAAATTTTACCGATAAAGAAAAAATAGAACTTGTTGGTGATATGATTCAGTCAAAATTAACTAAAGAGCATTACTTATATTTTAAAAATCTATTTATTGATAATAAAAATCATATTTTATTTTCAGATACAATAGACTCCGTATTTTTATATAACTCCTACAATAACGACCGTCACGTAATTATCGAAAAATGCAATAACATTTCAGAAATTTTAGATATAGCTCATGAAGCAGGTCATAATTATCGGAACTGTATTAATCCTATTAGAACTCTTAATGACAATGACATAGTAGGTGAAGTTGAATCAATGTGGTATGAATTATTAATGGATTCTTATCTAATAGAAGAGGAAGTTTATAAAGACGATGCCATAGGCTTAATCACAGATACATTTAGTAGTGTTGAAAAGAAGACCATTGTCTCTGGTGTATGTTTAAGAAATGATATACAATCAATAAAAAGTATCCAAGAATTTACTAAAATGGCACAGGAATATAACTTATACGAAAAAACGAATAGTAATTCTAATACAGATTTATTATCTTTAATATATAAAGCAAAATGCGAAGCTACCCATATTTATATGTATTCACTTCTAGTGGTATTAGAGCTTTTGGAAATATATAAACAAGATAAAAAAAGAGGCCTTCTTTGTTACGAAAACTTTGTAAGTAGATTAGATAATGCTTCAAACTATAGCCTTGTTAAAGAGTTAAACAATGACTACATTACCTTTAACAATCTAAATAATTACAAAAAGTATAGACAAAAATTGCTTCGTAAAGTGAGATAATATTTACAGGATAAAAAATAAAAATTATAATAAGGATAGGAGGCTAATTATGTGTGAAGGTAATCTAAATTTTCAAATCCTTTTAGATAACAAAGACTTAGTAGCAGAAAAGGTCTTAGAATGTATAGACAAAAACTTTTCCATAGAAGAACAAGAAAAAATATATGTTGCAGAAATTGATACCAAGTATATTGATGGAATAGGTCTATGTAACCACTATCATATACCAAGAAAACAGGGTGCCAACTGTCTTATAGTTGAATGTATAAGAAAAGATATTAAAAAATATGTTGCCTTATTAATACCAGTTGGTTATAAATTTAATATGTCATCAACAGTTCGTAAAAAGACAAATTCTAGGATGGTTTCAGTAGCAAATCTTAACTATGTTTTAGAAAAAACGAAGGTCGAAGAAAATAGTATAAATCCATTATGTATTCCGCCTACTTGGCCCATATATGTTGACCCCAAATTATTAGATATTCCAAATATAATCTGTGGTAGTGGATTACAAAAATCAAAATTATTAATTCCAAGCAAATATCTCTTAAAATTACCTAATGTAGAATTAGTCGCAGATTTAGCGAAAGAAATTAAGGAGGAAAAAAATGAATAAAGTAGCCTTAGTAACGGGAGCAAGTAAAGGAGTTGGAAAAGCAATTGTTATAGAGCTTGCTAAAAGACATATTGATGTAGTTATTAATTATTTACATAGTGAAAATGAAGCTAAAAATCTAGCAGAGTTTATTAATAAAAATTATGGTGTATCTTCATTAGTTATAAAAGCAGACGTTGGAAAAGAAGATGAAGTAGAAAATATGTTTCAACAAATAGCTGAAAAATATCAAAAGTTAGACTACCTTATAAATAATGCTGCTATCGCAAACGATAGTGTATTTTTAGACAAAACAAAGGAAGATTTTCTGAATGTTTACAGTACTAATCTTGTTGGTCCTTTTCTTTGCAGTAAACATGCCCATAAATTAATGCCTAAAACAGGCTGTATTGTAAATATTTCATCAACAAATGCCATCGATACATTCTATACCTATAGTGCTGACTATGATTGTAGTAAGGCAGCTCTCATTTCTCTTTCCAATAATCTAGCAGTAGAACTTGCTCCAATAAGAGTAAATACCGTTGCTCCAGGGTGGATTAATACATCGATGAATAAAGATTTAGAGGAAGAATTTTGTTGTGAAGAAAAGAAAAAAATTCTTTTAAATCGCTTTGCTGAACCAAATGAAGTAGCAAAAGTTGTTTCATTCCTTTGTAGTGAGGATGCAAGCTATATTAATAAAAGTGTTATCAGAGTAGATGGAGGATTTTATGAATAAAGAAAAATTAGTTTTAGAATGTGAGAATGATCTTTCACAAGAATTTAAAAAGATAGATGAGATAGAGTTTTATAACAGTAAAAAAGTACTTGATGCCTTTCATAAAGAAAGTGTTGTAGAAAGTGATTTCAATGAAACAACAGGTTATGGCTACAATGACTTCGGAAGAGATAAGATTGAACGCATTTTTGCTCGTATATTCAAAGCCGAAAAAGCTGTTGTTCGTGGTCAATTTATATCAGCAAGCCATGCTTTATGCGTAACCTTTTTTGCTCTTTTAAGACCAAATGATACCCTTCTTTCCATCACTGGTAAACCTTATGACACTCTAGATGAAGTAATAGGATTAAAAGAAAATAGCTCCTCTCTAAAAAGCTTTGGTATCTTCTATGAACAAATAGACCTAGTCGATAATGATTTTGATTATGAACGTATTTCTTCATTTCTAAAAGAAAATAAAGTAAAGGTTATTGAAATACAACGTTCTAAGGGATACTCTACTAGAAAAAGTATTGGCATTGATAAAGTAGAAAAAGTAATCAAACTAATAAAAGAAATAGATGAAAATATCATTGTAATGGTCGATAACTGCTATTGTGAATTTGTATCATATAAAGAACCAATTGAAGTGGGGGCTGACATAGCAGTAGGATCTCTCATAAAAAATTTAGGTGGTGGTATTGCTCCTAATGGTGCCTACGTCGTTGGTAAAAGTAATTTAATAGACTTAGTAGGTGAAAGATTAACTCTTCCTGGAGAAGGATTAGAAGTAGGACCATCACTAGGAATGAATAAAAAAATATTACAAGGTTTATATATGGCCCCAAGTGCTGTTGGTAGTGCTCTTAAAACAGCTATTTTAACCAGTAAAGTTATGGAAACACTAGGTTATGAAGTAGAACCACGTTACAATGATGAAAGAGTAGACATCGTTCAAAATATTACTTTTGGCTCTAAAGAAAAAATGGTAAAATTTTGTTCTGGCATTCAAACATCTTCCGCTATCGATTCTAATTCAGTCGTTGAAGGCTGGGATATGCCAGGATATGATGATCCAGTAGTTATGGCATCTGGTTCATTTACTCAAGGTTCATCAATTGAATTAAGTTGTGATGGCCCATTAAGAGAACCATATATTGCTTATATGCAAGGTTCCTTGACATATGATTATGGAAAATTAGGTTTAATAAGTGCTTTAGAATATTTAGATAAATAACTTTCATAAACTCCTCTTACTTAACATAGTATAGGATAGATAGAGGAGGATATACATGAATAAACAAAACTTATGGTTTTTAACTTTATTCAGTTTAATACTAGTATTAGGAATTTATTATGTGACTATGCCAAATGAATTATTATTAGGCAAAAATGAGAGTACTGTAAAAACTACCGCTCAAAAATCTACTAAAAAAACAACCGTCAAAGAAAATTCTACCTTAGAAGCCATGCGAGTCAGTCTAGAAGAAGAACGTAATGAGCAAATGACCGCGCTACAAGCCCAATTAACAAGTGACAAAATAACAACAGAAGAAAAAAACAACGCATATGAACAATTAAAATACCTAAATCAATTACAAGGAAAAGAAGAATCTTTAGAAAAAAAGATTAAAGAAAAATACAACTTAAATTGCTTTGTAAAAATAGATAACTCTAACATCACAACCGTTTGTATTTCTTCTAAACACGATAATGCTTTAGCCAATAACATCATGCGTCTTATTCAAGAACAATATGAAAATAAAATGTACATAAGTGTAAAATTTGAAAAGAAGTAACTAAAATATACATTCCTACATATAATATCTTAGTAAAAGTATGAGAGGATGTATTTTTAATGTCTAAAAAGATATTAACAATGAGGGAGAAAGAGATATTTTCTAAGTTGATTGAAAATATGACTACTAAACAAATCGCTCAGTCACTGAATATCAGTGAAAAAACAGTTAGAAATCATATTTCTAATGTTATGCAAAAATTAGGTGTTAATGGTAGAGCAAGTGCAGTTGTTGAATTAATTAAACTGGGAGAATTAAAAATAAACTAATACCATCATTGTTATATACTAATTAAGAAATATTATTTGGAATATAATAATATTTTTTTCATATATATTAATAGGTGATTTTATGATAAAAGATAAGGCTTTAAAAAAAATCTTAGTGGCATCGACTACCTTACTTATTATCTTAACAATCTATGTGATTAAAGATTTTTCTAAACCAAATACTTTGCAAACTAACTTAGAGTTAGAATATGTAACCGGAGTAGGTACCAATAATATCTATCTTCTTAATAAAAATGGCCTTTTAGTAAAAAGTAAGATTTTGATTACTGAAAATAATAAGGAAAAACAAATCAAAACAATATTAAAAAATTTAACTATCGGTCAAAACAATAATTACCCAGATGAATTAAGTGGAACAATTCCAAAAGACACCAAGGTTAAAAACGTTGTATATGATGAGGGATATGTTACTATAGATTTTTCAAAAAATATATTAGGTGTTAAAGAGTCAAAGGAAAACAGCATGCTTGAAAGCATTGTTTATAGTATTTTTGATCTTAAGGATATTAAAGGCATAATCATTCAAGTAGAAGGTGAAGTTTTAGGAAATTACCCCAACTCTAAAGCCAAAATAACTTATCCTTTAACAAAAAGTATAGGAATAAATAAAGAGTATAACCTTCATCAAAGAAATAATATTAATAAGGTAGTAGTTTATTACTTAGAAGAAATTGATAATAAAAACTATTATGTACCAGTAACAAAATATCTAAATGATCCAAATGATAAAATCAAAATCATCATTGATTCTCTTACGACTAGTTATATATATGAACCTAATTTAATGAGCTTTTTAAATAGTAATGCTAAACTTAATAGTTATAGTGAAAAAGAAAATGTTTTCTTTTTAGACTTTAATACTAATTTATATGATAGTAAGGATAAAGTTTTAGAGGAAGTAATTTATAGCATTAGTTATTCTATTTTTGATAACTATGATGTCGGAAGCATCGTATTTAGTGTAGATGGTAAAAATATCAAAACAGTTTCCCTAATGGATGATACCAAGAGTAAAAACTAGTATAAATTGACATATATTAGTCAAAATAATATTAAATAGAAGAGAAAATAAATAAAAAATTTGACAAAATAACATTAATGTGCTATAATGTGTGTACTTTGAAGGTACAGGGCATTAATACGATTAGGGGGCGTTATAATGACAGAAGCTAAAAATATGTATATATTTGAATATTTAGATGAGAATGATTTCAGAAAGAAAGAAAGATCAGTAAGAAAGTATAATATGCTTGCTTATAAGAAATTAACATTCGACTATTATCCAAAACTACGTAAGGGTGAATTTCTTGGTGAACTTATTAGAGAAGATGAAAAGACTAAAACTAAAACATATGAGTTAAAGTTACCAACAGATGAATTATTTACAAAAGTTCATGGTGAAATCAGACTTCATTATACAGTATATACTGAGAAAAAAATTATTTTACTTACTAATATTACTCCAGAAGGTATTTTAGATGAAGGACATCGAGCTGAACTTTCAACTTATAAAGGTGTTATGATATCTAAAAAAGATCCTGAAAGAGATATGTTTAAAATTAATTTATTAAATATGTTAGATAAATAATTATGGTTACTACAGTAATCATTTTTCTTTCTCTAGGAATAGGTAAGTAGACTTTCTTGCTATAATTTGCTAAAATGTAAATGGTGATTATTACGAAAAAAGTAAAAATTATATTTTATATATTTTCAGCATCATTATTAAGTATATTACTATTTGCTTTTATAGCATCATTTTCTTTTGAAAGCATGTATTATAATAAAGATGATGATACTTTAATACGTTTAAACAAAGAAGATGGTTCGAGTATTTTTATCTATAGTGATAAAGATAGAGAAATTAAAGGTACGTCAACAATAATTGATGGCAAGATTACTTTCTTAGTAAACGATCATAAGGTTTTAACTGCGACATATTATAGTAACGCAAAAAAACTAGTTATAACTGGAAAAATAAATGACAAAAATTATAAAAACAAAGAATATAAACAAGTTAGTTCCTTTAAGGAATATTTAAAAGCTATATTTTAGGAGGTAGAAATTATGATATATATATCAGGCTTTTTATTATTAGAATTATCAAGTGTTTTAATATCACGTGCATTTTTTGAAAGATTGCCAATGTCATCAGTATTGAATGTTGCAAAAAAGGGTTATAGAATAAAACCTTATAGAGAAGAAGACTTTTCATTCCTATTAAATGAGTATGAAGAGCAATTAATAAAAATTAAATCTATGAAAAATTTAGCTATGTTAATACCAGGTTATAATATTGCTAAAGCCTATTCAAAAGTCAAATCAATACAAGAAGATATAATAGATGAAGCTCAAAGTAAAGACATTATTTATGAAATAACAGATACTGAAAGAAGAGAATATAATACTTTAACTAATCATGATGATAAATATTTATGGACACTATCTTTTAAACAAGAAGAACTAGAAATAAAGGATATTCCTAAAAAAAATATTATGGACAAAGAAATTAATTATCAAACTCTTTTTTATCCTAAACTTAAAGATAAATATTCTGTAGAAGATGTAGAAACTTTGAATAGTTTAACCGGATATGGTTATAAATTAGGAACAATAGAAGGTATTCCTACAGCTATTATTGGTATATATGATTGTGATATGAAATTTGATATGGTAAATATCAAAGAAGAGGGCAAGGAATATCACGAATTTAAGTCTGTTTCTAAAAAAGAAGCTGAAGCAACTAACATGCAATTTGATGTTTATAGTTACATAAATATAGATTCTATGGCATTTAGTGAAGAAATGGAAAAAATTCACTTTTTAAATAAAATCCAGAACTTAGAATTAAGTGATACTATTTTAGAAAAAACAGAAAACACAGTTATGGAAGAAAACCAAGAAGATTCAAAAGAAAAAAGCAAAGTTTTAACATTATCATTCAAATAAAAAAATAAATCTAATATGATTTATTTTTTTGTGAACTTTTTACATTTAACTAACTTATCAATCCTAAATGTTGTTTCAAAAGATTTTAAATATTGTCTTAAAAAATATATTTTATCAAGATTATTATCAAAAATCATATCACATAACTCTAATGCCTGTTCTAAATATATTTGATTATATGAGTATATCTGATAATTTTTCTTATTATGTTTATATCTAGCATCTATAATATCATCATTAAATTTAGTACTTTTGGCGTATAACAATAATTTAGAAAAAAGATTAACATTATTTTGCCAAATTACAGGATCAAGTGTTCCATTTGGACAACGAAATTCTATTGTGTTACCTTCTTTTTTTACAGAACTTATAAGATGAACGTGTCCAAAATTAACTGCGTTATTTTCCATGTCGCCGATTTGAAATAAGACTTCTGAAAGTGGAATGCTTGACTTTTTAAAATACTTATAATCATTTTTAAATTCCTCTGCCATACTCGCCGCATATTGAAATATTCTTGGTCTAGGATTCAAAAACTCTCCATATGAAAATCTATAAATAATATTTTCATAAGTCGACCATAACTTAAAAAAGTTAAGCCAATTCTTTTTATCACTTTCAAGAATTTGAGAACCAATATGAACATGGCCTCCAGCATTTTTAAAAGAAATATTCGTATTTATACTATTAGCTTTCTTTAAAACCGCATTGCAAATTTTTTTTAACATTTGCCAATTAGCCTTATTATCAACTAGTATAGGTGAGTTTATTTCAGCACCTCTTTCTAGTGATGAGTCACAACGAACTGGCCATAATTCCGAAAAATACCTTTCTAATAATAGGCGAGTAGTAACAGTATTAATTCCTTCAAACTCTATTTCAAGCCCAAAAGTATTATTACTATCTAAATTAATATTATTTCTAAGTTCTAGTTTATATTTATTTTCTAAAGCAAATAATTCCTGTAAATCATATCCTTTCAAATTAGAAAAAATGCAATTATCTTTAGGAGGCAAATATTTAAATATTGTAAAGTCATTTACTAGTTCATCTTCATTCATCGTTATTTCCTCAATCTATTATAGTTATCCATCTCTGCTTTCAAGCTTTTTTTCAATTGTTTAATATAATTAGCATCCGAATTTAAGTTACTCCTACATTCTTTTAGTTCTCTTACAGCTCTATTACGATTAGCGATGGGGAGGTCAAGCTCTGTAGAGGCTTTATATAAACACAATTGAATTATACCGGTAACAAAAAGAAATAAGGCCGTATCGAAAAGGTTATCAAAGAAATTTTCCTGGACTACAACATATTTATCTGAAGAAGTGGAGTAGGTAATAACCTTAATTATTTCTTTTTGTTTTAGTTCTTCCTCGGCAACATTATTCTTAGTTTCTATCTTATTTGAAGTAGGTTCTCCTAATATTTTTTCAATGCCTTCTAAATTTTTCTTTAAAAGTTCTTCAACATTTTCATAAGCAAGAGAATCAACTTGATAGGTTTTTACACTTCTTTCAAAATAGTTATTATCACATTTTTTCCATTCTCCATAACAAAGCACAAGATTGTAATTACTCATATGCTCGTCATTTACATGACCAAGATATTCTTCTTCATAACTAATATTTCCTAAAGAGTCCATTTCCTTTGTTGTATGTAATTCTAATTTTCTATTGCCTGTATAAAAAGGAGACATACCAGCTAATGATGCTGCCCCAAAACCTACGCCAGCAACTAGAAGATAGGGTGCAATAAAACTAGTAAAAGCTTTTATGCCTTTTTTTCTATAATATTTTTCTTTATTTAGCTCTTTTTGAATATTGTTAATCTGATTCTCTAAATCTAAAAGTAATCTTCTTTTATTTTTTAACTCACTCTTAGCTATCTTTCTATCTTTTTTCATAATATTCTTCCATTTCTACACTCAAGTTTTGCCTACTATACTAACATAACAGCCCTCTAAAATCAATAAAAGCACCACAATTAGTTTATAAAATGCTTTTTCATTCTATATAAAATTATATTAAGATAATAATAAAAAAAGAACTTCTTAAGAAGTTCCTTTGATTTACTAGTGGTGCGGGTAACAGGAGTTGAACCTGCACGTCTGGGACACTAGATCCTAAGTCTAGCGCGTCTGCCAATTCCGCCATACCCGCAAGTGGTGGACCCTATAGGACTTGAACCTATGACCGCCCGGTTATGAGCCGGATGCTCTAACCAACTGAGCTAAGGGTCCATGACTTTTTAATAATAACATATAAATTTCTATCTGACAAGTAGGAAATTAAAAATATTTCACTATTTTTTGAAAATAATAACATTTTATAAATTTGAATAAACATATTGAAAAAAAACAGCATCCATATTATAATAAATACATAAATTAAAAGCAATGAAGAAGAAATAGTAATAAATAAACTCATTTTTTAGAGAGATTATGTTTGGTGAAAATAATCAATGAGTATTTATGAATTCACCTTCCAAGTCTTGTAGTAAAATTACAAGCGTTAATCGCGTTAAGATATCAAGTGTATAGATAACTATAAATTAAGGTGGTACCGCGAACTATTCGTCCTTAAATTATAGTTATTTTTTATTTTTTAATACATTGTTTTTAATATATAAAGGAGTGACATAAATGAAGATAGAAGAAGTTAAACAATTACTCGAAAAAGATAAAGAGACTGTAACCGATTTGAATAGTTTAAATGAACTAAAAGTAAAATATCTTGGTAAAAAGGGTATGCTTACAGAACTTAATCAAGAAATAAAAAACATTCCAAATGAAGGAAAAAAAGAATTTGGACAAAAAGTAAATGAAGTACGAAATAATTTTACTAATTTTTATGAAGAGAAAAAAAGTGAATTTGAAACAGCTATTTTAAACGAAAAATTAAGGAGTGAAGCAATAGACATTAGTTTACCTAGTTATAATATTGTAACTGGTGCTCCAAATATATTAGAAAAGCTTGTAGAAGATGTAGAAGAGGTATTCATGTCTATGGGATATGATGTTGTTGATGGTCCTGAAATAGAAGAGGATAAATATAACTTTGAAATGTTAAATATTCCAAAGGGACACCCAGCACGTGATGCTCAAGATACCTTCTATCTCGAAGGAGAAGAAATTTTACTTCGTAGTCAAACCTCACCAGTTCAGGTTAGAACAATGTTAAAGGGAGAAGGTAAAACGCCAATTAGAATGATTTGTCCAGGTAAGACTTATCGAAGAGACGATGATGATGCTACTCACTCTCACCAATTTATGCAAATTGAAGGGTTACTTGTTGATAAAGAGATTAGTTTAAGTGATTTAAAAGGTACACTAGACATTATTTGTAAAAATTTATTCGGAAATGATGTAGAAACAAGGTTCCATCCTAGTTATTATCAATTTACAGAGCCATCTGTAGAAGTTGATATTAGCTGTTTTAATTGCAAAGGACATGGTTGTAATATCTGTAAAAACACTGGTTGGATAACAGTAGCTGGAGCAGGACTAGTTCATCCTAATGTTCTTAGAATGGCAGGATATGATCCTAAAGTATGGAGTGGTTTTGCCTTCGGCTTTGGAGCAGAACGTCTTGCCATGCTAAAATATAATATTAACGACTGTAGAGTATTTTATAACACTGACTTAAGAGAAACAAAAACTTTTGATAGAAAGGAGAGCGAATAACATGATTAGTTTAGAATGGGTTAAAGACTATATTGATATTAGTGACCAAGACTTGGAAGAATTAGCTGTAAAAATTACCCAATCAGGTATTAATGTTGAAAAAGTTATAACCAATCATATCAATAACCTAGTAATAGGTGAAGTATTAGAGTGTGTTGCACATCCTGATAGTGATCATCTTCATGTCTGTAAAGTAAACGTTGGTAATATCACTGAACAAATAGTTTGTGGTGCACCTAATGTTCGTGAAGGTTTAAAAGTAATAGTAGCACTACCAGGAGCAGTTCTTCCCGGAGATTTTGAAATTAAGAAAAGTAAAATTCGTGGTGTAGAATCTAACGGAATGCTTTGTGCTTTATATGAACTAGGTTTAGAAGAAAAAAATGACGAAACATATGCGAAAGGTATTGAGGAACTAGGAACTGATGCCTCAGTTGGAGAAGACCCACTTAAATATTTAGGACTAGATGATACCTTATATGAACTAGATATTCATAAACACAGAAACAATGATTGTTACTACCACATTGGTTTTGCTTATGAAATAGGTGCTATTCTAAATAGACCAGTTACTCTACCAGACCTTAGTTTCAAAGAAGACCAAAATAATGTAGAAAACTATTTTACTCTAGATGTAGAAACAGAAAAATGTCCATTTTATTTAGCTAAGATGGTTAAGAATGTGAAGATAGGAGAGAGTCCAGAATTCATCAAAAAACGTCTCCTTGCAGCTGGTATGAGACCTATCAATAATGTTGTTGATATTTCAAACTATGTAATGCTTGAATTTGGTCAGCCCCTACATTTTTTCGATAAGAATAGATTAGGAAATCATATTCTAGTAAGAGATGCTAAAGATAAGGAAGAAGTAATTACTCTTGATGGAAAAAGAAGAATTTTAAGTAGTAATGATATTGTAATTACAGATGGTAAGAAGCCAGTTTGTATAGCCGGAGTCATGGGTGGTGAAAACACAGAAGTAGAACAAGATACAACTGATATTTTAATTGAAGCTGCTATATTTGATCCTGTTTCTATCCGTTATACAGCAGCAAACCTAGATCTTAGAAGTGAAGCATCAATCAGATATGGTAAAGGACTTAGTTATGAATATACAGAAATGGCTTTAAAAAGAGCTTGCCATCTTTTAGAAAAGTATGCTGGTGCAACAATTCTTTCCGGATGTATAAGACATGATGTTATCGATAAAACACCTAAAGTAGTTGAATTTGTTCCAGAAGATGTTAATAAACTTTTAGGTATTACCATTACTGTTGATGACATGAAAGTAGAACTTAAAAGATTAGGATTTGACTATAAATTAGTAGACAATAAATTTATTGTGACTATTCCAAATAGAAGACTAGATATAGATTCTAACGTTAATGATATTGCCGAAGAAATAGTAAGATTATATGGTTATCAAAATCTAGTGTCTACTATTCCCAAAGTCCCAATTAGACGTGGAGAATATGTTGGAGATGTAAAATATAGAAAATTAGTTTCTAAAAGACTTAGAACTTTAGGACTAAATGAAACCAAAACATATACTTTAGTATCACCAGAAATGGCCAAAATATTTAGATATAGAGATGTAGAAAACAAGACTCTTCCAAATCCAATGAGTGTTGATAAAAGTGTTGTTAGAACCACATTAATTCCATCTCTATTAAATGTATATGAATATAATAAAAAACGTAAAGTAAAAGACATTAGCTTATATGAAATAGCTAAAACATATGATAAAGATTATAATGAGGCAAGTCTAATTGCGGGACTATGTTCTGGTGATTATTTAAGTAATGGTTGGACAAAACCAGTTAAATATGATTTCTATATTGTAAAGGGTATAGTAGAAAATGTTTTAGAGTACATGGGATTTAAAAATAGATATAGTTTTGAGGTTAGTACTTGTACTTCTCTTCATCCAGGAATAAGTGCCGATATCTTCCTTGATAGAAAAAAGATTGGTATCATTGGTAGAGTTCATCCAAATATTTGTAAAGACGAAGTCTATGTGTTTGAAATGGATAAGATGATACAAGGATTTGTAGGACTAAATAATGAATATATTGAAGGTATTTTTGTTTCTGAAGAAATGCAGTCATGTGGCATAGGTAAGCTTTTATTGAATTATATTAAGGATAAAAAAGATAGATTACAATTAAATGTATATCAGAAGAATGCCAGAGCAATTTCTTTTTACCAAAGAGAAGGGTTCATTATTCAAT
>ERZ779671.23-NODE-23-length-82865-cov-5.053629_pt1 | contig 82865 bp, 126 predicted proteins | sample MGYA00511074_ERZ779671 | MGnify/ENA primary metagenome ERZ779671 (study PRJEB29588, sample SAMEA2158454) | human gut metagenome | biome: human gut; feature: human-associated habitat; material: faeces | place: Denmark | collected 2008/2010 ... | reverse complement strand
TTCTGAACTCCGACAAACGCATATGTTCAATGAACCTTTTCATGACTCAAACTTTAAATCGTTAATGCGGTTCATCCATCCCCGTTTGAACTTGTTGTTAGCCGGACGTTTCCTGCATATATCCTCAATGAAGTCGAACCGGGAAATCTTAATCATGTCAAACAACTCACGAGGGTTCCTGGCATTCACTGCCGCAATGGTCTTAGGGCCTACTATTCCATCCACGGCCACACCAAGCAAACGTTGAGGTATCTTGACGCCATGCGCACCGGATGCCCACACCCAATCGACAAGGATATTCGCCACGGACTGGCTTGTTATCAAATCTGCCTTCCATCTGTCCCAGTACATGGTTTTCAAAATTTCCGTCCATTCCTCTTTAGTGAGATTTTTCAATCTTTCAATTGTAGGCTTGGGGTATCCTTTCTTTCGACAATATGCCTCATAGGTTCCAATAGTAACCCCCATGTTCGTAGCACCGCCCAAATCGTCGGGGTCATTCACGAAACCGCCCTCCCATTTGAGAATGAACGGTGCAAGTTTATTCACATCAGCCATTTTTGTTTTCCTCCTTATCTTTAGTTATTATTTCACTCATCTCCTCCTTGTCAACATCAAGCATCTTTTTCCCGAACAGCCCCAGCGCCTTTAGCATGTTGAAGCTGTAGCCTTTCGGCGTAAGGATATTACTGATAATCGAGCAGAACTCAATGAAACAAACAAGCAGGCATGAATACACATCTATATTCCATTTGCTACCGGAAGCGATGTTTATCATAACGACCATACATACAAATGCGAAGTACGTCACCATCTTTCCCATCGTCCTGCGTATGGCACTGGAAAACCGCACTTCTTCTTTCATCAGCAGACTTTTCCTTATTCCGAAAGCCAAGTCACACACGACTACTGAAAACGAGACTATGAGCCACGGTATCATGTGTTCGAGGGATTCCATTATAAATCCGCTCGCTATTACGGAGAAGCCTCCGGGGATGCTCTGGGTTATTATATTGTCTTTCACTGGAAGTAGGTTTTAAACACATTGACATGATAGATATTCACCCGTCCGTAGTTGGCGTCAAATATCTTTTTTATCTCATATCCCAGCCCATAAGACAGAGCTTTCATCTTTCGCCAGTTGATGGAACGCCAGTTCATATTATGCTCTTTCGCCCAACGCTTGATACTGTACCACTCCTTGGATTCGTCAAGCTGCTCGGTCTTCTGTTCAAGAAGAGCCTTTGTTCTTTCTTTCTCCTCCACTTCATCCGCAAGTCTTCGCAATGCTTCTGCATAAGTCTGAGGTGCGGACAATTCTTTTAGCTTCTTCTCCATTGCATTAAATGCGGAAATAAACTCTACTTTGAAATCCATGGCCTTATCTCCAGTGAATCCCATTGCTATAACGGAGAAACCATCTCTATCCATTATATACATGGGGCGTTCCTCTCCTTTATTATCTATATAACTGCTTAATACAAAGGACGAACGCAATTTTGCGTTGGTTGATTCATTACCTTTTGTGAGTGAATTTTCAATAGCTCTCACTACATCGGCATGTCTTTTCCCGAACTTCTCAGCCACCAAAAGGCTATTGGTTAAAACTTGGCCATTCTGACCTTTAAAAACTAAATCTGTCATATTACCTACTTTAATGTTAACTTTTCAAACTAACCAAAAAATTGTCTGTCAAAAACGACAAAAGCCCCCGAGCCGGATGCAAAAAAACATCAGCTCAGAGGCTTTGATATATGTCGGACAAATACAAGTACATAGTTACGGTGCCGTACATCTTCATACGGGTACTGCAAATATACTAATATTCTGTCAAACACCATACTAATCCAAACTTTTTTCACATGCAAAGCTAACCTTATAAGAGCAGATTAGGAAGCTTTCAATGGACGCAGAACGAACAATCGGGAAAAGGTTCGTTTTTTCGGCAAAATCGCTATCTTTATAACAAAAAAATGATTTACGCATACATTAGGGTAAGCACAGACAAGCAGACGGTAGAAAACCAGCGGTTCGAGATAGAGAATTATTGCAGGAAAAGGCAGATAGATGTAGACCAATACATCGAGGAAACGATAAGCGGAATGAAAGATGTGGACAAGAGAAAGCTCGGGACATTACTAAAGAAGATGAAGAAGGACGATACCCTTATAGCCTCGGAAATATCCAGATTAGGCAGACGGTTGCTGGAGGTTATGTCTATCCTTGACAATCTGATGAAAAAGAAAATTCGAGTAATCACCGTGAAGGAAGGCTTTGAACTTTGCGATAATCTACAGAGCCACGTCATAGCATTTGCATTCTCGTTGGCGAGTGAAATAGAACGCAGCCTTATCTCACAACGCACGAAAGAAGCACTTGCAAGGAAAAAATCGCTTGGAATGAAACTCGGAAGAAAAACCGGAGGGACAAACTCCCGGCACAAGCTCGACAAACACAAGGAACTTATACGGACTATGGTCGAATATGGATACAGCAAAGCAGCCATCTGCCGGAAAGTCAAGTGCCAGTACAGCACCCTTGACAAGCATCTCGAAAGAGAAGGACTGATAGTTAGGAACTATACTCCACGCCCACGGAAACCTAAAGACATTACCACAGAAAAAAGAATCGTTCCCCAGAGAAGAAAGAAGCGAAAAGTCATCATCAAGAAAAGAATCCAAACCGACCGAGCGCCACACGTTGAATACCAAGCAGCCGCTTACCAATATCGCCACCGATTGATGGAGGCTGACACACTTCAAGAAAAAGGCATTGTTGTTGATGTAGACAAGCCCGCCATACTTGAGGAGAACAAGGAGAAGCTCAAGTCTATTCGGCACCATCATCATTTGCTTTTCCCCCACGAAAAAGAAATCATAAAATTGCTAAAGCAAGGGAAAAGCAAGGTCTTTATCTCCCGATACTTTAATTGTAATATAAAAACACTGGATGCACACTTGAAGAGGATGGGGGTGAAAGTGGTGTATAGGTGATGCCCCTTAAATGTGTTAAGTATGGCAGAACAAGATATAAAGATGAATCAGTTCCAGATAGTAAGTGATGCACCGTATGTATATGTAGAACTGGCAGATGGTAGCCAGGGGAAAATAAAGAAGAGTGACCTTAAGCTGCAAATGTACAAAACAACTACTATTAAAGGTGGAGACTTAAACAATGTTGTAGAAGCAGGAGAATATACCGTATGGAATAATGTGGCAAACATTCCATCCAATAGTTTTTATTGGGTCAAAGTTATGGGTTCAACTGATTTTGTACAAATAGCAATATCTTTTAATGACTTGAAAGAGTATAAGAGGTCATACGTCAATGGCGCTTGGACTCAATGGAAATGATTTTTACTACTAAATAGAATATTTCCTAATATACTCTTTTTCTGCCATAATCTTTGCCCCTTAAATATGCAATAGTTATGGCAGAGAAGCAAGATATTAGGGAAGACCAAATGACGGAAATGACGAATCCTCAGAAAATTCGGTGTTTGGATTCAGAAGGAAATAGCGGACTTATACTATTATCCACGTTATTATTGAAAACGATGAGGAATGTAGGATATTTATCAAGCAATGATTTGAAAAATGTTGGAACAAGTTGCGGATATGCTATATCTACCGAAGACGGCTCAGGAATTAATGGCCTATTCCTATCTATTGAAGCAATGGGATATTATTTCCAAATTAAAGTCTCATATACTGGAGACTCTTTGAAATTTAGAGTATACAATAAAGAAAGCGATATTTGGATTAATTGGCGCTCTATATCTTTTACTTAATAAAACTTTGGAAATTACATAACCTTTATGTTGCCGAATCCTTTGCCCCTTAAATGTGAGAATATTATGGCAGATGATATCAGAGAGAATGCGATGGCTGGTGGAACACCTGCAAGATTACGTGGGCTGGATGCAAATGGTAATAGCATCAGTCCGACATTGGCAGAGGTAACAAGCGCAATACCGGTAGCGACACATTCTTCCAAAGGAATAATGAGTGCAGAACAAGCATTTTACTTGAGCGAAACGGCTATTATTGGTGGATTAGCAGGAGGATTTCCTAATCGATATAAACTAATTGGTATTCTGAATCGTGATGCGTATGCCCCTTTTCGTGTAAATATTAGTATTGGAGGTTATACGTCCACTGATAGATATTTAATCGATGCTACACTGACGTATTATAGTAGCGCCATGTATGTTTCAGGAATTTGTTATAATCGAATTGGCTATGTAATTAAAGACAATAAGGCATACGTCTATTTAAAAGAGGAAGCAGGCAATTCTTATATAGGTTATGTGATAGGCTCGGAAATACATGGGTTCACGAGATATGAATCTGAACCCTCCAATATAGTGTATGTTCCATAATATTACATAATTCAATACAAAAAAACAGTTGATGTATTCTCATTAATCTTCTTGCCCCTTAAATGTAATAGATTATGGCAGAGAAGCAAGATATAGCGATGAACCAGTTCCAAGTGGTGACGGATGCAGCATACATATATGCGGAAGCATCTAACGGTTCGCAGGTGAAGATTAAAAAGAGCGACTTAGCTAAAATAATTGGAAAACTTTTACCAATAGGTAATGACTTTTTTTATGAAGGTTCTATAGGAATAGGACAAGTAATTAATACGGGAATCAATAAAATAGGATGTCTTTGCTACGTACGATTCGGGTATTCACCAGCTATTGCTACATTCGATTTTTTCAGAAATTCAGGTTATATACTGACTTCTGGTTATTCAGAAACAATAAAGTTCTTTGATAAAGAATCTGATAATTCCTTACTAATCTATAGAGATGACAATGGTGATGTCTTAATACGAAACTCAGGGGATTCAACTTTAGGAATAACTATTAGAATTTTTAGTGAAGCCCGGTTTTATTAATCTATTTATTATGGAGAATCAAAGTGATGTTATCGAAATATAGTCAATAACTCTTACCTAATCTGATAATAGTATTACCCGTTCCGGCCATCTCGGTCAGAACGGGCAATAAATACTATTATCAGATTAGGTAAGAGTTATTGACTTCCATTCGGTCCACTTGTCCCAATTTCCCGTATTATATACTTGTGAACGAGTATATAACTCCCCAGTTCGTGAATTTATTAGAATTTGGGAAGCCATATCTGTTTCCATGTAATGCAACAATAACCCAGTTACTCTTTCTGGCGAATTCAACGCATTAGCAGAATAATATATTCCATTTTCTGAAATAGTATTAAGGTCTTTATTTTCTCTCAGAAGTCCTTTATATGCAAAAACACTTGTGAATAAATCACTCTTCTTAATTTTCCCCTGGCTACCATCTGCCAGTTCCACATATACATACGGTGCATCACTTACTATCTGGAACTGATTCATCGCTATATCCTGCTTCTCTGCCATACTTAACACATTTAAGGGGCATCCGCTTTAAAAACATGATACCCTAATTTAACATTTAAATAATTAACTCGTTTTTGTTTAAATAAATTCCCAAATTAGCGGCATCGGGAAAGCCGAAAAAGAACAAGTTTCCTTATTATAGAACAGTGTCTTCGGAAGATTCCTCGACCACTTCCACAAAACCACCGGACACCAGGTCGGCAAGGTCAAAAGACATTCCCATACCGCTGTCACGGATGCACAAGTAAAGCACATCCTTGTCTGTGTAATACTTGCCGTTGAACAGCTCCATTCCCTGCTTCCAGGCTATCGGGTCCTCCTTCGTGCCGGACGCTTCAATCTGGACAACCTTGTAGAGGGATTCTGTTCCTATACCCGGTACCCACTGGATGGCAAATTCATGCTCTTGAATTACCTCATATAAAGTGTCTTCGTAGGAGAACATGAATCCGATTGGCTCAGTCTTGCCAATCAATTCATCCCACTTTGGGAAATACTCCTTATGCTTAAGGCTCTCCTCAACCGTCAGACCTGCGGTGTTGATGTTCTCCTTGATAATCTCATGCAGCGTGTCCACCTTGTCCAGATACTCATCCGACAAGTCGGACGGGTCCAATATCGTCCCGGCATTGAGCATGCGCTCCTTCTCGGCTTCGGACACTTGGCGATATTTGGAAGCCTCCGAAGGGTCGCTGATATACGCGGTACTCCCGAACACCCTTTCATCTATGGGCACATCCGCACTCTGTGTAAGGTAGTGCCCTCCGTCTGCCTGCAAAATCATTGTTGTTCCTCCTTTCTTATTGTTTGTTATATCCTATATTTTTCCATAATACTTAATGAACTCAAACGGCTTTCTCACATCAAGATAACCGTCTATTTCCTCATTGGCATAAGCCTCCATCTCGAATGCGGAATTGTCATAAGCCTTATTTCCTACGTTTACCCAACACCGGTTACGGCATAAGTGATACATGTAGGATATTGCGTACTCCAACCCATACTGGAGGTAGAACCACAACGGGCAAAGTAGATACGCCCATAAGTTGAACCCGGCAAACAGCATGATTACCGTCAGCAGGATTACCGAAGCAATCAAGCACTCCTCCCACTGCCTTACATGAATCGCCTCATGGTTAAGTGTACTCTGCTTCATTTCCTCCTTACTTTTCTTGGTGAAGACGAAGCATCCCAATGTGATGGTGCTGTAGCCCTGCCACAGCAGCCATTTCGCTAACTTGCTTTCATAAAATACTTTCATATACTCTTTCAGTTTTTAAATACACACCAATAGGTTATGTCTCCATCGGCATATCTAAATCCGATTAACTCATGATACCCGTAAGCATCTTCTATATCATAACTTGACACTGAATCCAATATAGAGCCATTAGGCGCAATCTTCACATTGGCAGATGCAGTCGTTAAAGTTACGGAAAGGGGAGTCCTTGTCGCAATCGGGAACAACATCTTCATTTCCTGGCAAGCGCCAGCTTCCAATTCCGGAAGAGGCCCTAAATTTTTCGGATAAAGGATTATAGAGCCATTAGGTGATTCATTGTCTGAATTTGTACACACCTTCAAGTTCATTTTCCTTGCGGTAATGCTTCCTTCGACTTCTGCTTCTGTACTGATAAACTTACCGCTTTCCAGCACCCGGAACGGGGCGTCGTCAGGCTCGTGCGCTCCAGCCCAGATACGCACCTTGCTCCCTTCTTCCGAACCGGAAAGACCTGCTGTCACAGTCTTCCCGTCACTCTTCATAATGAGCAACTGGTTGTTCTGCATAAATGAGATGTGCGCACTCGGTGATATAATGAGCGACGTGAATATGGGTCCCACGTTGCTTAACTTCTCCCAATAGGTCGTGTTTCCCGGCTTGTTGCTTTCAGAGCTTGTATGCGTAGTCTTGCATCTGTACACGTCCCATCCGTCGATAGTAGCCAGATTCCTTATCATGGAAATATCCACATAACGGGTGCCGCTTGTCAGAGCTTCGTCGTTGCGGTAAGTCACGCCCACAGCCCATTCGGAATGCCTTATGATGCAGCCTTGGATGCCCTGCTCTCCTTTTTCCCCAGGCTTGCCATCAGCTCCGGGTTTCCCGTCAGCACCAGGTTTTCCGTCTTCACCCTTTGAAGCAAGCAAATCATACTCCGCGGAATTCATCTCGCCGGAAAGTATGTACCCGTATGTCTTGCCACCGTCCTGGGTCTGCAGGATGCGTCTGCCGTCACTGGTCGTAACAGTCCACAAAGGAGGGTTTGTTGTGGGAACCTTAGATACAAAGGAGCTTCCTCCCATCGAAACAACCCCCATCTTGGGTATAATGAGACCCGTTTTGAACGGCCCCATCTGGGTATATCCTTGCCCGTCCTTTCCGTCCTGAATCATCGGGATGCTCTCTATATCCACCAACACGCCAGAAGCGTCATAGAATGAGAATACAACTTTGGTGGATATGGAAGAGGAAGGGATGCTGACCCCATTGTTTGTTGCCGTCTCCGAGCCTCCGTCTATGGAATATTTCAATGTACCGTCCGTTGTCGCCTGCGACACACCGCCAACGGTTTTCATTCTCGTAGCGGACACACCGGATACGGAGTATGTTCCGTCCTTCTTCTTCACAATGTTGCTTACCGATGTAACCAGGCTGTACAATACCGCATTCTTGCCTCCCTTGACACCTGCCAGGGTGAACTTCAATGTGCGTGTATGCTCTATTCCGTCAGCCGTAGCCTTAAGCGTGATTGGTATCTCCGTCCGGTCGGGCAAAGATATACCTTTCGCAATGGACAACGTAATGACACCCGTTTCCAGTATATAAGAGGAAGTTATGCCCGTCACGCTCTGCACGGATATGGAAGACAACGCAAGCTTGGTAGACCCATTCCACATGGATGCGGTAATGACCAGAGAAAGCGCTTCAATCGTTTTTCCGTTCTCGTCCAATGCCGCATTATCCATCTGGTTGTCCAAATCGGCACTGACTGCATTGAACGAATAGTTGGCCCACGGTTCCGGTGTGGAGAAAGCGCTCCATACACCGTCCTTTTTTGTCCGTTTGCTTACCCACTCGTATGGGACAGTCGCCGACACTCCCACGGGGTCGTCATTCCATCCGGAAGGCACATAGTCATCAGTCTGTGATGTGGCAGGGGTTGCAGGACGGGTGTTCGTTGTGGTGCTCTTGAATATGTATTCGTAACCCTTACCGTCGCTTCCGTCCTTTCCGCTCTGGACAAGCAGGTCATACTCCTCCGTGTTCATCTCTCCGGTCAAGATATAGCCGTAAGTCTTGCCACCGTCCTGGGTTTGCAGGATGCGCCTGCCGTCACTAGTCGTAGTAGTCCATAACGGTGGGTTGGCGGTATCTTTCTTTGAGCAGAATGAACTTCCTCCCATCGTGACAATGCTCAGCTTTGGTACAAACAGTCCGGTATACCACGGACCGAGTGAAGATACGCTCTGTCCGTCCTTGCCGTCCGTAACAAGAGGTATCGTCTCCACATCGACCTCCTTCCCGTCCACGTAGAATATGAACTTGATGCTCTTCTGGAAGCTTGATACCGGTACTCCGGCATTGTTCCCGATTGAGACTTCGGCTCCACCGTCAAGGGAGTATTTAAGTTCGCCCGTCCCGGTCTCGGCCGTGCCTCCGGAAACCGAAGACTTCAACCGTGTACACGATACGGATGTTACATTGAGATTACCGTTGGCATCCTTTATCACGGCAGACACGCTCGGGAAGAGCCGGTACAGAACGGCATCGGCACCGCCCTTGACACCTGCCATGGTAAACGTGAGCTGCCCGGTGTAGGCTTTTCCGTTGTAGGTGGCTGTCAACGCGACGGGTATCGGGTTCCTTCCGTCCAGAGCCACGCCCTGCTTGACACTGAAAGTTATCTCTCCGGTGGAAACGTCGTGCGTCTCGGTTACGTTGGCAGGGAGCGTGCATGTTATGCCGGTAAGAGTCATCTTCTTGCTGCCGTAGCTCATCCATACAACCGTGTTTATCGACGTGTCCTGGTACACCTTGCCGTCATTGGTAAGGGCGACGTTGTCCATCTGGTTGGTGAGGTCTGCGAACACTGCCGATTCTCCGGGGTCACCCTTGTCGCCCTTGGAGGCAATCTTCTGCCAGTCATTGTTCGTGCCCGGCTCGGCTGACGAACCGTTCTTGTTCATGCAGGCCCATGTGCTTCCGTCATGGGTCACGCTGTCGTAGTAGTCAAACTTTCTGCCGGATTCCCAAGCGCCCTCATAGCTCAAGTCCTTGGCTGGGGTGCCGTTGGGCTTCAGACGCTCTATCGTGCCGGAGATGTACACATTCTTGCCGTAGAACGAATAACCGGAGAAGTCCATGCCGCCGATGGAAAGGCCGTTGAGCTTTCCTACCTGCATCTCGATGTTCGTCTCCGGGTCTATCACCCAATTGTTGACGTGGGTAATACGACGGGTGTAGTATCTGTTCTCGTATGTAATGTCCTGACGGTCCTCATCGGTGAAGTTGCCGTATGCGAAGAAGTTCATGCCCGGCATCGGATGAACGGACGTACCCACCTGAAGCTCATACTCGAATTTCATGTTTCCCGCTTCGTTCTCCAATATTCTCGTCGGGGTGAAATAGGACGTTGCGTATCCAGAATATTCGATAAACCCGTTTGCGCCAATCGTATCCTTGTCGGTGTTGCTTCCACCTATGTTATGGAAGATACCCCTGCATATGTCGCTTACATGAGACGTTCCCCACTGGTTATCCAGAAGGTCAAGAGTAGCAATGCGGTTCTCCGTGTCCACATCCTTGAATGTTCCGAAGGCGAATGTATTGGCTTTGTCTCCTGATATAACGTCTATACAGTTGAAGGTTATTTTTGGAGTTATCATCTCCTCGCGGAATACAGCCTTGTCCGTCTCGATGACAACCTTGCCGTTCTCGTCCAGATAGATGGAGCCGCCGCTTCCTCCGATAATGCCGGGAACGAAGTTCTTGCTTATCTGAATCCCCTTCTCCGCGGTCAGCTTGTCGCCGACCTCCAGTTTGAAGGGGGTGCGGTCGTTGGTGGCCTTGCTGAGGAATGATTGCAGAACACGCAAAGCCGAATACACATTTCTGTTTGTAGGGGATGTAGTGTCATTCGTTCCGATAACATATATGCCACTTCCACCTCCACCGGTGTATGTCTGTCCCTTCAAGGTAATATTCTCTATTTGCTCTTCCAGCTCCCCTATCCGAGAGTAGGACGCCGTTTCGCCTACCGTATATACCGGGCTGTCATACGGCTTATCAAGATTGCATTCGTATCCAATGATTCTGGACTGACGGTTTCCGCTTTCAAAGAATGCGGAATTGACTAGATTAACCTTATCTCCTACATCAAAATGCTTTGCATAATCCAGGTTCTGATTGCCTCCCTCATCCAGCCCATACATATAGTCCGACATCATTGTGCAGGAATATGTATTGGGGTCTATCCTGGACTTGGCAACGTACTCTTCAGCCTTCTCCTTAAGCTCTTGTTCCGCGGCCGACACAAGACCCAAATCCGCAATTTTGGAGCTGTCCCACCCATATAATATATAAGTATCCCCCTCTTTGGGTTTTAAGACATCATCAGGTAATTTGCGACCATAATCCTCATTAGCGACAATCTCCCAAAGCTGGGATTTCGGATTCCATGAACCGTCCTCATTCTTTTCCGGTTCTCCCATCGGATTAAAAGTCACGCCGAAATCCATACCGTTCAAAGAGCCGGACTGGAAGATTATATGCAATTCCTCACCCTCAAGAATGTAGTCCTTTGAAAATGTTATTCCGGTATCGGTAAATTGGTAGAAAGTTTCGGTGGTCTGAGTTCCATCCTCATTATTCACTGTGTCTGTATAGGTGATGACCTTTGATATATGACCGTCAGTACGAGGATATATATCGTCAAACACAACCACCTGCTCTACAGCTTCCTCAGTAGACATGTCAGGATATGCGTCTATGTACGGAGTTCCTTCGGGAAGCATGAGACGCTTTTGTACAACTCCATTAACCACGATGCTTTCATCCACTGGACGATAGTTTGACGGAATGTTACGGGTAGAGCCGAAAGCATAGATACGGGTAGCGTATGTACTCTTGCTCTCAGAGCTTGTCATCTCCACCACATTGTCCCCTATCTCAAAGTCAACCGGAGTGCCGTATTCACATCTTCCGAAGTTGATGATGTTCTCTGTCACCCAACATTCACAGTCCCATTTCTTCGCCATAGAGAAGCAGGCGTCAAGAATGTTGATATTGTCATAAGTCATCAGTAGCGCCTTATTCTCTACAGTGCTGTCAATGGAGAAAACAAAATCCTGACCTTTATACGCATAACCAAGAGCTTTCAAATTTCTAAGGACTATACCGGCTTGAACATCAAGTGAAGCGGTGAGATTCCAGGACGCTTCCTGCCCGGCCACTTCGGGGGTATATTTAAAGATTTTGTTTTTCCATTTCCAGTAATAGGCGTCAAGCTGCAACTCGTAGTCATAGCCTGCGGTATTGGCATTGAATACTGGTTTCTGCAAATCACACACCTCGAACATGCCGAAATCGCATTCCACGTAGTCACCATATTTGAAGAATATAGGATTTTCCAAGCTGAATTTCAGAAGGATATAATCCTCCTTCATCAGAGTAAACTTACGTTTACAACCTTCATCGGGAAGGGTGGTAAGGAGAATGCTGCCGGATATGTCTTTGATGTCTATTAGTTCCATATATGGGGTATTGTATAGCTTCATACAATTGCACAGCAAATATAGCAATAAATGACATAAAAACAATCACATTTATCCTAAATTTGCACTATACTCCTATCTGCTGGATTAGGTTCTACTAATCTTAGAGAGAATTTAGCGATACCCCTCATGAATTGGGTGAATTGATTACATGACAAATATATAGTCTTATACACAACATCTGGTTGATATTTACTTTTGATATGTAATACTCCGATAGCAAGCTCTTCGCAAAAAGAATTGTATCGTAAAAAAAATTGCTCTTCGTTTTTGGCAGTGAGATTAAATGTCAATGTAATATTCCTCTCATCAATCTTAGGATTCGACTTTATGACCCGTTTACCATGCTCCAAGCGCGACTTGTTCTCGATAAACTCTTTCATTGGTGGTGGGGTCATCAGCGATGATAAGGAAGATGTATCCATGCTTATCCCCCACGTGGTATAAGCGTCCTTATTATTTATATAAAATTCTCCTGTCGCCATATTATAGTCCGTTATTAAGAATTGTAATCATTCTATCAAATTTACTCTCAAAGTCAAGTATCGGCTTCGTATACTTTACTATGTCTTCTAAATATCCGTTGGTTTTCACATGCTGTTCCAAAATACTACTTAGTGTGGCATTACTTGACGTTGAAATAGAAACTAAAGAATTCAATCCAACAACTGCATTTATCATTTGATTTTTTATCTCCTCTCCGGATATCTGCAGAGCGGTAAACCTGCCACTTAATTCTCCTGCATCTTCATGTGTCATTTCAGTGCCGAACCCTCTGGAAGTTGAAGACTGGGATGTTGATTCTTGCGAAATCTTGTCATATCCGGTGGCTGCGGCAAGCTCGTCACGGAGCTTCATCGCTTCTTCAATGTAGCCCATATACTCGTTGTTCAACGCATTTCTTTCGGATTCCGTCAAAGAACCATCCTCCATACCCTTTGCAAACTTCTCATACCACTTCTTTAGCTTGTCCTGATAAAGTGTGCCTATCTGCTCGGAGAGCATAGCTTGCATGAAGTATTCCGAAATGTCTTCGGCTGCATCTTTGGACGATGCTTTCATGTCCATAAGGGTATCTATGAAATTACTGTACACACTATCGAATGTGGTTTGTGTAAGCTGCTCGTTTATCTGATTATGGATTTCCTCAATACGTTCCTCTCCCTCGATAATCTTATCAAGATAATCTCTCACATCGCCATCTAATTTAGCCCAAAAAGTAGGCGCTTCTGACTTTAGTTTCTCCAACTGTTCAGTAGTCAGGTCAAACAATCCTGTCATGCGTCCGGTACCTATAAAATCCTTGGCGTCTTTGACAGACATATCGAGCGCCCTGGCGATGTCCTGCCAGTCACTTGAAGAGGTATTCTTTGCCATGCGCTTGCCAATGGAATGAGAACCGACAGACGCACCGGAGTTTAATCGTTCACGCCCCAATATTCTGTACGCCTCAATGCTCTTGTTGACAAGTTCAAGAGCTTCTTTGCCTACCTTGTCCGCTTCTGCTCCGTAGGATGTGTTGATGTACTCCAGCTTCTTGTCTATCAGCTCATCCCATATCTCATTGAGTTTGTTATATTCCTCGACCATCTCGTTATAGTGGGAATAATCGGCACCGAACATCCCATCCAACGCAGACACTACAGTGGAAATTCCAGAAACTGCACTCATGGCACCACCCACAATGTCACCGCTCATAATCTGACCGACACCGGCGGCTGTTTGTCCAAGCCCACCCAAAGCCTCTATCGCTCCGGTAATCTTTGAATCATCAATACCGAATATGTTTGCAATGTCCGTTCCGAACTCATTCAATGCAGGGGCAAAAGACGTCACAGCATTTCCTATATCGGTAATTCCTTGACCGATTTTCTTGGAATCGTTGCCACCCTTTTTTATGGCTTCTATCCCTTTCTCCAAGTCAGAGACGAAAGCCTGCCACGGTGATTTTCCTTTAAGTTCATCCTTTAACCCTTTGATTGCATCTGTTACGTCCTTTATGGAGATTTCACCCTTTTCTATCTTTTCAATGTCCTTATCAGTGAATCCGAGCGCTTTCAATTCGTCAAGTGTAACATTCGTTCCGTCACTTTCCTTTGTACCAGACATGTACTTGACAAGTGTTTCATACTTATCAATGATGGACTGAATAGCGGAAACCGATTTGTTACTCGCATCCTCGAATAAGTCTGCCATCGCCTTAGTGGACTTTCCATATTGCTCATCGAGCTGTTCTATGGCTTTACTTTTTTCAGCTTCCTTGATGGCATATTCAGGACTGTCCTTTTGTAATTTGGCTAACTCGTCATTGTACTTCTGAATAAGATTTTTGCGTTTTTCTTGATAGTTGCCGAACTCAATGAAATACTCCTGCCATGCTTTACGTTCGGATTCCAACATCTCTTTACTGGCATCTTTAACCCCTTTTCCGTATGACTTGTAAGCGTTTTCTTCCCAAGCGGACAAATCAGATTCCTGCTCATCGGTCAGTTTTCCATTTTGGGCCTTTTCCCACTCTTTGCGCTGCTTGTCTATCGCATCGAGTTCTTTTTGATAGTCCAAGTCAATCTGGGCCAGCTTCTTTTCAGTGCCATCTTCCATGAGGTTGATTTCATCCTGCTGGTTTTTCCGGCGAATGGAAAGAAGTTGTTCGAAGAGATGTTCTTGCTGCCTTATTTTTTCTTCCAACTCTTTCTTGGCTTGATTTTCTTGTTTAATTAACGAGCTACCAGTAATACCACCTAAATCTTTGTATTTCTTTTCGGCGGTTTCCATATTATCTTTAGCTTCCTTCACCTGCTTTGAAGTAGACTTTTGGTCTTTGATTATCGCTTCATATCCTTTCTTGGCTCTTTCCCAATCGGCTTTTGCTTTTACAAGGTCCTGCTGGTAAGTAGTTTCAACACCCTTTTCAGCGGATTTGTTTTGGGAAGGAGAATTGTTATCTCCAACACCAAATCGTTCACGAGCTTTCTTGTCCCATTCATCAGTTGCTTTTTGTGCTTTTAAGATATTGTATATATATCTTTCTACTGACCTATTAGTTATATCAAAAAGTCCACCTTCTTTACCCGCAACTTTATCAAGAGCTTTAGATGTATCTATGTCAAGACCCGACAAATTTAAAGTACCGTCTATAGTATCAATACTCCCGTTTATAATGCCCTCACGTATTTTTGAATATATTCTCGAACCGGCTTCATTACCAAGTTTATCATATAATCGCTCTTGAATTTTCTCAAAGTTTTCAGACATTATGTTTGATAACTCTTCTTGCTGTCGCGAAGCAAACTTCTCATATTGGCGTGCGCCAAACGATTTATTTATCGCTTCCGTCAATTTATTGTAGGCCTCTTCAGTAAGGCCAACTTTTGCAACCTCTTCATCTAGACCGTCATAGTATTTACCGAACTGCTTTACTATTTTGTCTTTTATTTCATTATATCTTACCGTACCTTCGGTCAATGAAGACAGTTCTCCTTTAAGTCTTGCAAGAGTACGTCGTTCCGATAAAGCTAATGCATCAGATGCAGCTATAGCTTCATTTAAATTCTTTTGCGCTTTCTCTGATTCTGTCTGATAGGTGACTAATTTATAAATTCCTAATCCCAAAGCAGCTATAGATGCCGCAGCTACCACATAAGGATTAGCGAGCATTGTTTTGTTCAATGCTTCTTGTGCTGTCTGTAGCAATTTGGCACGCGTTGCCGCTAATGATTGTGCATTTGACAATGTTATACCTGATGCAGCTGCCAATCTTTGATTCAATGCAGATTGAACTAATACTGCAGAATATGCTTTCTGTAAAGCTGTTATAGCAATCAGTGCAGCCCTATATGCGCCATACGTACCTACAATTTCAAGCAATAAACGACCAACCTTCTCATAATTTTCAACCAAATAAGAAACGCCGGACAAAGCATCGTTTATAATGCCCTCATTGGCTTTCCCTATTTCATTGAACATTGTGGAGATAGAATCCTCTATGTTGCTTATCTGACCCGTAATTGTCTTGGATTGCTCCTGCATCAGATTGAAGAACATTCCTCCTTCATCGGTAAGAGACATGATAACTTTTTGTACCTCCGGGAATCCAACCTTGCCAGCTTCAACAAGCCCTTTTACTTCATTCTCCGCTACGCCAAACTGTTTTGCCAGCTCGCGTATCATAGGAATACCACGCCCAGTAAACTGATTTAGGTCTTGTGTATATAAACGACCTTGCGTCATAGTTGTGCCATACAGATACACAATATCTCCAAGAGGCATAGAAAGACCTGCCGCGATGTTGCCAAGACGTATCAAATCATCGTTTACTTTCTCCACATCCTCACCGTATGCAAGTAACTGCTTTGCTCCATTGGCTACACCTTGAAGGTCAAAAGGAGTGGTAGCCGCCGTCTTCACCAACTGTTGCATGAGAGAGTTCGCTTTGTCTTCACTGCCGAGCATAGTTTTAAAAGCAACTTCCAATTGCTGGAACTCACCTCTAACTTGAACGATATTTGATATCAGTTCCTTTGCCGTGAAGCCAGCTCCAAACGCAGCAGCAGCTTTTGTCATGCGATTAAATAGTTCTTCAATACCTAAACCGCTCTGCTCTATCTGTTTTGATGTGTTCTTGACTCCGTTTTCCACTTCGCGAAGTCTACGTAAGAAATTAGAATTGTCACCGGTTATATCAAAATGAATTCCAGCCATAGGTCTTTTCGATAAGGAATGTACCGCGCAACATCACACGGCATTGCAAATATAACAATAAAATGACATAGACAATGCCACTATTTACTTAAAAACATCTTTAACCGTTTATTTTCTTATCTTTAATTTTGTTTATAGTAACATATAAAATATATTTGCCATTATATAATAATATAAAATTATGGATTTCAAGGACCAAATAGTTCAACTTTCAGAGCGTATCAGCAAGCAAAAGGACAGTATAGCTACAGAAGAGGCCACGAAAACGGCATTTATTATGCCAATGATTGCGGCCTTAGGATACGATGTCTTTAACCCTTTTGAAGTCATACCAGAACTTGACTGCGACCTTATAAAGAAAAAGGGAGAAAAGATTGACTATGCCATAATGAAGGACGAAAGCCCGATACTACTCATAGAATGCAAACATTGCAAGCAGGACTTAAACTTGCATGACACACAACTACAGAAGTATTTCGTCGCATCAAAAGCACGATTCGGAGTGCTTACCAATGGGATAGAATACCGCTTTTATACAGATTTGGAGAAAATCAACATTATGGATGAGAAACCGTTTCTTGTCGTGAATATGCTTGACTTATCAGATGCGGATATAGAGCAACTAAAGAAATTCCATAAGTCATATTACAACGAAGAGGATGTTTTAAGTACGGCAAACGAGTTGAAATACACTACAGAGATAAAATCAATATTGAACAACGAGTTTGCGTCACCGACAGCAGAATTTGTACGCTTCTTCGCACGTCAGACGTACACTTCCGGGCAAATCACATCGAAAGTGATAGACATGTTTACCCCACTCGTAAGGAAATCCATTTCATCTGTTATCAATGATATTATTTCAGATAGGCTCAATACAGCAATAAAGAATAGTGAACATACCAGCGATACGCTTCCAGCACAAGATAGCACACCCGTAAATCTCCCAACAGAAGATGCAAACAAAAAACTTCCGGATGGGATTGTGTACATGGACAAAGAATCTGGAGTTGTAACGACACAAGAAGAATTGGACGCTTACAATATCATAAGGAGCATCTTAAGAAAAAGCATAGATGTTGCGCGCATAACTTATAAGGATAACAAAACATATTTCGTTGTTAGTTTAGACAATGGTTATTGGTGGATATGCCGTTTTTATTTCGGGGCAAGGAAGAAATCAATATGTTTCCCAATTAATAACTACCAATCTAAAGAAATGATAGAGATAGATTCTGTAGATGATATATTTAAATATACAGATAAACTTGAAGAATCACTTAGAATAGCAATGAGAGAATGAAAACAAAGAAATCTATTTTTATAACCGCTTTAGTCCTTATCTTATGCGGATGTTCCCAACAGATAGATATTAAGGGAACGGGATGGGAAGGCATAGGCAGAGATTCAAATACTCATATATGCTTCATGGATTCGACATGTTCTATTATCACGAAAGGAGAATACAACAATGATACAATAATGGCGTCATATAAAGTTCAGAATGATACAATATCTTTTGAGCCATTGGATGACTTTGTGGAAATAAATTCTAAATTAATACTATCCGGGGACAATCTCATAGAATCTAAATCAGGAATTAAGGCGTTTGAATTAACGGAATAAATGTTCTATTTCACCGACAAATCACGAGAGATTTTGTAAACCCCTCGTGATTTTTTTATCTTTCATCTTTTATATTGTTCTATTTGTCGCATTTAGTCCCAATTCATAGCTTTAATTTTTTCCATATTTGCAGGGTCATCGGCATTGATGACTCTCCGGTCTTTAGGTATATTGATACGCTTGCGTTCCTCGTCAGACAAATAGATGGATGTTACAGAATCGGCAAGAAGCAATTGTAAATTGGCATAGCTTATTCCCCATACAACATATTCCAAAGTCCATCCATACCTCTCACAAGCAGTATCTATCAATGTGCCATATATGCTTTTACCTCCAAATACAAGAGAATTATTATTATTCTTGGCTCTCATAGCTTTTGCTTGCCATTCTTTTTCCTTATCTATTCCAAGGTGCTTTGTATACACTGATACATCTCCCTCTGACAATGCCATAACCAGCAGTTGCGACAAGCTATCGACATCAAGTTCTTTAAGGAAAAAATCACACCTCTCTTGAACCAAGTCGCAATCAAACAACTCCTCTTTCTTGTTGATAGTATGGTAGGACAAGATACGGCATACAACCTCTTTCTTATCTTGGCACAATCTTAACGCCTCCATATATGGATTAGCCTTTATAATATCAAGATTTATATCAAGACATTCAACAAGTCTTGATATTAGGTACGTTTTCCCAAGAGTAACCGGATATAGATAGAATTGACGTTGATTAACCTTAAAACCATGCGGACGCTCAATTATCGTGTCCGCGATATTCATGTCTATGAGTTTTTTATCTTCTGCCATAACGGTTACTGTTTTTTAAAATTAACGCCAGCTATCCTCACAGACAACTGGCCCTGAAAAAGTACGAGAATCAACTATATAAAAAACAGAGCGGAAATACAGAATTGAACTGTAACCTAATGTCTGGTTGACATACGTGCATCCATTACACCATTTCCGCAATACACGTGGGTATAAAGCCCCCACGTTCGGCATTACCTATTGAAAACTCAACCTCCCACGCTGGTATTAGGGGCGACTTCAAATTTGTCTCCTTCTCCTGATTCATCTTCCGGGTCACATTCAATCTTAGAAATTGAGCCAGCCGATTCCGTTACAATAATCTTACCCCATTGAATCTGCTTTTTATCAGCTCCCGGTTTTAAGGCATCAAACATATACGCCCAAATACCACCGTCCGCTGTAGTAAACGTATCTTCGACAGAAACAGTGGTCTTTTCCATGCAAAAGCCTTGAACATCCGGGTCTTCCGGTTGTAAAGCAACTGCATAATTGTGGGCAACCACTCCGTCACTGTCACTGATAGGTCTTTTACGCCCTTTTGCAGCACGGATATTAAGAGCAAGAGCATACGTATTCTTGCCGTACTTAACATCCTCATTTTCCCCACCTTCAATCTTTGCTTCCTGCTTATCTCCTTTTGTTGTCGTCAACTGTGTAGAATCCTCTACCGGTGTTGGAAGTTCTTCCCACTTTGGAGAAGATGCATCCAAATCTTTTACGAATATACGGGGTTTTCCCCACCCGATTACTGCCATAGTTCTATATCGCTTAATATAGTTAACAATTATTCATTACATATCTCAATGTACAGCTTGTTGTTGATGAAATGCTCTGCACGACCATTCTCAAACGAAACGCCTACAGGCATAACCTTCTGGCTACATTCTTTGGGAATAGTATGGAACTCTTCTTTACGTATATAAAAGAGAAACTTGCACAAATCACACAATTCTCCTATACGGAGCGTATGTTTTTCCCATGCTTTCGTTCTCGAATTCCATTGGTCACCTACATACACATTGACATTCACATAAGCCCGTTGGATTTGACCGCATCCCTCATTAGCAAGTACCGATATGACAATATCCTCCTTGTCCGATTTATCCGGCCTTCCCCTATCACTCAATTTACCGGTTACGCTCCTTTCAAGGATTGAGCCTTTAATCTTGTGATATACGAACTTCGATACTTCAATGTCTGATTTCATCATTTGGCAATCTGTCTTTTTAATTTTTCAAGCATCTTGGGAACTTGGTCTATTGCCCATAATTCCGTTGACGCAAGCACGTCCTTGTTAGCCATCGCTTCCACATATTCAGCATAGTTCATCCCAGCCACCACAACAAGGACATAGTCATTGGAGTATCTCCTAACAAGCTCCTTTGCCAAGTCCTTGCCGTTTTTTACGCCTTCTGAACCGTTTTTAACCTGATTAAAGTCCGAGTATTGTACAATGCTACCATTATGGGCTATTACATAACCAACTGAACTACGCAGATTACCAGACTGGTCATACCAACTTTTATCACCGCCCCTATCACGTACCTTGACAACACATTGTTCACCAAGATACGACAAAGCGCGTATTGTCAGCCTTTCAACCCGTTCCGCTTCTTTCATCAGTACTTTATGAATCTCATCCAGTTTGGTAGTCATTCTTATTCCCATATCCTAAACCCAAATCTTGCACTGAAGTTGGTAACGATGAAAACCTTTCACATTAAACTCCCTCTCAATTCCTCCCAAAAGAATCAATTTCACCCTGTCACCTATTGTAAAATTACGGCAGTCCGGAGGAAGGTTGTGCACCTCATAGGAATATTTTCGTGTCACACCGTCTTCAAATTCCTTTTCATCCGCTTTACCGGAAGGGACAGCATCACAAGGAATATCACCTTCCCAATGCTCTTCTCCAGAATGGTAATCTCCATTTTCATCCTCATATCCAAAAGCGGATACAAGATATTGCAACTTGTGCGGATTTCTGTTCAATACTGCCATTCTACAACAAACAATCACCTACATATACCATCGGCTTAGGCTCCAGTTCTACCGAAGGCTCACCGATAGCATTGTAGATAGAGTTAATACGTAACAGAATACGTTCCTTGTCTTTATCAGACAAAGCCCCGAAAGACTTGTCTGCTTCAGAAAAATTGATAGCCTGAACTAAAGACCAAAGACAGTCAGCAACAGCCCCCTGATAGTCATCAGAATGAGCCATGTCGTAATCAAACTCATCATCTGCTTTGAGATTACGTTTAATCATAACATTCTCTACAAAACCTTCTGAAATCGGGTAGTGTATTTCATCTTTGAGGGCTTGCTGTACTGTCTTCATGGCTTACTCTGTTGCTTTATGGGATTCAACCGCTGCTTTCAGCTTAGCTTCATCAGAATCGCTCAGCCTATTCACCGCATTTATCAACTTGTTGTCACTTACAGTAGATGCAAGGTTTGCACTTGCAATCTTGTTGTATTCGGCAACAAACTCCGGTTTCTTGTAAGTATTCCCCCAGATTGTAATCTTTACATCAGTGGAGTCTTTAGCCTCTTCCGTCGTATTTACGGCTTGCGAATCTGTTATGTCTTGATAATAGATTTGGTCCACACCTTCAATAACCGTAAGCGCGAGCATTTGTCCGGCTGTAGTTTCGGTTAGCGGATTAGTCGTTCTGTAACGGCTGATAAGTTTCATATCATCAACCGTGGTGTAAACCACACCTTCTACCGGGCTTGTTTTTTCTGCCAATGTGCCCCATACCAGACTTCCGACATTCTCAGTGGTCAGATAGACCAGACGGTTGGCATTCCATGGCTTGTAAGCCTTGCGAACTCCGTCCTTTTCGCTGATAATAGAACGGTCTATCTTCAAAAATTTCACGCCATTGTAGGCATCTGCAAACGCTTCGTCAAATAAAGAGGCGGTAGGGGTAGGCAAAGAAGTGTTGCTGTCAAATGTCTGTCCTCTATAAGTGGCCACCAATTCTTTGGCACCTTGTGTCTGGCGAAGCCTCTTATAGGTAGACGAAGCGATACAGATAGTGGTGATTGAATTACCGTCCGCATCGGCTGCGGAAAGCACATTTTCGATGTCATCCAATGTTATTTCACCGGGAACATTGACTCCGTAACCGTTCTTTGGCAAATAACCGAAATCAACACGCAATGCTGTTCCGACATTCGTCAAGTCTTCAACTGCAACAATCCCCTCGCATAATGCTGTAAGGAAGTTCGCTTCGTTGGACTCATCCAGACCTATCGAACAGAACAAAGGATCATTGGTCAACTTTGCTGCAATCTGCGGCCACTGATTCCCTTGAGCCCTCATAATGTTTATAGTATTGATGTCCGACTCTTCCATAACGCGAGAAATACCCTGCTTTGGAAGGACACCGCTTGCATGCGCCAACGAATCACGCTTCTTGATTGGAAGCGGAGAGTTCATTGAAATAGTGTCCGCTTTTACATACGTAGTGTCAACAGACGCACTGGTCCATTTTTGGTCTGCGGAATATACTTTACGCAGCATAGTCTTGTGAAGGTAGGTGCGTTTTCTAGCACCATTGCGCTCACCTCCCTCTTTTTCCACGATGTTCTGCAACTTCGGGAAGATTCTTCTTGATAAGTCTGCAAATTGTGATGCAATCATTTAATTTTCCTCCTCTAATTTAATCGTGCATAAAATACAATGAAGGCAACGCTTCCTTCAAGTCGCTTTTGATACTGTCAATCGGATAAGGCAAGGCCTTATCATTGATTTCCCCGTCATACTGAATGGCGCCTCTCGCATCGCTTGCAAGAGTAGTGCGTACCCAAACGCCAACATATTCATGGTTGGACGGAAGAGATGAATACGAACCTCCCGATACCGGCATGGGTTTGTATTCATTTTCATCATTTTTGTTACGAATGATGATATGCCCAGCTTTTACATACTTTTCAGCATAGCCTTCCACGTTCAATGAACGACCACCTATAATTCTTCCTCCTTTACGGCGAATAACAATAGAATCGAGTCCACCATCGAATGTTTCCATTTCATTTGCCAAGTTTACTGTTCCTGCCATTTTTTTTCAGTTTTTAGATGAGACTAAAGGTTGCTAACAATAGCGTCAATTTCCTCATCAGTTAATACTTCTTCATCTTTAGGCTTACCACCTCCCGAGCCTGGAGGATTTCCCAAATTGGACAGACCCGCATCGGCACGTTCTTGATTATAAGCCTTCAAATCTTCCTCTACTTCGGAATAGAACTCATCGAACTCATCGTCATTTTCAAACTTCATCTTATTGAAGGATTTCAATGTACGGGTCCCGAATGTACCAGCATCTTTCAAAAGGGATTCAAGCTTCTCCCTACGTGTAGTAGTAACTTTTTCACCTTTCAACGCTACGATTTCATTATTCAGCAATTGAACCGTTTGCACTAGACCTTTAGCCCATTCCGGAGTATCATCGCTCTTTCCTTTGTTTTGGGGATTTTTTTTTGAACCAGTCTGGCGTGCTTGTATGCCTGATGTATCATCATCATCGTCATCATCATCGTCATCTGTTTCAGGGTGGTTTTTCTTCCATTCATCAAGCAAACGGTTGGCTTGTGACTGGCCGAAAGTAAGGTAAGGAAGAACCGCTTCAATTTTTTCGTCAATCTCAGCGTTTACATCCTCTTCTGAGGCATCATCAGCGGGAATAAGGTTATCGGCAATCTTAGCGGCGATACCCTTCAATTCCTTAGAGTTGAACCCTAACGCCTTCGCTTTAAGTTTCAACTTTACGAACACTTGTTGTCTTCTGTTCATTGTGAAATGTTTTAATTAATAAAAACGGCCTGCAAACATTTACATGCAAGCAGACCGTCAACCTTCTTACCTTAATACATTAAGAGCAATGAATCAGTATTTACGACAAGTACGGTTGCATGTAACTTCACATGCTTTATGCAAATATAAGAAAAGTGACGCTTTTAGAGCCACTTTTATGTGTTAAACTATTATAATAAAACGCACGCTACAAGAGCACCTTGTAAACTGCACCACGAAATTGCTTGTAATTATGCACAAGTGATTGTTATTTAAGATATGACGGGTTGTCCTTTAAAAAATACGGCAAAGTACCTCGCTTCCTTGCACCTGCTATGCGTTTCGAATTTATGGCAACCCACTGCTTGAATGATTTCGGTACATCCTTGACTTTATTCACACTTTTAGTTGCAGGTTCACTTCTACCATCCCATTCCCAAAACTCTTCTTCCGTTTTGAGGATAGGCACCTTGTAACATAAATCATTCGGATGCCAGCCAGTCCAGGTAAAGTCTTTAGGGTATTTCCCGGCAAGAGTATCACAAATATCCCCATGTGGCATACGATGACGATGGTTCCCGCTCAATTTTATCTCGTATCCTACCACAAAATCCATCTGTTTCCATCGTTCATTTTCAGCCGTCCTATAGGCCATATTTATCTCAGAACGGGCTAAACGTATAGAACGGTATTCGCAATCCATTAAATGTTCCGCACTTCCGTACTTATCCTTGTAATCCTTTTGCAATAACGAGAAATCAAGAAGATACTTGCTTATCCGCTTACTCAAAGTTATAGAGCTAGTGCCTTTTTGAATAGCACATGAAATAGCAGCTTCAAGCTCTTGCTTATAGATGGTGGACTGCTGCCAAAGTTTTGCAGAGACATTGAAGCCTTTATCCTTCCGGTTTTGAAACGCTTTCAAAGCATCATGATTAGTCTGATATAAAACCTTATACTTTTCTTTATCTACTTGGGCATTATAGGCTTTCAAAACTTTATTTGCCATCAAGTCTTGCACTTCATTGCTATTCTTCCATTCTTCAGATGTACCTCGATAAATAATCGTATGAATATCATTAACAAATTGAACCTGTATATCATCTATCTGTTTTTTAGTCTGTGGATAATCAGACCATTTAAACGGCTTTCCACTATCGACCGAATAATCAGTGCGTGACACAACCTTAGCTGCTTTCAAATTCAAGGTATCATATATCTGCTCCACCAAAGCCACATACTTATTCAGCCTTGTGTTGAGTTCTTGATATTTTTTCTTTTGGTTTGGAATCTTAGGCCTTGCCATACCGTCCTATTTTTAATATCTTTCTGTAATTTATCAGAAAAATCACGAGGGTTATACTAAAATAAATAGCACATTTTTAATAATTCATCATTTTTTATTAAACTTATCGCATATATCCCTATTCAAAAACTTGCTCCATTCAAGAAAGGGCAACAGCACATGAAAAACTCACCTTTCAAATTCTTCTCGTGCCATCCATAGCTATGCACGCAATCCCGACAATGGTATTTTGATTGAAAGATTATCTTCTTTGACATCTGCGAGTTTGTTCCTGATCTTTATCAACTTTCGGATATAAACAATGTTTCACCACGATTTTACCACAGATAGGACAATCTTGTACAACATATTCTACCGTAATTACCTTTGAATGTTTTTTCATATTTATTACGCACTTTCAAATAAACCGTTCATTCTTGATTGCTTTGCTTGTAAATCCATCGCATCTTCTTTCTGTATCTGCTCCAAAGTTGCCTCCGGATTATTAGAGCCAGCCTCTCTAATAGTTTGCAACTGACTCTTGATTGCTTTGCCACCATTCTGTTTTATAAGCCTATCAGTCATTGCATCTTCGTCCATTTGAATAAATGGAGTAATTACATGTTCAACTTCTACATTGTCAATCTCCTTTTCCCATGATGTATTCATGCTTTTCAAGAAAGCCTTGATTACGCTACATTCACGTTCAAAAGCTTCTATCCAGGCACCACTTTCATCACCTACTTTCAGATGAGCATCAGTAAGTAACGTTTGACGGGCATCAAATCCTATATTGCCAAGTGATTTCATGTTCTCGAATGATATATCCGGCATTTGCGATTGAGACCAGAACATATTGGTCAGAGTGCTTACATGGTATTTCAAAGCTTCGATAGCCTGAGACCATGAAACATAAGACACATCACCATTTTGTTCTACACGGTAAACCCTACGGCTTTCTCCTTTATCCTCTCCTCCTTTTATACCACCGGCTATTTTAAGAATTGGAGCTGAATTATATGCTATTACATCACTATTGCGTGAAAGGGTATATTCTATCTCATTACGCAAATAAGACAAACCATGATAAATGGGAGCCGGACGATAAATATAGACACCGGGAATCTTCAATATAGTTATTGGTTCCGCTTTGATTTGTTCCCATCCTTCACCATTCTGTTTCCACTTGTAATGGAATTTGGAAGTATATGTCTCAAAAAATAAAATTTCTTTATCTTTGACTTTCTTTGAGTATTCGAATGACATGGCAATCATATCCCCAAGTTCGTCAAGTAACGGATACAACCTCACACCCTCCATCGGAGAGTAAGTCTTGCATTTTAATTTGAACCGACTTTGAAAACCATATAAAGAGTTGGGATTTTCAACCGTATACCAAATGGTAAACACCTCGCATGATGCAAAATAGGCGTTGCCGCGTTTAATGTTTTCACTGTCTATACGAGCATACTTGTATATGTTCTCAATTGCTTTCGCTATCTGTTGGCGAGTTTCATTGTCCTCTATATTATGATAGACACGTTTTACCGGGATGGAAAACATGAACTCTGTCATTCGCTTTGTAAGGAGTTTTTCAAGGCCTATATAGATACGCGAGGCTTTTTCTGTTGTACCATCAGATTTTGTTTTGTCCTTTCTGGTAATTGTATCAGAAACTATTGCATGTAACGTAGGTTCATAGTCTTTAATAAGCTCATCCCATAAGGGGACACAAACTGATTTTTCTTTCAAGTCATTGATGATGTTATCAATAGGTCGTGAACTGTCTAAAATAGCGGTTATTTCGTCCATAGGCACGTTCCGTACATCTTCATACGGTGATTAGTTGAACATAATAATATTCCTATAAAGAAACCGGGTAGCACAATACGTACTACCCAGTAACGTGAAGGAGCACGTTAGCATCAAATGCTATGGTGCAAATATAATAAAAATAGCTGCAAAAATGCCACATTTAAGTAACTTTATTTTTGTCTAATTCTTAGATACCTCTTTAAAAACTCACCACATGCTTTTAAGGCATCAGATAATTGCTTCAAATCACAATCATCTTGTATCTCAACAGTATACTTTGGAAATTTATTACGAATAAGCAATAATCTATCATTTTTATCATCTTGCCGAAACTCAAATACTGGTGTAGGCAAAGCTATCGAATACCAATGGGAAAACATATAGTCGCCCATCTCTGCCATGATGTGCGCTATCTCGTTGGCACAATTCGAGTTGTTCGCAAACTTGCTATCATCAAGAATGATAATCTTTTGAGTTTCGTTGAACTCGTGTTCTTTAAACTTACATACTATCAAGTTCTCTATATCAGTCAAGACCCACCAGTTTGGTAGGTCTTGACTATGTTCTAATTTAAATCTGTTGGTCATATTATTTATCTTCTATTGAATAATCGCCACTTGCAGCAGGCGCAAACTTATCTACGATTGTTCCAATTCTTCCAGCATCTTCATCTGAGATTTCAATTTGCATATCTTCATTACAAATCATTTCAATACTGTTACTTTCAAATATCTCAAGTAATTCACTGTTATTGCAATATAATATTTTCATATTCATCGCCCGTCATGCCGATAGCGCAGCTTATGATTTATAATATCGTTACAAAAGATTCGTCAATATAATCATACCCCCTATACTTCATCTGAGCCTTATCATTGGCTCTACACCACTTATGGAGCAGTACATTCATATCATTGTTAATTTCCAGTCCAAATTTAGATTCCTTGCTCTGTCTGAATGGACTTGCCGCATAGCCGGATAACAGCATGAAGTCATCAAGGGTTATTTCTGTAGAAAACCAAACCGTCTTACCGGACAATGAAGATGAACGAGACAAATGGAACTTCTTACCGAACATTTCAACGTCCATGCCATCAGAGTTTTCTGCAATAACTTTTTCTGCTATTTCAGCACGTAATTTAAAATTTGTACCAAAATAGCCAATATGCGATGTGGCTTTCGGACAGTCAATGTACTTTGGATTGGATAAGTCTCTACGGATGTCTCTTGTACCGTTAATTAAGTCTGTAATTTGAGTCTTCATAAAATAAACAGTTTCTACGTGTGCCTCACGCCCGAACAACGGGAATTAATTATTTTTTGTTTGTGTAAAGATAGTGGTTTTATTTTATATGGCAAAGGGAATAGTGCTATTTTGCAACCATTTATCCCGTTTTTTTCTGCACGCCTCTAAGGTTGGAGCACAACAAGCAAACAGTTCGCCACTTTCAGTACGATAGTCATATTGGTACATTCTTACTCTCTTACCTTTCAATTTGGTAGTGTAAGTGCAATAGTTCTCTTTACCTGGTTGGCATACGCTACAACCTTTTTCGTTTATTGAGTTCATAATCGTATATTAAAAGTCGCACATTATAGTATATTTAGTTTGCAGAAGCTTTAGTACTTTTTCTGTTACATGAATTATATTTTCATTATACCTTCTTACGTTTCTGCCATATCCTTTTATATCGTTGTTTATCTTCTGACGAAGTACAGTATTTTTAGGCAAACTGATTTCATAGAAACTGCCATCAATTGAAGTTATCAACATATCAGCTCGCTTCTTTTGATAATCCAATTCAGTTTCTTTGTATTCACCTTTAGGGATGAAATTGGGATTAGGTACTAAGTAACCTTCTGCTACCACATTTCCATTTATATCATATACCTTCATAATCATGTGTATTAATTGTTAAGACCAATTGCGTTTCTCAAAAAGCAGCCAGCTTGATCTACTGACATATTCATTTTTTTCTGAATCAGAAGAAGCATACAACTTACTTGTTCTTTCGTATCCAAATTACCTTGTACAAACTCTGACATGATAAATTTTTCTATTGTTCTTTCTTGGATAAATGTTGCTTTCATTGCTCTTGTCTTTTAATTGTTAGTAATATTGGTTTCTTTTAGTATTGTAAAGATACTCATTATCAACGAATTAGCCAAATATTTACACATTTATTTTAAGTATAAAACACTAATAGTCAAAGATTTAACTTTTACTTGTAAAACAGAAATGCACCGACTTTCACAAGCCAGTGCACATAAGAGCAATGAAAACACAAATTAGAAGTGTTTTCGGTTACAAAGGTACTAAAAGAAACACAACTACAAAAAGTCTTTAAGCAACTCTTCTTCACTAATAAAGCTGTAATCTCTAGGATAAAACGTATTCGCTAATGCATCCATCCAGTCAGGAGAACGTTTAATACGTTTTTTGACATCTTCCTTAGGTTCAATAATAATTTTCCCATTACTAAGGAATTTCCACTTGGTTTCAGTAGCTTCTTCCATCAACTGGTCGCACGGTGGCAAAGCTGCACCAAAACCATTTTTAGGATTGAGCCAATCACGTAAAGCCCAATACAGATATGCACGCATGTTGGCAAATTCGTATTCCCCGGTAATATCATGCAATCCATCTGCCCCTTCCGAGTATTTGCATGAAAAAGCATTTGTAAATTCTTCTTCCAACAAACGGGAATAGACACCTGCACCCTCCCCTATCGTATCAATAAACGCTTTTGCTCCTTTCTTCTTCAAATAAGGTATTGTCATACCAACCACATGCATATGGTCTGCACGTCCGGCAGATTGATGCACCTCAAACTGTGGTACATAGTTGCCATATCGGGGACAAAGCACGCTATTATCACGTCCCATACCGGCAACGTCAACTCCTAATTTACAAGATTTGGCTGGAGTAAAACCACTTGTCTGCAATTCTTGCCAATTCCTATTTGCAATCTCTATCCATTCGTAAGGTATAAGTACATCCTCGGAAATTTTAGGGAACATGCCTCTGACCTTTACACGGAAAAGGTCATTAGGACGGTACAGTTTTCCTTCCCACATAAAATCTCCCTCGCCTTCATTGAAATCTGCTTTTTGTAACGGAGAACACCAGTTTAAAACCTTGTCCTTTACCCATTCATAATTCACCTGTCCAGGAATAATATCTTTTCTTGATACAACATTTTCTGCATTTAGAGAATCAAGACGAAACTTTGCAAAACGTTCCGACTTCATCGCACGTGCAGCATAACCAGTAGTAACATTCGGATTAAACACAATAAGAAAGCGAGAATTACCTTGTAAGTTTCCTTCAATGGCATTATATGTCGCTTCTGATATACCGGAAGCTTCAGTAACAACAAACATTGTGTTCACTGCATGGAAACCAGACCATGCTTCTGTATTGTCGTCACCAGCTTTAAACCCTGTTAGGAACCATTCTTCATAATCAGTCTTTATACCGGAAGACAACAATCTGCCCGGAAGAAAGCCCGCATTTCTGTATAAGCGCGATATTTCCGGAATCATGATATTCTGCACTTGACGGGCCGTCGGTGCCGTCATGGCTATTTTTGTATTTTTTGTCAACTTTCCATCTTTCCAACGAGGGGTAAGATACATGAAGCACAAAGATGCACAAGCGGCTACAAAGTCCTTGCCACGGGCTGTACCTGATGCAACGGCTGTCATCGGGTTATATTGAACAGAAGAAATTATATCCTGCTGTTCTTTATCCAAACGTGCCTTAAGGGCATCACGGACGAACCTATTCCAGTCCTCAGTCCATGATTTGATTTTCCGCAAAGCTTTTCCATCTGATATTGTCATTCTTCGTCGTCCGGCAATTCCTGCATCAATTTCTCAAACGGATTCACATTCACATCCTGCTCCACCTTTTCAATATAACCTCTATGTTTCATTTTGGTCTTGCTCAGCCAAATAAGCATAGTATTATCTTGCTCCGTCAAGGCTTTGGCGAACATCGTAGTTTCCAATTTATCGTAAAAACTTTCCTCAACCTCCTTCCATTTCTCTGCAAAATCCGGGTCGTTTGCTTTCCACTTATAAGCAAGAGTTCTGGATATATTCGCAGCTTCACATGCAGATGTTACATTAAGCATTCTTGTGTCCAACGCTTTAAGAAACAACTGTTTTTTCTGTCTGGTATTAAGCCTATACTTCTGTGCCATCTTTATTGCCCTCCAATACATTGTTTACGATTTCCAACATCTTACAAATACTCAAAGCCTGAGATTTAATTTTATACTTTGTCTGAACTTTGGCCGACACCTCATTCAATCGGTGCATTGTATCCATATCCACCAAAGTTAGATTACCAAGTTCTTTTTCCGAATAGCAATCCAACGTTTCCATCAACTTATCAAATGTAGTTTTCTGCGTATCAACAAACATGAGAGTTACCGGAACGATTTCGTTATTCGGCATTTCAACCGTATAGTTGATGTCCTTCACGCTTTCCAGAACTTCATTGCTGATATGCGCATATTCTTTTAGAGCGACATCCGTTATCTCGTCCAATAGCTGTTTCAATACTTCCGCATCGTCCTGCCCAACTATACTGTTATGTGACAATTGTGTTGCCAGCAACCAATCGTTTGTAGTCTCTTCTTCATCTATGTACATAACATGGATGGATGTAAGACCGGCCATCTTTGCCGCTTGTGTTCGGTGATTACCACTTACTACCGTATAAGAACCATTCGAATGCTTTACACAAAACGGTACAGACGATAATTGACCGTCCCTACGAATGTTATTCACTAAGGCATTAAACGTGTCCTGCTGCATAAAATGAGCATTTTTCTTGACCAGCTTAATGTCAGATAATTGCACTTCCGCTATCTTGAATTTTCCCATTTATTATCCCTTTCTCGGCTCATCACCGTATTTTTTCACAAAAGCTTTTAAAATATCGTCCAATTTTCCACGAATACCTGCATCCTGTATGTAATGGAGTTTACCAACACAGCGTTCATGCAGTTTGAACACTCCCCGATACTTCATACTTACCGGTTTATCGGTAAATACAGAAGTGGCAATCACTCCACATTCATGTTTATATCTTATATCCAATTCATATTTGAACTCTGACGAAAGTACACCCATTATTAGCAATCTACTCAATTTTGGTAATGGATGGTCTATCACAAAATCAGACTTCATCCAAACTGCATCCATGCCGTATTTACTTACCTTCAAGAAATCAAACATACAAGCTCCGAACACATAATCATCCAAAAACCATAAATAACAGAACGGTGCAGAACCTAGAATAATACCCTTTTTCAAGTAAATCATACGCAGATAATCAATCTCTGCCATAGAAGCACGTACAAACCGGAGCTTGCTTTTATCTGTAAGCATATAATCATCCGGCAACCGTTTATATTTTAGAGGGATGATAGCCCGTTTACTAAAACTGCTGTCTCCACTTTCTACCACATTAGACCAAATATATGTGCGTTGGTCTTTGAATACCTCTCTTCTACCCATAAATCCATGCTGTGAGAGAGCCATGTAATTAACTTGTTCTTCATCTATTTCTGCATATTTCGTTTTAGTTCGTTCTTGCCATCCGAAATCATCCAGCAAGAAACGCTGTAATGCGTTGCTTGTGGCTTTCATGCCGGAATGAAATTCATTCTGATAGATTAGTATATCATTCTCTTTACAATTAAGAATAGCATCTGATATATCAGCACAATAGGACACTTCAATAGACTTGCTTTTAAGGCTATCCACAAGTTTTTGATAACGTTCCGCATACTTCTTATGATAATACTCCAACTTAGACATGAAATCGTCATAAAGAGACTTATGGTAAATATCCTGAGAATTTTTGTGCTTCTTAATCGCGTTGAAAAGATGGATGGTAGCTATGATTTCAGCCGGGCTTTCAGATTTGATGTTCAGAAAATCATATTCATCATTAAAGTGCAATTCTTTTATCTCACCCCTGATTGCCTTGTACATCATGTAGATAAAATACTCTTTGGTGTAAACTTTAATTTCCCTATTGGTAAGGACTTGCTCTATATCCATATAATATGAGTTTACCACATGAGCAACATCAAACTTGGCCGCTTCTTTCTTGATGAAGGAAAGCATTCGGTTTGACTTCTTGAACATGGAACCTACTATAGTGACATTATCCGAGTGCTCTGCCGCCCAAAGTAGCGGTTTATGCCTTTGGGGAACTTTAGAATAGTCAATATGAAACACCTCAAGACACCTATCAACTGTAGTAAGTTGCTTATACTCTTCCATATCTTCATGTAAGTAGGCATACTCTACAAATGAATACATGAACTTGATTGTTTCCAGCACCTTGTCGAAGTTCCAAGAGCTATTGAAGATGCGAAACTCTGCCGTTCCAATCTTCTCAATGGAACATAAATTAAGCCAATACCGGATATGCCCTCTGTCTGAACCATTGTTAAAGACCTTCAGCAAGTTATCGATATTATCGGCTTCCAGTACACGCTTTACCACATCCCAAGGTGGGCTAGGCACAAGGTATTTTGTTTCCCACCATTCCGCGATGTCAAATATCCGCTTGATAGGATATGCAGTATAATAAGAGAGGACAAACATACGCTTAATAACATCCAAATCCATATCCCTAATGTACAGATGTGCATCAAAGCCTTCATTCCACATAAGATAGCTCCCTGCATCTTTCATGGTCTGAATGAAGTCCTTCAATTCCTGCAAATCTTCCATACAATAATGATATGGTCGAGTGTTTATCTCACCGCCAAACTGACCGTGATGTGTAACAGCCGAACCATCCGAATTATTCATCATGGTCAACTTGTTGTCCGTCCACTTGTAACCGGATGGAAGTGGAATACGCTGTTTTTCACCATCGGCAAACTCCAATTCCATGCCAAATGTACGATTGGCAATATAGTCAATCCAAGGTTTATCTATATTCATGTTCTGCATATCTCAACTTGACTAATGATTTATAATTGGGAACAAACGTAACAACATCACCAATGCAATAATCTGAAGTTCTGCCACAACACTTCATCATAGTGTATTCGCTGGAGCAATCCGAATAGACCAATTCCCTATTTGCACATGAGCAATCCTGCATATCAGCCATAGAATAGCCGCAATCAAGAAGTATTTGGTTGCGGTCCGGAAAAACACCTATAACTTTAGTACTTAATTCAATGCCATTCCTCCCTAATTTGTATTCATCTTCATTATACGGAATTGTGCCAAACAACATATACTCTCCTATACGTACATCGCTAATGAAATCCGGAAGTCTTTCGTTTTGTCCCAGCCAAAAGCTACCACCCAAACTAATTGATTCAGTACTTGTTTTCAGTGTATTCCATATATCATACAATCGTCGTAGTGACGGTCTATTTTCATTCAGGCAACCAGAAGTAATCATTCCATAGGCATGAGAATTGTCATCACATGCACGAACCATTCTGGCTATCTGTTTTGCTTCATATAGGCTTACACCTTCTCTATTATCAAAACCATCGATAGGGATGTAGATATTATTAATACATCTATTCACGACACAATCCATTGCATCATACGTAGTAACGGCAACTGCCCCATTCTGGTGTCTGGCTGCCTTACCGATAGAATAGCATATACTGTCTTTTAAATGGAGACCAAAAATCTTATTGTTTATTTTATCCGCGATATGTCCATAAATATCCTCGTAGAAATCTTTGAACATTAACGAAATAGGAGCATTAACAAGTGTTTGCGCCTTTTCGATATTCTCAATTATATTCTTGGTATAAACTATAACTTTCATAGCTCCCACTTTAAAATTAAACGTTCAATCCCTTTGTACTTAGTGTCTCGCTTAAATTGAAATCCAGCATCAGTAAAACTCCTAATGCTTGCTTTATTCTTTGGAGAAGTCATAGCAAATATTTCATGTGCGCCATTAGCAACTAACCTCGCTATATTCGCATTAATAAGTACATATTGAAATCCGTTTCCCCTATAATCAGCATGGACAAAGCATTTATCTATGTAGGCAGTACCATATTCAGTCAAGTATGCAAGCGAATAAGCGACCAGCTTGTCATTTACCAGTAATCCGAAACTACAATCAGATTGCAAGCACCTTACTATATCTTCCGGTTCCGATGAAAAGCACATATCCGGACTGGCAATAAGAGCTTGCTCCATTTCTTCAATATCGGATATATCATACATGGACAAAGATTTGACCTGCATTTTATATTCTATACTTCCTTTATGCGTTGGGAATAATGGTTCGTAACGGTCAATCCATGCTTTAGAAAGGAATACATCTATATCAACTTTAGGCGACAATACTTTTCTATAATTGTCGAAAATATCTAATACAAATTCCTTATGCTTTGTAAGTTGTTCATTCTTCAACGGACATTTACCACTACGAAAAACAAAGCCTTTCTTTACCGACTTTACCCACAAAGGATAAGTTCTACACATAATAGGCTTGTAACCATTATCACATGATTTGCAGTCTCTAGCGATACATTTTACCTTTTTACCGCCAAAGTAATTATCATCTATAATATGTAAATGGGAAATTTCTTTCTCATACCCGTCAAGTTCATGGGGGAGAATTACAATATGTCCGTCCGACCCGAACGAACAACACTTCCAACCGCAGCCGGAGTTTTCACATGCTCTTATTAGTCCTTTATCGTCCATATATTGAGGTTGTATATAACTTCATATACATTTTGCGTTAAATGCCTGCCGAGCGTATTCCCGACAGGCCTAACACAAAATTCAATCATTCTGCAAGCTACTTGCAAGAACACTTATGCAATCTATTCGGCTTCTTTACAGTCGTGTCAGATGGCAATTTCCATCACCCCGTAAACTGCACAAGCTTTTATGTTCTTGCTTTTGCTTATCGCTACTATAAGGGTTGAGGTGGTAACAGGACTCGAACCTGCAATGATAGGTTTAGCGACTGAGCTGTTGTTAGCTTCTTCAGCGTCCTATTCAGTACTATCTACCGCAATGTAGTGTCTACCATTTCCACCATACCACCAAATTTGCTTGTCTTTCCAAGCTGTCAGATTGTTCGCAGTACCAACTAAATGCAAGGAATCGAACCTTGTCGCCTACTTAACACAACCTCAATCAACGAGCCGAGTTTAACAGCATTCGAGCGGAAACAAGGAATCGAACCCCACTCTTTGGCTGGAATGCCAACGCTCTACCGATGAGCTATTTCCGCAAATGCTTGTCTATTCCAAGCTGCCAATGGTTTCCGTTTTCAATTGACGTGTGTATCCATAACCATAAAAAGCCTCACACATATCTTTAGAACAAACTTGCTTGTTCATACTTAGGTTCTTTTCTCTCAACCACCCCGAACTCTTTGATTTCGATTTCGGTCTTTTCTGTCAGCCACTTTGCCAAAATATGGCGATGGCAAAAATCGCCCGGCTTTTCATAGCAGCAAAGAGCTACATCTTGACCGTTACTAAATCGTTGGATGGTTTGAATCAATTCCTGCGGATTGACTTTTGAAAGGACATCGTTTAGATACATGTTCGTGTATTCTTCATAAGTCCATTTATCATCCAACATATATCTTCTTGGCGCCACCTCTATTATTTGAGGAGCATTGTAATATTTTGGTTTACCCAAGGCAACACATATCATTTTGATGTTAGATGCTTCTAGCTTTCTATGATTTCCGAAATAACTTGTGTAAATTTTCATTGCTCTTTTTTTTATTTTTATGGTGTAAAGATACAAAATATGACATAAAAAGCGCCACTTTTAGTCATAAATTTATCTAATTTGATGATTTTATTGTCTCAACCTTGTAACATTTCATCATGTGGTCTGTTTCACGTCCCATATTGAAGGTATTACCGAGATAGTATTTATGGGCTTCTTGCTCTGATAGATTGATAGGAGTAACGAACCAGTCTTCATTACCTTGTTCGTCTTTCAAATATACTTTTACTATTGTTATCATCGCTCTATATTTTATCCGTTATACGCTGCTGTTATTTCTTCAGCTTTTAACTCCTTGGTTAGTTGACCGTTCTTATAAAACCGCACTGCCACTATTCTTACTGTATCAGACAAGAACCGACCACAATCATTGGTTAGCATTACTTTTAATTTGATTGCTTTAGCCAAACTTTTGGTACGTTTCTTGATTGTATTTTTGAATCCAAAAACGAAATCTTCGGTGTCAATCTCGAACTGATAGGTGTCAGAGTGTAATATCTGGTTAAGCTCGGATGTCATTTGTTCTATCTTGCTCATATTATACTGATTTAAGTGATTCAAGAACTCTCATGTTTTCACTATCCTTACTTACAATGAAACGATAAACCCAACCACCTTGCGACAATTCATTTTTAAATTTTAAGCCCAAAGAATGAAGTTTATTAGAAACCATTTCAATGTCCTTACTTCGATTGAACAAAGAAGCAACTCCTATACCATAAGATGCAGGATATATGCTAATACTATTTTTATCTGCTATCTTTTGAAGATATTCGTACAAACTTTTATATCTATTCTCTTTACTGATTTTATCAAGCACCCATTCAACAGTGACTTCTTTTTCCTTTGGAGTTTTAAACGACTTGCAGAACCAGTCATCCGAGTGACTTTTTGTTCCTATACCTATGTAGGTAGCACTATTATAATCGTTCATATCGACAAAACCGTACCTATCATCTGCCCAAACATTGTAACCAAGTTCATTTAATTTGCTAATTGTTTCTTGTGTAATCTTCATTGCTCTTATTGATTAATTTGTTATTTTTGATATGTAAATATACAAATAATATATTGATTACCAATAAGTTAAATTATAAATATGCATGGTTTAAACTTTGTTTAACTATTTCATTCTCAAGTACTTCGATGTAATAATAGATTTACTTTTCTCTATCTCCTTGTCGATGTCAATTCCAAGTTGACGATAGAACGAGGAATGTCCGGAAAGACTCTCACTTGCTATTTTCAAGGTTCTTTGCTCTTCTTTGGTAAATCCCATGCGAAAAGTGGAGAAGATTGCTAGTGCGGCTTCAAAATCGCCGCACTGGAGTAGCGAAATTGCTTTATTGGTTTTCGTTTTCATCTCCCCACAACTTTTTAGCCAGTTCGTATTTCTTTTGCAGTTCGTTTACCTCTTTCTTGGCATAAGTGAGAGTGTAAGAGTGGCTACGTGGATATTTGCCGGACTTCACACCTTCATGGTATTCTTTCGCTTGTTCCAACTTGTGTTCGTAGAAGTCAATACTTTCCGGCATAGAAAGATTGATCGTTTCAGCGCGTTTTTCCCAGTACTTGGCTACTCTTTCATGTTCGGTAGCCTTATCGCTAAACTCAACGCTTTTCCCCATGTTATTCCAGGCATCATCTATCATTTTGCGATGTCCTCGTTCGCTATGGTGTCCAACTTTGATAGGCTCACCCAAAGAAAGGAAATCACGATGTTTATTTGATTTCTGAAAATATTCACCACTCTTTTGTGCTGCTGATAATGCCCATTCATGCCTGCGTTCCGCTCTTTGCCTTGCCCATTCTTGTACATTGAAACCATCTGCTCTGACGATGGAATAGTAGTAGAAGCCACTTTTTTCGGCTATCAGATTAAAAACTATGCAAGCATTTTCTTTGCCATACTTGGTGGTAACTAGAATTTCTTCACCTCTTTCGTGCTTTTCTTCGCACTTTGCCAAAAATACGTTTGGCGCAAATTTGTAATATGTGTTCATTGCTCTTATGTGTTATGCAGGGATTTCTCCCTGCTGGTTAAACTTATACTAATTCAATTGCTCTTGCAGGTACGTCAATCATAGTCCATATTTTACCTTCTTTTAAATAATCTACTAAATACTCAGTTTCAAAAGTGCAAACATTCATATCAACACTTGAAATAGTACCTTTTACCTTACCACTTTTAGTGGTTACAACTACCGATTGACCTTTATTGAATTTTGCTGTCTTCATAATCATACATCTTTTAATTGTTAGTAATATTGGTGTCTTTTAGTATTGTAAAGATATTCATTATCAACGAATTAGCCAAACATTCGCTCAGATAATTTACTCATAATCAAGAGTTTAACTTTTGCTTGCTTTGTGATAAATACCTACAATTATACAACGACAATATATTTTTCCATACCAGCCTTTTTCATCAATTTTCGGCGGTATCCTTCATTACATTTTTCTGCCGGCACGTAAATCACCGTGCTTCTGTCTATACGTAATGGATGTAGCCTTCTTTCCACTTCCTTGTGCTGCTCGACAAGACTTTCAGCGTCTCCGTTGACCGTTGTGTCAATCTTCTTGTATTTGTCATCAATAGGGGCATGGAGCTTTTTCAGTCTGTCTACTTTTCTCATGGCTTATCTTCATTATAATAAACTAAATTCTGTACTTCTTCTTCCCAGACGTCTCCCTCATTCCCTTCAAAGTCAAGATATACCGTATCTTTAGGGCTTGGATTGTTTAAACTGGAAAGCAACCCTACTACCTGCATGGGTATGGAAAGTCTCTCTCCTTGTGGTGACGGCATCTTTATTCTCACCCGGTCACCGATTTTTAAGTCTGTTATAAGCATGGCTTCAGTATTTTAATCGCTTGTTCGACATCATTTTCAGATAATCCTAAATAGGTGTCAGTCTTGATAAAGTGCTCTGCTTGTTCAAGAAGCATATCGCTATCATCGTCAAGTATCACGTAATTGAAATCAACCCCAAGCTCTTTATAATTCCAGTCTTTACCGTTGTCAGAGTGAATATGGGTGTCAATCCATTGTTTTATCTCAACTCCACGGGGAATACCAAGATGAATACCTTGCATAACGTAGGCATACGCTCTTATCGTAACCCCTATAATCCTATCTGCGTATGGAAACGGGAATGGTACTAAGGGCCTTACGGTTGTCAGTTCTTCCTTTGTATCTTCTACCGTATTTCTCCTCCACGATGAAGATATGACAATTTTCGCATCTGTCGCATCTATAATCTTCCCAAGTAAATCACACGCATCCTTATCAAGTGCATAATGCGACTTTTGCGTGGAAATCACTCCGTCTATATCAAGAAATATAATTTTCATGCTCAATATATTATGCTAAACTTGTGATACCATTTGTCCGCGTGGCTGAACCATCCAATCATGAACGGTTTGCCGAAGAGGGTTACTTTGTATAGTTTACTCATGAATAATTCGGCTTTTGTTCCGGATTCTGGCTATGCCTGCTAAAACGTCCCTGCCAGCATTCATGAGGAACACGTTGCATGAAGGTATGGCGCATACCCAAATCCTCCCATTCCTCGCAATACTTCTCCAATATAGCCGACATCTCGTCAAGCATACGGACATAGGCTTTATTGGCTTCAAGGCCACGCTCTATAATCGGAATTGCCTTCTTCCACTCTTCATCCGTAAGCAGATTGAGGGACAAGGAAACACGGACAGCGGCTATAATTTCATCTGTAGTCCAAAAGTCGTTACCGTCCTTGACGAAATGATTGACTATTTCGTAGTCAAAGTCTTTTTTCAGCCTGCTCTTGAATGCCGCAATGTTATGCTCTCTGAAGCCAGAACTGTATGTCGTGTAGATAAGCCTTTTTTCGTAATATTCTGTTTCCGGGTAGTCTTCAAGCCTTTTCCCTAATAATATTATCTCCATTGTCATTCCTTATAATTAAATCAGGGTTATCAAACACATTACCAACCACCTCTAATTCATATACAAGAAGGTTGGTAAACCAAGAGAATGGGGATTGATTCCCATCTACATAGCAAGCCATAAATGCCATTGATTCATTGCTCCATTTCACTACTATGTTGAAAGCTCCATCTTTTGCATATACTCTTACAATGTCGTATTCATAGATTTCTTTCACGTTCTTATCGCACAAGCCGGTGAACTGCCCCAACGTCTCTACCTGTATGGGGATATCATTGGCTCCGTCTGTTATCACGTCCAAAAGATTGCCGCTCCATAATTCTTTCGTATAATAACCATACACCCATTCTCCTTTGAAAAAATCGTCATTGATGGCTTTTGCTCTGAATTTTATTTCACGTCCATTATTAATGTCTTTTCCCATTATTGTTATTCTTTAATTTGTTATAATAATCCTCAATACATTTATTGATTTTAGCGGCTTCCTCGTACCGTTCCTCATTAATCATTGCGCTTTTCAGCCATTCAAGTTGGTTTATATAAATGAACCTATTACACTCTGAAACCATACGGGTGTATTCCCTTATCTCATTCAGCTTGTCCTCCATGCGCCTATGCCATCTGCTTACCATGATTAGGACAAATCCTAATGCAATGGCATTGAATAAAGAGATGGAGATTTTAATCATCAGTTCCACGGTTTCCATAAAATAATTTTAATCATTAAACTAATCAAGAGCTCTCGCAACCCAATACCATATCACGAAATAAAAAGCGTATTTGGCTAATCTTTCGCAAGCTTGCGAAGGCTCTAACCCTGCAATAAAATTCCACGTATTATATTCATATACACAAATTAGATATGATATAATGATAGAAACCAATACATATATAAATTGTCTCATAATCATATAAGTTTTAACGCTTCTTGTATTCCGGCTTCCAATGCTTCCTCGTAGGTATTGTAATGAATAGAAGGTCTGTTTGCCAGACCGACTAAAACATGGTTCGATACAGACATTATCTCGTAGTACCAAAACAGCTTATGTGAATAGCATATTCCAATATGCAGGTCCTTGGTTTCACGCAGCCACCTTTGAACTACCGACTGAGGTGGAACAGATAAATATTTATAACAATGATGCAAAGTAGAAACATCTATAAGATATTTCCTTTGTAGAAACCCTTTCTCTTTCAGCAGCTTCGCTGTCTCTAATGTTACAAGTTCTTCGGTCATATAATCATTTTTCCCCTTTATAAAGGGCACACCCAAATGAAAAAAGTAAAGTGTCAAATTCTAAACTTATCATTATGGATGTCGGGTGTGCCCGTTTTTATTAGTATATTTGTTTCGTCAAATTTTAAACTTTAAATTATGAATGAAATTGTTCAAATCTGCCCGAACATCACACTTGTACATGATGAAGGGTTCGGTGACTTTTGTGTGCCTATCGTATCGGATGTCATTATGAATATTGACATGGCTTTCTCAAGAGCCTTATCCATTCATTTTTTTTCGTCAAAGCCGTGCATAATCAAGTATAACCACTTTAAAGACGAACCCAGATGCAGCGATACCGCCGATGGAAGGGTAATTTACTTACATACGCATGATAATTATTGGTGTCAGTGGGCATATCAGTTCGCACATGAATATTGTCATCATTTAATTAATGGTCCGATGATAGATGAAATATCAGGCTTGATGTGGTTTGAAGAAACCATCTGTGAGCTTTCGTCTATGTACCATATACATAACATATATAAAGCCTGGTCGTCATACCCTACATTTAGCACTCAGAACATAAAGGCCCCAATTTTCCGGGACTATCTGGATGGCCTTCTTTCCCGGGCAATGGAGAAAGGTTTGAGAGTCGGGCATATTCCTCTTCAGACAATTCTACAATCCTGGGATAGCCTTCTAAGAGAGAATGTATACCACAGAGACCATTACAATGCGATTGCTGCTCGAATGTTTCCTCTGTTTCTCGAAAATCCTTATCTGTGGAAGATGATTCTTCACATTGGCGACTCCCGTCAGTGGAATTCGCTGGAAGAACTGTTTGCCCATTTGGAGAGGAATGCCGATGACAGTTATTCGGATTCTCTGATTCAATTAAAAAATCTTTTGATTCCATAGTTTTAGTTTTTAATTTCTGATTGTTCAATTCGATTAAAAATAATAATGAGACGTACACAGAGGAGGAAAATTAATGGCTGCCGCACAACCATTAATCTCTTGCCAGAAGTGTTCCTCCTCTATTTTTACCCATGAGGACCACAAACCGTCCATATCCCTGCGTACATAGAAAGGCGGTCCGTAAGGGTCACACACAGCCAATATCTGCACATGGCTGTTTTCATTGTAGGACACAACTTTCATCTTGGAGGAATCGAACAAATCCCCCTCTATTTTCTTTCCCGGACTGATGTTGAACGAGTAACTAAAGTCCTTATGTACATTCAAGGTCTTCCACGGGTATTCTGGGAAATCTATTATTCTCAGGTCCATTGTCATATAAGGCTGTATTTTATTGATTCGTTTATATCCGCAGGATTGAATTTACAAAAAGGTATTATAACGTTGTCAGTAACTATTATGCGCTCACCTGCCACAATGAAAGCATTCAAACTTCCGATAAGCCTTTCCATAATGACCCATCTTTTTCCGCTCTCGTAGAAATGCACACAGTACGAAGCGTCTACCGCTTCTCCGTTTCGATACACAACCTTTTTCCCGATGTTCTTCTGAACTCCTATACGATGACAATAATCAGACGCATCATAAATGACATCTCCCATATTCCACCTTATTGTGGGAATTTCAATTTCTCGGGAAAAGAATTCTTTCAATTCCTTTACAGTAGCCTTGTGTGCTTGTGCTACGTCTGTCCCATAATACCACCGGTCATGATTGCAAAGAATAAAATCCCCTTTGTATTGGTAGCATCCGACCGCTTCCCATATGTTATCATGGTCCAATACAAACCATTGGTTCTTGTCTGTATCATCCCTCAATGCAGCAATGGCAAGAAACAAAGATTCGTTGGTTCCGCAATTAATACTTCCATGTTTTTTCAAAGGATGCCCATTCCTTATCACATGGTTATTTTGAGAGAGTAAAAAGAACCTTCCATTGTGACACATTATAAAATCATACTCGTTGTCATCATCATCTGCATAATATTCAGGCTTACCATGTGAATAGCCCAAATATTCCAGTTTCTTCCGAAGCTCCGGTGTGTTTTTGCGTATAAAGCACGGTGTTGTAAATCCCATAGTTATTCTCCTTTTAAAGAATTATTAAGCATATCTTCACAATGCAACTTATAAGCATAGGCAAACATTTTCAAAGTAGTAGGCTCAAAGTGAAAATCTGCCTGTTTGCCTTCTACTACAACAGAAGCACATAAATCTCCATCACAAAAATCAATATATATCACAGCATCGTTATCCCCTTTGATAGAAAGGGTTTGTGTCTGTACACTATTCATGATTCACCTCCTTCTCTGCTATTCGTTGCAATGGATTAAAACTCACATTTACTTGTTGTACTCCATCTATAGCATCCCTTATATTGGTACATTGTAAACTGCTCAAAGCGTTTGACATTCTAAACGCAGGAATTACCATACAAATATCAATTAGAACGTCTATCAACTGTTCTTTACTTAAATGTTGCAACTGAATCTTGATTATATTCCGTATCTCTTCATCATTCATGGTTATTCTCCTTTCAGTTTCTTTATCATTGCATCAGCATAATTGATTGATTCAATAGATACTATCTCAATCGCATCTATATTTCTATTAGGATGTTCGTCCAAGTGTATGCCTAAATTTTTCATCCAAAAACTATTTGAGGTCAAACCTTGCATTGCAGCCTTTGCCAGTTCATAACGCCTCTGTTCCCAATCAATATTATCAGACCTTTCTTGAAGTATTTCAACCTCATCAAAACTTAATTCAATAGGATTCCCGTAACTATCACATCTATCAAGTGTGACACGTGCGTAATCAGCAATATTGATAATTTCTCCGGTTGCTTTTACTCTTGCTTTCATTATTCACCCTCCTTTTTAATATATCCATTTTCAATACACCAACACAACATATCGTATGCACAATCCATAAGCGATACAGAACTAAATTCTTTATAGTAATCAAATTCATCTGACATTGAATAGCATACAGTCCACATTTTGTCAATAACGAACATAGTAAGACGAAAAATATCTTCACCTGATTTAATCTCTTTCGGCAACAACCCTAGAATGTCATGCAAGGTGTAAGTTTCATGATAATAGTCGTAATACGTATCGGCATCCAAAGAGGTTACAACCTTTTTGCTTTCATCCGATTCTCTCCATTCGACACACATACTTGCATCGCTCGTATCTAATCCAAGCTCCTGTAAGTGCTTCATCTGTTCGATTGATAATACTTGTTTTGGTTTCATAATTCGTAAGATAAAATTACAACCGTTAATGCAATGAAAATGATTGCTACTATCAAGGCGATAGATAGACATCCCTTTTCGTATTCTTCATCTTCCGATGGTGTGTTTTCGTTATACCAATCTAATGGATGTTTTGATTTCATAATTCCTCCTCCAATTTTTCCAAAAGTTCTTTTGCCCGCTCTTCGGCATATTTTATCTCAAACGGGTCGGTTAAGTTATGCTTGATTTCTACCTTAAACCTTTTAACGAGCACCCATCCATACCACTTTTTTATTTGAACGTCAAAAATGTGGCCTAAAAGTCCGTATCTGTATATTCTGTACTTTTTCATTGTTATTCCTCCTTATCTGTCTTAATATCCGTTACTTTGCCGCAATTGACAAAACGTTCTTCTGGATTAAACTGTCCGGCAATTGCTGTACATAAAGATACTTCAACAAAATCTAAATCACATTTTTCGTGAAGACTGCAATGACTGCATGGGTCATTGCCATGTATTGATACTAACTTATACAGTACCCCGTCTATTATTATTCCGTTCTTTACTTCCATAATCAAATACAATTAGGACATTCATCTGATTTATTACCTTTATTGTCTGTATATACATAAATACTTTTTCCTTTTGAAGAAGTCACGTCAACTATGCAGCCGCATTTTGTACACTTTCTATGTGCATTGTTAGGGTTGTTTATCCATCTATGCCCTTTTCTATTAGCTGCTCCTGGTTTTGTCCCATTCCTAAATCCCATATCGAACAATTTTATTTTTCTTACAAAATCTGATTGAATACCTCACTGCCTTCCGTATATCTTCATACTCCTTTATATTGTACACGTTGTATGTACGAAGCTTTTTCATAATCGCTTCCTCTATAAAAGGAAGAATCTCTTTCTCAAACCTACTCATTTTCTATGTGTTTTACGGTTCTTGTTTCTCTTCCTGCGTTTCGCAATCTGCTTATTTGTACACCTATCATCTTTTGGACGATATTTTCCCATTTTAGGTGCATCACATGGTTCTAAAATAGGTATATCCATATATGGATTACTAATCTCATAATAAATATTTTCCATTTCAATAAATTTCGTTTAACATAATTTTATCTCCTTCTCTTTTAAGGCTTATATCAATTGACAACCTATCGGCAATTTCCTCCTTAATTATCTCCCTGCACAAATTCCTTATCATAGAGTAATCACCGTTTCTTTTTATCTCGTCAGAAACCATACAACGAATCCACCACTCTATATCAACGTCGTTTCCGTAGGTATTGTGGAAGATATGTTTTACTTCTTCTTTCACGATTGGAATCATAATTTCCTTTATATCCTCTTTAGTCAACTTTAATTCGTTGTGGATATAGTTCTTTACTTCCTTGTATCTATATTTGCTCATAACATCTAAACCTCCACTTTTGTATAATTACTAAAAGAACAATAAAGATATTTTCTTGAAAGCCATCCTCCTAATGAATATTTATCGTTGACATATTTACAATAGGTTTCCCATTTGCTCTTATCTACAATCTCATACATTACACCTTCGTACATGAACAAATCCCCTACTTGCAAATTTGAAATCTTAACCGTTTTCATATCAATTACCCATTAAAATATCCAACAACTCTTTCGCTCTCTTATAGGTATCAAATCCCTTTACATTTACCCATTCGGATGAAATACGTTTGTCTTTTCTGACTTGTACCCAATATATTATTATGGGGATACAACCGTTATACCCTTCTCCTCGTATGATTCTGTACCTTTCCATATTAGTCCCCTTTCTCCTTAATCCGTTCCAGTACATCCTTGTTTGCTTCGAGTATCTCATCGAAGGAGGGAATAGGTGTCCACATGTCACAAACGTAATCGCCATAATCTTCAAATTCAAAATCCGGCAATGTTACAACACGAGGTCTCCCACTTGGCGTAGGTATAATAAATCCGCTTACAATGGCTTCATTTGATACCATTCTACAAAGAACAAGTTCGTTTTGCTCCGGCAACCGTTCCTCTACGCTTATCCACGGTGATTGCTTTGCCTGCCATTCAGCACTGGAAATATCCTTTTGCCATTCCGCACCGGCAATGAACCCTTGATAATATGCAGGGAATGAACTACCGCTGCTCCTACTTTCTGCGAAAGAATGGGCAGCTTCTTCCAATGTCTGTTTCATAATCAATGACTTTTAATTTTCTTGTATTTACCACACTTCTTGCAGAAGTAGTGACGTACGGTGTACCAGCTGCTATCACCCCAATCATCAACAACTTCTACTTTCCTTTCAAATAAGAATTCCCACTCATGGCAGCAGAACCATTTCTTTATTATAGCATCAATTAGGCGTTTCATAAACAATTGTTCTCCTTTACAATTCTACCATCATCTTTCAAGGTGTATATATCCCCTTTATACGCCAAAGCGCAACACCATTGGTGGGCATACTTCAAATACTGATGCAACTTGTATCTATATGGGTATTTCAGCATCTTTTTTCTTATTCTTCGTTTCATTTACTTTTTGATTTAACCTTAATAGGATTACTCTTTGTCCCCGTACCGAACCACTCCAAACGGTAGCCATGTATCTGGAGCCAATACTTAAAAGAAGGAATATCCAATTGTTTCATACGCATTCCGATTAAAAGGGCATACCCGAATAAAGATAAAGTGTCGAATTTTAAAATTATTGCAAAATAGGTATGCCCTTTAATTATTACTGTGGTCACATCGATTTGTTTGCTATTTCTATGGTAATGAACCCACTTGTCAAATAAATGTTTGACATTTCCATTCTGTAAGTTGCAGCACTGCGTCTTCTTTTTGATACAGTGCTCTTCTTTAGTCTTTTACCTTTTCCCATATTTTATTCTTGTTATGAGCAAAAACCACCGGTTTCCGCTCGTGTTAATACTTCATGTGCGGAAAGAAGTCATTTCTGCACATGTTAATGTCATTCTCCCAACATAGTGTAATCCATTGCACGCTCTAAATCCGGTCGCCAGACAAGAGAGCTTTCTTGTGGGTCACAAAATGTGTCAATCAGGCATTCAGCGGCAATTACAACTCGCTGCCAATTGCTACATCCGCACAATTGCATCCTCCGCTTAATGAACTCAAAAAGTACGAGACGGTTATCGACATCCTCTTCATAATAATGTTCCTCCTCGGCTATTTCCTTGCGAATGGCGAGAAGTTCCTTCTTATCCTTGTCGTCGTCATCCCACTCAGTCCATTCTTCCTCATTGCTCCAATGACTGTTGAACAGTTCCTCCATAGGCTGGAGCAGATTATATACTTTCTCAAAGTCCTCTTTGGAAGCTTTGGCTATTGTAAGTCTATGTGTTGCCATAATATTTTTGTTATTTAATTTATTTTCTTTCTTTTATTCCGCTCGCTCTGTACCTCTGCCATACACATCTTACACCATGACGCTTTCAGATGGTATTCCTTACCGTTACGACGGGCTGTCCTATCGAAAAACCGAGATAACGGAAGCGCTCTACCACAGTGGGTGCACAGTTTACGCTCCACTCCGTCAACGACCACCCGGTTACGGGGTTTCCTCCTCACAATCTCACATGGTCCGCATTCGGATGCACCATACCTCCTGCAATAGGCAAGTGAGTGCTTGCCGCACTTGGCGAAGGTGGTGCAATCCGAACGGGGGATGGTCTGATGGATATTCATACGGCATTCTTCATTATGTCAGTTTGCTGTCAAATATCTTAATGCACTCAAACAGATAATGCGCAATTATCGGTTGTACCGCATTGCCTATACACTCCGTTCGGTCCATCCTATCGGGAACCCCATTAGACTTTCCAGCAAAGCGGGGTGAGGGTATTGACTGTCTTGTTCGCCATCCCGGATATACTCGTGTAAATTGCCCCGATAAGTAGGGCCTCCGAAATACCGATTCTTGAGTGCTCCTTTTGCCGTTGATTTCGCTGGGGTAGGCAATACAATATAATCGCTCCCTATTCTGTTGTATGCCAAAGTCGGTGCCAGATAGACATTGCCATTCCGCATCATACCCGATTTCGAAAAGGTCGCATAGGACTTGCTCGAACCCCCGAACAACGAGCATTGGGCTGTTTTCAATGAGCACGTACTTCGGTCCAACTTCCCGTACAATTCTGAACATCTCAGACCATAGGCCGCTTCTTTCACCGACAATTCCGACACCTTTTCCAGCAATACTGATGTCCTGGCAAGGGAATCCACCGCTGATGATGTCAACAAACGGAGGTTTTGAATACGTTCTAATATCTCTGTTGATTTCATGCTCTTTTCCAAAGTTTTTCTTTATTACTAATGATTGATAATCCTCAAATTCACAACTCCACTCGGTCTTTATGCCGGCAAGTGCCGCACCTAATCCAAACCCTTCTATGCCGCTGAACAGAGAGCCATGTGTTAATCTTTCACTCATTCTTCTGATTCTTTAGGTTTCCAATCAGACGGTAATTTTGCCCACTCGCGGAACTTGGTGTCGAAGTCGTCCATGTCCCTGAACATATCCATCTTCGATTTCTCTGTCTCTACGAGTGAGGAGAATTCCAGAAAGTACAAATCTGCACTTTTAACGAAATTGTTATGAAGCCTTTTCACGTTTCCGAGTAGCAAACCTTTGGCGTTCATCAAGTCTGCCGCTTCCTCCACCAGCATGTTTGCTTCGCAGTTCAGTATGTGTGCGGCTGAAAGAAGGCTGTTCAATCTGTCTATGCTGCCATCAGACTCGGCAGCTTTAATCAAATCTTTCTTTGGTTTCATTGCTCTTATGTTTTATATGTATCTGATTTACAGATATAAAATTACTCATTTAGCTACTTGTGAACAAACGTTACCACCTTTATTTCCAAGGCTTTATCTTTAATTAACTTGTTGACATATAGGAACCTCCTATACGTTTTGAAGCCCTTTCAATAGCATCCTTATCACCGATTTCGACAAGTTTACGTTCGCGTTCGAGATACTCGGAATAGGAAATTCTGTTTTTGCCATGTTCCTCCATCTCCTTTTGGCGTTGTGTCCGGTATTGTTCACGCTCATAGCGTTCGATGTCGATGCGGCGTTCTTTGATGTATTCCAGAAGGGAACAAGTAATTTTCATAGGCCCAATGGCGCCATAAAATTGCCCATATTTCCCTAATTTGAATCTGGAAATGAAATTGCATATTTCCGCAAGGTTCATCCAATAATATTCACCAAGTACCAAACTACACAATTCATCCAATTGTGAATCAGTGATACCTTTTCCTTGCTCTGCGTAATCGTTAAGACTGTCAAACTGTACCTTCAACCATCTTACCGCATTGTCCTCACCGTACACGGAACGAATATTTGCAAGCAAAGGAATGTTATCATTCAGGGCTATATCCGCAAGTGTAAGGTTTGATTTAGCCAGCTTACCTTGCAAATCAGGATTGTAATCAACCGCCATTTGGGATGGTGTTGGGTATTTCTCCAGTAGAGCCAACTTCTTTTCGTTTAGCTTCTTGCTCTGCAAGGAATCTTGCGTCCGCTTCTGCGAACTCAGCCATGAATCTAGACTTTCTCCGCTCAGAATCAATTCGCTTTTGCTCGTAGATGTTGCGAGTAACTGGTTTTGGTTCATAATTAGATTTCTTTTGAAGTTCAATATTTAACCATCTTGCAAAATGAGATTTTGCATCCTTCGGAGATTTCCTCACTTCTCCTTCGTTTTGAAGTTTATCGAAAAAACGCTTTAAATACATTCCGAACATGTCTATCGTAAAATCCTTATGACCGGAATTACGTGTATTCATCGTTACAACTTCTATCCAGCTCCTATCACATGATAGTTCATCATAGCATTCGCTTAATGTTTTGTCTAAAACCTCGGGAGGGGGAAACTTTTCTTTATCTCTCGATAGAGAGATTTCTTTTATTTCCTTTTCCTTTCTTTTTCTTTGTGGCATTTTCACCGAATCTAAAGACGTTTCTTCGGAAATAACCTCGGTTTTTCCGGAAATAACCCCGGTTTTCTCAGAAGTGACAAGTTCCTTTTCTTCATCAATAAGCGAATATTCGGTAATGCCAACTCTTCTTTTAAGCAGTTTGCATATATATAGGTATCGTTCTTGAATCCCTTTTGACGTAATAACCTGTTCTTCGTCATACAGTTTCTTGGAGAATAACCCTAGTGCCATGCAGCTTTTGATGACCTCCAGTATATACGCCTCTTCAAACCCGGTTTGTTCCGATATAATGAAGGGCAACTCTTCATCCCACCTCATGTAGTACCCACGCTGGTAGATAAGACATAGCAGGAGAGCATATACTGTTATAGCCTTGCCACTCTGATACTTGATTAGTTTCCTTATTCGTATGTCCTGGAATAAATCAACGTCCATTGGGAAATAGCCCAAACCTATCTTATTAGGTCTTGCCATAATTAATATAGTATCAGAAATTCACCAACTGATTTATTATGTATCCGTCTATTGTAATCATATCTGAAAAGCAAAGGCTTTCAAGTTTCCATACCTTTGATGTGGGATTAAGGTATGTACTCCATGAAAGCCTATTAATATCTTGTTTATCATCAAATCCCACTAAGATGATTAATTGTTTTCACGGTGTAAAGCTACATAAAAGTGACATAAAAACAATCACTTCATAACTATTATTTTTACGTGATTAACTTTTTTTCTAATATCCAGTCTTATTTAACCGCAAAGCTTCCTTTTCATAGCTCAATAAAGTACGCAATGCATCCAACTGATGCGTTGCTGAAGCATTAAGTCTATCTAGGCGGTCCACCAGAAATGATTCCTCTTCTGCAATACTGTCAAGCAAAGCATTTTGCACCTTTGCAGACAAGCAATTTTCTTGCGCTATCTTAATAATGGTATTTTGTATTTCATCGGATTTCTTCTTTCTGAGCATTCTTTTGGCTTCAGCAAGCATTTCTCCAGTTCTTACCACATACACCATAGTGGCGGCGATTCTTTCTTGTATTTCTACTGGATTATTCTGACATGTGATATTCAGAAAGTCGCTTATTTCCTTAATTTCCTTTTCCATGGAGTTACTAATTTAAGAGTTTATTAATTCTGGGTTATCAAAAACATTACCCAACACTTCAATACCATCACACTCCAAATCGAATTGAAGCATAGGAGCTGTAAGATAGGGACATCCATCCAAAGATTCTTTGATTGGATATTCCGCTTTGTACAAACGCAATCCGAAACATGAAAATTCGTTCATGAATACAACTTCACCTTTACAGATGCAATCTTGGTCTGGAATAACGCCACCATTTGTACCAATACTTTCATATTTGTATATAATGGAGACATAATCATGCTCATATATTTCATTTCCGTTCTTATCGCACAAGCCGGTGAACTGCCCAACGGTTTCTAGATTTACTTCATACTCAATGAAAGCCTTTTTGCCTTTCTGCTGTAAATCGCCATATACCCACATTGAGGTATTAAGACTTTTACCTCTGAATTTTATTGTACGATTCATATCCTATTCTTTAAAGTTTCTCATGTATTCACAATCTTCATCACATTCCCCCCTCTTTGCACAATGGGGAATATTGGAGCCAAATTGATACTCGAAGTTATAGCACAGCTTTTTATATGCCTCTCGTTTTGCTTTTTGTCTATCAGCCTTCATCTTAGCCTTTATGTGTTCCGGCAGAGCATCTTGTACTGCCCTATCGAAGGTTATACATTTGATTTGATTCATATTTATATCGTTTTACGGTTTTCTTTTAATTTTTCTTCACTGATATGTGTATTAGAATGGTCGCCAAGATTAGAAATAGTATTTATACTATTGGGCCCACAATATAAACACATTTGGGTAAAGGGTGAATATACCCTCCCGCACTTCGGGCAAATCCATCCTTGCTGCCCGAACACTCCGTTATACGGATTAATTACACTTGATGATTGTTTCATAACACTAATTATTATGTTATTAATAAAATCGTTTATACAATATTTTTCAAATCGATATTACCTTGAATAATCAAGGACAATAGTTATTATTCCAAATCACAATATTCGATTAGAGCCACTTAAAACCAATCGTAACAGCGCTTAATTCCTACAGAAATTAAAAAAAAGCAAACTGTCTCCTTCCGTTTCGTAGTCGCCTAAGCGTTGGTTCCAGGCATTCGATTTCGATACCTCATGATTCAACTTTTCGTTTTCAGCTTGCAGGCGATAACACTCGGCTTTGCATTGGGCGCATTCCCTGAACGCTTTTAACATCGCCATATATTGTTTATAATCCACTTCCACTTTCATAATGATGCATGTTAACAATTACAACCGGCTCCAAACCTACCGCCCGGATTGACGGTAGGATGTCATTAACGTGAACGTTGGTTTACCTCCATACGGTACTTACGCTTTCTTTTATATGTGGCAAATTATTCCTTGATAGACCTGCCCCAAGCATTACTGAGGACAGGACACTTCCGCGTGCTTTCATCGCTCTTTAAGATTATCCCCCTTCCTCTGTTATCGAGAGTTCCGGGAATCTATTCCCTTTAACTTGCTCTGCCATAACATACATATAGCAGAAATCCGCTGCCTGCTCATAGGTTTCAAACTTGAAAACCACATTTGAGCCTTTTTTTTGACACCTTGTATTTCATTGATATAGTTTATATTGGTTTCATTATAGCTCCATTAATACGACGTGTAGTTCTTATGTAATCATCAAGAAGCTCTTGTAATATGAAGTCCGGATAAACGTTCACAACACCGAAACGGTCTATGTTTACCTTATTCACTGGATAGCCCCTTTTTCTGCATAACCGTGTAGCATCATTGCCGAGCTTCGCAATGTCACTTACATAAATGGGAAGTTTATGCCTCTGTACGTATGCAGACATAGTGGAACACCCGTATTCACCGACAGCCTTTTTAGAAAGTTTTTTGACCTCTTCTTCGAGAACACTCAATCTCATTTCCGTAGATTTAAGCTTGTTCTCTTGTTCCACATTGGTCTTAGCCAACTGGAATATCAGTTCCGCTTGGCTCATCTTAACGGTTTGGTTCAAAACATCGTCCATTGCTCTTTAATTTTTGATTATTATAAATACATCTTTTTATGATGTAAAGCTACTTATTATCAACGGATTGACAAAGAATTAATCTTTGAAATTATTTTACTTAAACTTTAATTAACCTATTGTATATCAACAACTTAAACAGCAATGGCATTTGTCAATCACCTACGTAACGGGAACCGAAACGACCATAATTGTTGTTGGTATAGTAAGAGGATGCCGGAGCATTGAAGCTGTCGTATGCGCTTCTTTTAGACGGTTGTGAAAGAGCAACCTTCATTGCCTCTTTTTCCGCTTGCCTTGCCTCTTCATCAGCAACCTTTTTCTTTTCGTTAGCCCATGCAAGTCTTACACAGTCACCCCAAGTCTTTACACCATGGGTTACTGAATACAGCTTCATGTACTTCTTAATCTGGTGGGCTGATTTCATTATGTCTGATAAATTGTAGCGTTTCATATATTTAGGAGTTAAATTGTTATTAGTTCTTTTATTTGATGTAAAGATACAAGTTATAACTTGTTTAAGCAAGCATCATAGCAAGAAAAGGCTTATCTTTAACTTTATTTACACAAGCTATAACTTGTTACATGCGAAATATTACTACCTTTGCTATAAATATTAACCATTAATTATATGAGAATCAGAGAAGTCATAGAACAACAAGGAATGACTACACAAGATGTAGCTAAGAAAATGGGTATAACCCTAAGTGGACTTAACCAGCATATATCAGGCAACCCTTCTATAAAGGTATTAACCAAAATAGCAGAAGCTATAAACGTCCCCATGTGGCAGCTATTAGCGTCCCCGGAAGAAGTGCAGCTTCCCTCAAACGTCCATTCTATCAAATGCCCGAAATGCGGAAATGAGTTCCCGGTTAGCGTGAATGTAGAACTTAAGACAGAAAACAACAGATAAACCAATAGTAAGCTATGGATGCAAGAGGACTAAGATTAGGAAGCTATGTACAGCTTACCGAAGATTTCAAGTTCGTAGAGACAAAGGCTCCTGCCGGAACAGTATGCAAGGTGGAAGCCATAAAGCGCAATTCCTTTTATCTGGAATGCAAGGCCGGCGACGGCGTTTGCTACAGTGAAGTCCCGGTTGCTATGGTAGAGCCTATTCCACTGACAGAGGAATTACTCCTAAAAAGCGGATTTACAAAGGAATACAATGGATTCTCTTGCGGTATTGAATTATCATACGGACGTTACCTATATGACGATGGGGCAAATGGCAATAAACTATTTGTATCTATAAACTGTGCCGAATATCCTTTATCCCATATTCCCATTGAATATCTGCACCAGCTGCAGAATGTGTATTTCGATTTGGTGGGCAGCGAATTGGAGATAAAGATGTAAGCCCTTGAACTTATATCCTATTCATGTGGCAATTGATTGTTTTTATCGGGGAATTGATTAAATTTGCAGTCCCCGAAACAATAGAAGCAACATGAATCCTCTATGAAGGAGTGTAACCCGTAGTCAGTCGGGTTCCGGTATCTATGCCGGTGGGGACACTTCTTTATAGGGGATTCGCCATTTAAAACTGATATTATGAAAATCTATTTGAGCTTAAGGCAAAAAGTTTATTGTACATTCTGCGTGTCTATCATAGCTGCTGTATTGAGTATTACTGCATTTGTAAGATGCGAACCAATGGAGTTTGATGCTGTTGCTTTACTTGCAAGTATAATATCAATTCCCGTTGCGGTATTTGCTATTACACAAGCTATAAATTTTTTGTGGTATGAGAATAAAGTGAAAGAAGGTATTAATGAATTGTCAAGAGAGCTAAAAAAGGATATTAGAAGGGCTGAAAATGATATGCGTGTGGCAGTTCGTTCATATTATTTATTAGAAAGCGAAATTGTTCATCATGTTGAAAGTTTTAGAGGTCACATTCAAGGTGCGTTAAATGCTTTGGAGAAGACAGCAAAAGCCAAGGTCATATATCTGCAAAAGATTGTATTGAACAACTTTATAAATATATGAAAATAGCAGGTAAATATGAACATTATATTGATACCAGCAGAAATCAAGAATATATTAAGGCGTTATCACTAATTGACGATGACAGACTTGAAGAAATTTGCTCATTCATTGTTTCGTGCAAAGATATTAACAATCTTGAAGAGGATATAGAGAGAGAAAAGGAAGAGGCAAGGAAGAAAGAAGAAGAGGAACAGAAAAAGAAAGAGATGGAAGTCGTACAACTCCAAGAGGAGATTCCTAATCAGGGGTAATATCTCGCTCCTTTTCTAAATCGTCAATCATCCTTTTCTTGAATTCTTCATATTTGTGGTCCCAAAAAGTCTCAGCTGGATTTGTTGGGTTAGACCCTTCTTTTCCGACATATCCAAATAAGAGAATTATAGCGAGAATGAATATATCAACGAATAAGTATTCCATATAACCTTTTCTTTTTCACAAAAATAGCCAGGCAGCCTCACATTTTGTCTGCTATTGGCGAATGCCATCCATTTATCTTACCTATCAGGCATATTATCCCGGTAATTGCCATGATGAATAATAATATGCAAAGTAGTGCAACCATTTTTGTTAACATTTTCTTTTTCACAAAGATAGCGATTTTTTTTCTTATTCTACACGAGTTGAGGAGAAAAGTATTCGGTATAATCATTACCTTTGCTGCAAAAACACCAAACCATGGCACAAGAAAGTAAATACTCATACGACGAGGAAAGCGTGAAAGCTATCGTCCATTGGGCTTTAACGGCCCCGCTTCCCAAGGAAGTGACATTAAGCGAATCGGAACACATCATCGATACGTCCATGTACGTCCACGCCAACATCTGCGACATCAACCAGCACTATCCGGACCCGTTCTATAATCCGGCGATTGACAGGCTGTACAGATTGAAGGAGTTTGTGGAGAATGACAACAACAAATAAGGGATGCGTTTGGCACTTCTTTATTTATATCAACTACTCAATATCCCTATATTTTAGATGGGAAGAACATTGGGATATTTCCGGTAATACAATTTAGTCAATGTGGATTTAAGGCTGTTATAGTCTTTAATAAAGCCTAAATCTATCTATTGGGCTATCTGTAATTCTAACTCATACAATTCGCGGATTTTAGCTTCATCACCAATCTTATTACGCATTTCTGATTCATGTTTGCCATAGACTATGATGTTTAGAGACTTGGCCAAGTCCTTGACTTTTTGTTTAAATAGGTCATCTGGCAAAATAGAACTGACCGCTTTACACATGGATGGGTATGCATCGCCAGCAAGATTGCGGAATTTTATCATTTCATCATAGACAAATTTGAGAACTTTCACTTTGAAAGTTGGGTTGAGCCACATTGCGAAATCAATAAAAAGCAACGGATGCATCCATGTTCCACCATTCTTTCCTCTTGATTGTATAAGAACGGAATTACGTTCTTTAAACATTTCCTCTGATATTAAAGCTTTTATAAACTCTTCTGTCGAAGAATTATCGGTATAGTGCACCATTTGCTTCTGTTGCCCACTAAATCCATTCCACTGTTTTAATAAATCGGTAGCATTGAAAAATGCATCTTTCGTTCTCTGAATTACCTTAAATTCACCCATTGGGCGAACCATGATTTGATTCGTTTTCATAATAAAGTCTTTTCGTTCGAGGATGTACCGCACTTCTTCATGCGGAGATAAAAAGGCGAAAGCCATGCAGGGGGGGGGTGGCCTACACAGCTTTCTATATCTTAATCCTCTGATTAATTCTAAATTTAATAAGTACAACCCAATGCACTATAAATATACGAATAATTTTCAAAAGTAACGCTTTAAGAGCCACTTTTTTCAATAAAAAAGAGAGGTGCAAACACACCCCTCTTACGAAGATACAGCACGACTTCACAGTTTGCCGTATCTTGCTTATATATAAAAAGCGTAAGTACCAACCACATTCACATCATTATTTTGCAAGCTGAAAACAAAATGTCAAAGAGCGTTCGCGTAAAATCAAACCTACATTTATATGTCTTTTAAATAATTATTCACGACATTAATAAACTCGTCAAGCGACCTGACAACCACGTACTTGTTACCATTTGCCTCACATTCCTTTTGCCATTCTCTTTGTACCGGTCTTTGGTATTCTCCCGGCTTTTTCATTTCCACACACAAAGCTCCATATAAGCGGTTGCTCTTTAAAAGGATTAAATCGGCAACACCGGGGAGCATTCCTTCATCTTTCATATATGCTCCGTTCCTTGCGCTTCTTCTGGCTGCGTTCGGAATGGCAAACAGCATATTTTTCAGTTTAGGATATTCCAATCTAAACCACTTTACGCAAGCGCACTGTATTTTATGTTCATCGTTCGTCAGTTTCTTACATGATTTAGATTTGGATGCAAGTTTAATCATCTCCTCGTATGTCATCGCTTTCTTTGTCTTGTGGGGTTACTACTGTATCTTTTCCAGTCTTGTCAACTACGACCTGCTTTCCTCCTACGGTAATGGTTGTCTTGCAGCCTTCCGGGAGTGACTGAATGAAATTACGAACAACTGGAGAGTTGGCGTTTTCTCCAATGGAATTAATAGTACGTTCTTCTGCGCTGTACGGATATACATCCATGATAGCGGTCTCCGCTACCGATGCAATTTGGTAGTCGGCCATTGTACCTTTCATGCCTTCATCCAGTTTCTTCACTGCATCACGCAGGTCGGCAGCCTGCACCAATACCTGGGTAGAGGTTTTCTTTTCCGCACCGCTTTTCTCGTCCAGTGTGATGAAAACCAGTTTACATTTAAACCAGCGGTCGGCAGCTTCCTCTTCGCTGGGGAACAATTCGCTATAGTTGGCACGTTTGATGTCCGATACGGTGAACTCTCCCGAAATGAACGGCGTCATCTCTTCGATGATGCGTGCTTCCGCTTCCGTAAAACTGAGGGCATCCACCAGATAAGGTTCGGTCACCTTCTTGTTCATTCCGTTTTCCATTGTTTTCTCATAACGGATTTTACATTCAAACCATGTATGTATTGCCATAATCTTTCATTTTTTAATTAATAATTCAATTTATATTTTCTTTTGACTGTCAACTTATCAAAATGTCCGCTGACATATATTACTTTCCACCATTGTTTACCGATACGTCCAACTGCTTTTCTTCTGATGGCATAAGATGAATACTGCCGGAGAAAACCGAGATACGAATTAATACTACATGCAAAGCGATTTGCATGGGTTTCCGCATATCCTTCCGTTTCTGCCAGCTTGTTGAACCGGTGTATGGCTGAATAAAGGTTTCCCACTGTACGGTTTGATACATATTTCCTATCCTTTTTCAGTACGGCACCAATGTATCTCACGCCTTTGGTGTAATGCTGAAGATGTATTTTGTCCGGGTGCAAAGTCAATCCGATTGTCCGTAGATAGTTTCTTATTTCCGGTATAGCATTTACCAATTCTTTTCGGCTTGCATTCACAATGTAAAAATCATCCACATACCTTCCATATTCAGAGAAACGTTCCTTCATCCAATGATCAAAAGGGTCAAGGTAAAAATTCGCTTCTATCTGCGATGTAAGATTTCCCGGCGCAAGTGCAAAGCCTTTTGCCACGGAAAACAAGCTCTTATGCCTGGGTATGTTTTCCCATGCACTTCGAGGAGAACGCAACCGACAGTTCCTGGTAGGGTCATTCATCAGGGTTACTTCCGTCAGGTATAGCAATGTTTCCATATCACTTCCCATGTAGTATTTCTGTATGAAAGCTTTTAGCCGTTTCCATAGCAGTTCCTTGTTTATGCACATGAAAAAGCTCTTTATGTCAAGTTTCAACACCCAGCAATCGGAAGTATATCCATTAGAAACTTTCCGGATGCTCTCATATAGTTGGCTTATCCCGCATGCGGTACCTTTCCCTTTTCGGCAACTGGTAGTTTCATCTATGAATAGACCTTCAAACAAAGGTGTCAGACGCATACCTATATAGCAATGGCATATTCTGTCACGGAAGATCGCTGCAAAGATTTCACGCTTGACCGGCTTGTTGATAACAAAAGCGCTGTTTGTGCCGGGAGAGTACCGCCTTTCGACGATTTCCCTCCACAGTTCAAAACAATTGCTCTCATAGTTTACCTCGAAGGCCAAAGCTGCATCAGTATTTCTCTTGCCTTTCCGAAAGAGGAAATAAGCCTCCAGAATATCTGCAAGAAGTATGTCATTGGCATTATCCATATGTATATATTTACAAGTAAAGCGGAAACGGGACGGACCCAATTGTTGTTGTTCTGATTGTTGTTGTTCCTATTGCCATTGTCCCAATTGAGAACGATTCATGCCGTCACTGACTTGGTCTTAACTCCTTGCGAAGTGGACGGCCCTTCTCTCATAAATATTGCTCACTCCATGGCACCGTGATGTCATGGATTCCGGCTTTCAGACTGACGTCTGTTTTTCCAAGCGGATATTTGTTTGCCGATGCCCACTGTCATGGCTGCAATAGTCGCGGTCTGCTTCAAGGTTATAATTTTCTTCTCTGTGCTCAGTCTGAGCAAGACTTTCAGCAATTCAAACTTGACTTGAAAGCCTTGCAAGTAACGCTGGCGGTTCACTTCCTCCTTTGTCATGTTCGCAAGCTGAATGTACTCGAACAGTTCAAGGGAAACGTTGGTTATTTTCTGACCAACGGTAAACTTGTAGGATTTGGGAAACTTCATCGTTACATCAATCAGATAACTTACCAGTATTTCCGTATCACACCATACTTGTAATTCAGATGCAATCATAATTGTTAAAGGTTAAACAGTTGAAAGGTTAAAGTGAATCAAGAGAGAAAGCGGAAACGGGACGGACCCAATCGACGTTGCCCTGATTGCTGTAGTACCTATTGCCATAGCCCCAATCGAGAACGAAATTATACTTATTATTTTTTCTCGTGGATGACCAATACCAATTGTCCTTTATCGGTTGTTTGCAGGAGATGACCAAACTCGCATTTAGCATAACTTTGTTATTGTAGCCCAAATGGATTTCCTGCAATGTGGGGATATGCCATTGCAGTCCTCCCAGGTTTAATGCAAGCACTTTTTTCGCTATTTTACTTCCTGTATCAGCCAGAGCCTTTGTATTGGCAAGCCCATCGGTGTCTCTCATACCGTACTCAATATCTGGATGACACTTGCCCGTCTGGCCTTTATCCAGTTCAAGCAGAATGTGGGTGTCATTATCCACATCTTCCGGATAGAAGAACAAGGCTTTGCCGTCATTGACTATAACGGCACACAATGCCTTCTCATTCTCTTCGTGCAGTCCCCAAAACTTGGGTTCCACAAACTGTCTGTTTTCGGTAAAGATGAACACACCGTTACCGGCATTGTCTTTTGTGTAAATTCCTTTTTCCATATTGTTGAGAGTTGAATTGATAAATCGTTAAAATGTTAAAGAGAAGCGGAAACGGGACGGACCCAATTGTTGGTGTACTGATCGCTGAAGTTCCTATAGCCATCGACCCAACCGAGAACGAAATGGCTTTTATTAGAATACCTTGTACTTGACCAATGCCAGTTTTTAGGGAATGGTGTGCCGCCAATCAGTAACATCATACGGTCCAAATCGTCACCATATTCATCCATCAAGTTCAACTCTCCACCGGCCGGTATATACCACTGCTTTCCCTGCTTCTTGCAGAATTTCGCGGCAGGGCTTCCAAGCGCTAACAAGGCTTCGGTATTGGCGTATCCGTCGAAATCCTTGATACATTCTCTATAAGTGGAATGAGTCTTCAAGCCGGATGTATTGTCACTGTCAAGCAACGGCAATTCCTTGTCAGAACCGTTCTTATTAACTATAATCCGATGGCTATCCCTAACAATAGCTATACCGACCGTCTCTTCCTTGCATTCCGAAAAGTAGCCCTCTTTCCAGCAATTACCGGATTTAGTGGCAATGTATATTCCATCCGGCGCTTCGAGAAAAGGGTAATGCTTAACTGATGTGAAAACGTCATGGATTGTTCCGCTACTTGGTTCGTTAATTCTGTTTGTTTCCTTGTTTACCATCGGGTAAACATAAAGGTGTAAATTTTTGATGTTAATGTTCATTTCCTATTTTCTTTTTAAGTTTCTTACTCATTTTTCGGCACTGCCGTGCCTTGTCCTGCTCGCAAGGCTTTTGGCAATGCTTGTCAATCAATTCTGCACTATTGTCAAGGAGCCGAATTAGATTTTGTATATCAGTCTTGCATAGGTCCATGGCCATTCATGGGATTTCTATTTTATCAAAGTCAATACCTCGCTCATTCATAAAGTCACCTAAGGCTATGATGTTTTCACGAGTAGTAGTGACCTTGAACGCTCTCGTCAATAATTCAGGCTGTCGTATTCTGGATTGACCAAAAGGTACTTGTTCGTCAACTTTTTGATTTGCCATTGAAAACGGATTGACCGGACGTGATTTGCCCTGTTCTGCTTCATCAGCTTTACGAGCTTCTTCCGCTTGTTGCTTTTCTTTTTCCGATTTAATCTTAGCTTCTTCTACTGCCTTAGCTCGTTCCCGCTGTTCTTTCAGACGGTTTGCATATTGAATCGTAGAAGTGATGTTGAGTGTATCCATGTAATAAGTACGGAGAACATCATAATCTTCGCCAAAACCCTTCAGCGTAGATAGCTCGTTTTCAACCTTATTAAATATGGCATCAATATCCGAACAAACAGACTTCATGCTCGCAGTCTTGTTTAGCCATTCAGACTTGAAGACCTTATTGAAATCTACAAGATTAACATTTATTCCATCAAAGTAAGTTTTGATAGTGGCTTTCTTCCTGTCTTTGTATTGCTGCTCGTTCTGCTTGACCACAGTATCAATCTTGGCAGAACACTCACCGATAAGTTTTATGGTTTCGTTCACAACGTCCTTAAACTCCCCGAAAGGTTTCATAAATTCTTTCTCTATTTCAAGACGTTTGGCATTGAGTGCTTTTGTCGCCTTGTTGAGAATTGCCTTATCTTTCTTCGCTTGGTCGATATTCTCATCGTTATAATTGGTAATATCATACATTTGCAAAGAAGCTTTTACCATATCTCTGATTTGCTTTGCATTGGTAGTAAGGCTACCTAACGTCTTTTCACTTACGACCAGTTCTAGGTCGCTTTCTTGAATTGCTAATTGCGTTTCCATTGCTCTATTTGTTTTTGATTAATTTTTCAAATTCATAATACTCATATATTTCTCCGTTATATTCAGATAGTAATTTGTTTATCCAATTGGTATCGCATCTCCCACCATAATACACATAGCATTTTTTTAAGCTTTCAATATCTGAATATGCGATGTTTGACAATACACCGTCGAACATAAGTTTTGCTGCTTTAGTTAAACCATCCCACCATTGACCGAAGCAATGAGTTGTGCTTCCATCTGACATTTTCAAATCAAACTCTCTACCAGCAAATGCTTGAAAATATTTAGAAGGACTTTTATAAAAATAGAAGTTATATATTCCTTCATCTTCTCCGATTATTGTTTCATTGTCGAACTGTGTGTGGATAAACTCAACTTTGCGATTGAATACGAAAAAGATTTGTTTGGATTTGCTTTTGACTATAGCTTCAATTCTTATTGGTCCTTTTGTATTCATCGCTCTATCGTTTTTAAGTTTCTATTCTTAAAAGACTCATGCTGTTCTTTAGTTTTAAGCCATTGGAGGCATCTTTTATTCTTAGGTACAGTCAATTGTGTAACAAGCCCAATCATTTCATCAAATGATAGTTGGTCTGTACTTTTATCTTCAACGTGCACGTCAAAACAGCCGTTATCTAATTGTTTAATTATAATATCCGGTTTCATCATTTTACACGCTTTAAGTTTCTACTATATTTATCAGCTACACGTTCAATAACTTCTGCATTTTCTTCGGAAAGCCATTCTTTAGCGACATTCCAAGCTATACTTTTAGATGCTTTGAAATTGTCAATGCGTGTAGAGTGATGCGACAAACGCCCTTCGGTAGGCTTCAATCCTTTGTCGTGAAGTTCACATAACCCGTTGTGGAAAAATACGCAGTATTCCTCACCTGCTATTGCTTGAATCATAGGGATAGGAATATCAATAACCCCAATCATCATGCCGGCTCCCCATAAGGTCGGAGATAACTTATCGGTATATCCAGCATCTATAAGGTTCTCTATATCTTGCGGAGTTCCGAGGCATGGAGTATGGCATTGCATCTTACATAACGAGCATTTGCATTCGCATGGTTTTCTGCCAGTCTTGCGGATAATGCGATGAAGTTGTGTTTCTTTTATCAATAGACTTCCCATCATTCAATATCCGCTATTTGGTTAATAATGTCATCCGCTATTCTGATACGATTTTCCATTTCAGCAAAAACCTTTTCATCCGGTAGTATGCGAACAATATGAATAGGTTCTATCTGGAATGGGTTGTAAACCACAAAATCAGTCCAATTTGCATTACAGCACATAATGTGAGCCATACATTGATAAAAGTATTCATACTTCACTTTGAGAAGAGAATCATTGTCATAAACTTCACTTTTATATTTCATAAATGTATTTTGGGACGGACATTTTATCTCAATACATCCACATTCTCCCGATTCTTCGTCATAGAAGAAACCGTCCGGACTACTTGCGAAATTAGGAATAGTGGGGTGCTTGCACGACCCCACTTCCACAATATGCCTTTCTGTCAGTCTTGAATACAAATCACGCGCACTCGCTTCCTGCTCTGTCCCGAATTTCATAGCTTTGCTTTCTACGTTGACAGCAGACAAATATTCAGCAAACGCAATATTATCGTTTACTATTTCAGGATTCATTGCCCGTTCTGCTGCAACTTGGAAAATGTAATTCTTGGCAGTATCGCTGAACATGTCGCTTCTTCCACTTTTCATAAGCAATCCAGCATTGCTACCTGTAATGTTCCCGAGACGACATCTAAACCAGTCAAGCGACTTTTGTTCCGCATTTTCTATCATAACAATGTTTTTTGAGCCGATTTATTATTCGTGTCATTTTGAGACTGATTTATAGAATGCTCCGCTTTTGACTGTTCTTCCACACCTGCGGATTTTGCTGCGATTTCGGCAAGTTTGTTGACTTTAGATTCTTTATCTGTGACATCCTCATATTCAGTAAACTTAACTTCTTGCTCTTCTTGTGTGTACATTGCACCTAGTTGGGCTGGAAAAGCTTCCCGTAATGCTTGAACCTTGGCAATCTTAGAAATCATAGTAGATTTTTTTTCATTCCATATAGACTGCTTTTTATCGTATTCGGAAAGATTTACTTTCGCTACAATAGGGAATTTACGGTCAGAACGGTAAACTTCACACCACCCACCAACAAGAACATCTGTTTTTTCATTATAGAAGCATCCTTCCACTTCTACAATTTGATTGTCTCTAACTATAATAATACCGGCTTTGAAACCTTCATATTGCTCACTCGCATCAGCACGCTTGAAAAACGCTTCTTTACTGACAATCATTTGGGCCGGCTGTTGTCCAAATTTTACAAGAAATGCTTCATTCAAGAACGGGTTAAGCTGGTTGAATTTACAAATACTGATAAACTGTACAATATCTTGGTCAGAGACCTGACCGTTACCTTTTGTTAGGTAATTGCGCACAATATCAAATGATAATGCCACATCACTACCAGCAACTTGATAAATAGTCTTGCCTTTACCAAATATTGCCAATGCATCATTTTCCTGCTTTGTTAACTTATTTTCTTCCATTACTCTTAATATTTAAAGGTTTAACAATATCTCGACAACCCCTGTGCTAAGCAAAGGCTGGTTCTTTCTTCTTCTAAGCTTTTGTCGGTATATCCAGATGAAATCTTGGAAGAATGCAATTTTAGTTTCTGGTTGATTTCTATTTTGACATCAATTATGTCTTCCTTGATAAGTTGGATAATCTCCTCTTTAGGAGAATACCCATATTCAGGAAGATATTCAAGTTCACATGACTCAACTTTTTTAAGTTCCTTTTCCAATTGATGAAGTTCATCATACATTTTGTTCTCTTTTATAAGTTTCATAAACGATGCCTACAGCAGCCAACAGCTCTTTCATTCTGGAGTTTTTCTTTTCCACACCATCATACATGGCTGCTTTAAATTGAACTTCGATGGCATAACTTACCAGTTCCTCATGGCTCATAGCCAACATTTCTTCTTTTGTTTTCATTGCTCTTATGTGCATTTAGTTATACATGTTTTACTTAAAATTTTACACATCATTCATTTTCTTCCTCCAGCCTTTTACCGTGCTTTTCCAAATAGACCGAAGACCAAGAAAACACGATGAATGCAATCCAAAACCATATGCTATCAGGATTAGCACTTAATACTACTACGGTAAATGATAAAACCCATATTGTCAAGAGAGGTGTTCTTTTCATAACTAGTTGATTATCTTTTTATTATGATGTAAAACTACTTTATTTTTGACTTTTGGCCAAACGTTATACTTTCAAATTCCTTGTCATTAACTTAGTATAACTATTTGGCAATCACTATTTTAAAGAAGCATGTTTTACCACATCATAAGCATTGCAATACCATCTACCATTTTGACGGTCTGCCGGTTTTTTTTCGGCACGTATTGCACCGGAACCAACTAGACGAAACAAACGTCCTCTTCCACCAACTATATCAGCCGCTTCACGCTGACCGAAAGTCTTGTTGTTAAGAACAATCTTCAATACATCCTCGTTAATCATGCCTATTAATCTTTGAAAAGGTTATTTTTGTGAGCATATTGAATGAATTCTGACTTCTCGTGGATGTTTAATTTGATATAAACTGATTTGATATGATTTTTTACAGTATGAGGAGAGAGATATAATCTGTCTGCAATCTCATCATTGTCAAGTCCATCATAAACCAGATGCATAACTCTCATTTCCGCATCCGATATACGGCTATTGAACTGTGGATTGCAAATGACACCTTCATACTTACATTCACCTCGCATTGGGCATCTTACACGCTCAAAATTAAAACCTCCTTTTTTATCAATATCACGACTGGTATTATCCAGTTCCCCAAAATTGCATTTACAGAATCTATTGACCATCAGAAAATGAAAATATGGGATATTTCCCGAACTTTTTCTATAACATTCCGTTAATGCCTGATAAGCTTTAGGATAACATTCCCTTATGCGCTCCAAGATGTCTTTAACAAGAATCGTATCCTTGTCTGTAATCGGATTGTTGCTTCCGTCAGGGAACATACACCAAAGTTCGTCTTCAAATATGTAGAATTCTAAATCTTTCATGGCTCATTATTTTTCACTTTACCATAAATTCTCTGGAGATATTCCAGTTATTTCTGAAAGCACAGAAATATGTTCCGGTTTATTGGGCTTCATGCCGTACATAATCCAGTTCCTTACAGCAGTAGAGGAAACTCCGGTTTTTTTTGCTATTTCATTAATGAACTCTGTTTTTGGATGAGTTGAATCCGGAAGGTTTTGGTAATAGCCCTTTAGGGTCATTTGTGAACCTTCCGCATAGATTTCACTTGTTTTTAGTTTATCTTTCATTATCTTTGTAGTATTGTATATTATATGCTTTTGCAAATATATCAATTATAGATAAATAAACACTATAAAACAGATATATTTAACTTATTTTTATATGGATAACAGATTAAAGTATCTAAGAAAATATCTAAGGATGACCCAGGCACAACTTGCTGAAGTATTACACATGAGGCAAAATAGTTATTCTCAGATTGAAATAGGAAACGTATCACTAACAGATAAAAATAAATATTTGTTAGAGAATAAGTATCATCTAACCCCAGGGTGGTTGGACGGAGAAGATGTACCAATGTTCATAAAAGGGGATGCTATAGCTGGAATTATGGAAAAAAGACTTCCTATAACCAACAAGGAGAAGCTGAAAGAACAAATATTGGATGAGCTTGTGGAACAAAGGCTGGAAACACAAAATGGCTGTGTAACAATGAGCAGAGAGGTTTTCGAGCAAATATCAAGGCTAACAGAAACCGTACTGTCTCAGCAAAGAACCATAGAGTCTATGCAGGACCATAATAAAAAATTTCTTGCCCAGCAGGAAAATGCTGTCAGATGTGCGCATGCAAGTGGGTCGGATATTTCAATGAACGACATAAAGAGCCAAAGTATAAATAAAGAATAAAATGAATATATCAGACGAAGGAATAGCTATAAGCAATCGTTTTTTTAAAGCGATAGCAATACTAAAGGAACAAAAAAGGATTAGAGGGCTACAGACTTTCACAAGAAGGCACAACCTGAACCGGTGGAATGTAAACCAAGTAAAATTCTATCCGGGAAGAAGCGTATTGAAACCCGAATGGATTGTTTACATACACGAGGATTACGGCATATCGGTAGAATGGATAATATTAGGCAAAGAACCTATTTTTGACCCGAACTGGAAAGAAAAGGAATAAAAATGTGCGAAAACTTATCCTTTCATACAACCCATAATCGCACATAGCACTGTATTACAGATTATTAGTTTATAAATTGGAGAAGCATTCGTAACGCGTAGGTCGCCAGTTCAAGTCTGGCTAGCGGCTCGATATTCAAGCACTGATTATCTGGAATAATCAGTGCTTTTTCTTTTCAAGAATCGTTAGAATAAAAAACGCTCTTCTACGAATATATTTGCATAAAACACAATGCCCTTCCAAACAGTTTAATCCATAGCCGCATAATTATCCCAAAGCAAGTAAAGCTAGTTTAAAACAGCACCATCCGATTACAATGATAACTTGAAACATATAGGTACATTATTAAAAGCATAATACACCTTATATTATACATAGTAATCCCCAATATTTGCGGCAACTTTTCAATAACCCAATTTTTCAATCTTAAATAAAGGATTGAGGTGATTGAAGAACACAAGCCAAAATCAAAAGGCTACCATAGATTCCTATAACATACTATAAAAAAATGAAAAGAATCAAATTATTTACAGCGGCTTTGCTGCTGGCGGCTATATCCGCAGGAAACGATGTGTGGGCGCTTTCCGATTCAGGAAAGAAAGACACGCGTCCGATAGAATCACCCAAATTCTTCAGTGGAAACGCCCACCCGCTGCTTCCACCTCCTTCAATTCAGACTCTTTGCAGACTGTCTCTACAAAGATAGACACAGACAAAGACGGCATTCACGACCTTTATTTCGTGTTTAAAGGCAAGGAGCTGAAGGTAGATGAATGGATGTTTGAGAGATTTTGAGCTAGCCTTACTACGCTTTATTTCCACATTTACTAAGAATTATTCGTCCGACATCTGTTGCATTATCGTCCGACAGCTGTCGGACGATAATGCAACAGATGTCGGACGAATAAGCAACAACCGTCGGACGAATAATTCTCTGCAAGGAAAAACATAATCTATCGTAGCCCTCAAAGGTATTCAGCGCAATACCGGAAACTATTCATATGATAAGCACTACGCATTCGACCATCACTACAGATTCTCTCTGAAAAAAGCATGCTCCGACTATGTAGTTTCCAATAAAAAATGTATCTTGCGGAGATTTATTAAATACGATATGAACATGAAACCCTATCTAATCCCCTTCTTTGCAACTGTTGCACTGACCGCAACCGCTCAACAAAAAAACGAGATTACCAGCGTCCTCGAAATACTGGATGTAACCAACGGTAACCGGACTGTCGTAAAAGAATTTCCCTACCGGATTGAAGCTCCCAATTGGACGCCCGACGGGCAATGGCTGCTATACAACAGCGACGGAAAGCTTTACCGCCTTTCCCCCACCTCGCCTGCCGAACCGGAACTGATAAACACCGGATTTGCCCAAAACTGCAACAACGACCACGTCCTCTCGGCCGACGGACAGCAGATAGCCATCAGCCACGGGACGAAAGAAGACTATAAATCGCGCATTTATACACTTCCCATCACGGGCGGAACTCCCCGTTTAATAACACCTATGGCTCCCAGCTACCTCCACGGTTGGAGCCCCAACGGCAAAAAGCTTGCCTATTGCGCCGAACGAAACGGCAACTATGACGTCTATACCATCCCGGCGGAAGGAGGTGAAGAAACCCGCCTGACCACTGCCGAAGGTCTGGATGACGGACCGGAATATTCCCCCTGCGGACAATACATCTGGTTCAATTCCGTACGCACCGGACTCATGCAAGTCTGGCGCATGAAGGCAGACGGCTCCGAACAGACCCAGATGACCTTTGACGAAACCCGTAACTCCTGGTTCCCCCACATCTCCCCTGACGGAAAATCCGTTGTATTCATCACCTACTACAAAGGTGACCTGGAACCGGGAGAGCACCTGGCAAACAAGAACGTAGAGCTGCGCCTAATGCCCGCAAACGGTGGAGAACCCAAGACATTGTTAAAGCTTTTCGGTGGACAAGGCACCATCAATGTCAACTCATGGGCACCGGACAGCAAACGCATAGCCTTTGTCAGCTATCGAATTAACTGATATGACTTGATGGTTTTCACTCCATTTTTTACTAACTTTGCCCGACTAAAGATGCAGTAAAACAAAATGGAAAAGAAGAAAATCATTATCGGAACATTCGTCGCACTGATTCTTATTGGAGCAGCTTGTGCAGGAACAGTATACTACTATCTGTTTGCCCCGCAATTCCATCCGAAAAAGACAGTCTATATCTATATAGACCGCGACGACACCGCCGACTCCATATATAATAAGGTGGAACAACAAGGCCATCCTCGAAGCTTCACCGGCTTCCGCTGGATGGCCCAATACAAGAAATATTCCGAAAATATACACACCGGACGCTACGCCATCCGGCCGGGGGAAAACGTATATCACGTATTCAGCCGTCTGTACCGCGGATATCAAGAACCTACGAACCTCACCGTCGGCAGCGTACGCACACTGGACCGGCTGGCACGCAGCGTAGGCAAACAGCTCATGATAGACTCCGCCGAAATAGCCGGATTGATGAACGACTCCGCATTCCAACAAAAACTGGGATACAACAAAGAGACCCTGCCCTGCCTCTTCATCCCCGAAACCTACCAAGTCTATTGGGACATGAGTGCAGAAGAGTTCTTCGAAAGAATGCAAAAAGAGCACCAGAAGTTCTGGAACCAGGAACGCTTAGACAAAGCCACCGCCATCGGAATGACCCCGACGGAAGTCTGCACCCTCGCCTCCATCGTCGAGGAAGAGACAAACAACAATCCCGAAAAACCAATGGTGGCAGGGCTCTACATCAACCGCCTGCACACCGGCATGCCCCTGCAAGCCGACCCTACCATCAAATTTGCCTTGCAGGACTTCGGCTTGCGGAGAATTACGAATGCCCATCTGGCAGTAGAATCCCCCTACAATACCTATCTCAACACCGGACTACCTCCCGGTCCCATACGCATCCCCTCACCCATCGGGCTGGATGCTGTGCTGAACCATACGAAACACAACTACCTCTACATGTGTGCCAAAGAGGACTTCTCGGGCACCCATAACTTTGCATCCAATTATGCCGAGCACATGAAAAATGCAAGAAAATATTGGAATGCATTAAACGAAAGAAAGATTTTCAAGTAATCTGCTGATAAAATAAAAGCAAAATCCTATATTTGCGTCAAATATTAATCCATGACTAACACTTAAATATTCAGATATGAGCAAGCAACTCTTACTTGGCGATGAAGCCATTGCACAAGCTGCATTAGACGCCGGACTTTCGGGTGTATATGCCTATCCCGGCACTCCTTCTACGGAAATCACCGAATATATTCAGATGGCACCGATTACTGCCGAAAAGAACATCCATAACCGCTGGTGCTCTAACGAGAAAACTGCGATGGAGGCTGCCCTGGGCATGTCCTTTGCAGGCAAGCGTTCACTGGTGTGCATGAAGCACGTGGGTATGAACGTAGCTGCCGACTGTTTCATCAATTCCGCCATTACCGGAGTAAAAGGCGGTCTGATAGTCATTGCTGCCGACGACCCCAGTATGCACTCTTCACAGAATGAGCAGGACAGCCGTTTCTATGGCGACTTCTCCCTCATCCCGATGTACGAACCAAGCAACCAGCAAGAAGCATACGACATGGCGTACAACGGATTCAACTTCTCCGAACAGACCGGCGAACCCATCCTGATGCGCATGGTTACGCGCCTGGCACACTCCCGTTCCGGCGTAGAGCGCAAGGAGCAACAACCGCAGAATGAGATTTCCTTCAGCGAAGACCCGCGTCAGTTCATCCTCCTGCCGGGTAATGCACGCAAACGCTACAAAGCATTGCTGCAACGCCAGGACGAATTTATCAAAGCTTCTGAAAACTCCGCTTACAACAAATATACCGACGGCCCCAACAAAAAGCTGGGTATCGTGGCATGCGGCATCGGCTACAACTACCTGATGGAGAACTATCCCGAAGGTTGCGAATATCCGGTACTGAAAATCGGACAATACCCGTTGCCCAAGAAACAGCTGATGCAGCTGGTAGAAGCATGTGACGAGATTCTGGTACTGGAAGACGGACAACCGTTCGTAGAAAAACAGCTGAAAGGCTATCTGGGCATCGGCATCAAAGTAAAAGGCCGTTTGGACGGCACTCTTTCACAAGACGGAGAGCTGAACCCGGACAGCGTGGCACGTGCCGTAGGCAAGGAGAACAAGGCTGAATTCAGCGTTCCTTCTCTGGTAGAGATGCGCCCGCCCGCTTTGTGCGAGGGTTGCGGCCATCGCGACATGTACACGGTGCTGACCCAAGTATTGAAAGAAGAATATCCCACTTATAAGGTGTTCAGCGACATTGGTTGCTACACGCTGGGAGCCAATGCCCCATTCAACGCCATTAACTCTTGTGTGGATATGGGCGCCTCCATCACCATGGCGAAGGGTGCTTCAGATGCCGGCCTGCATCCTGCCGTAGCCGTCATCGGCGACTCCACCTTCACCCACTCGGGCATGACGGGACTGCTGGATTGCGTCAACGAAAACGCCGACGTCACCATCGTCATCTCCGACAACGAAACCACCGCCATGACCGGAGGACAAGATTCTGCCGGCACCGGACGTCTGGAAGCCATCTGCGCCGGCATCGGTGTAGCTCCCGAACACATCCGCGTCGTAGTGCCCTTGAAGAAAAACTACGAAGAGATGAAGCAAATTATCCGGGAAGAAATCGAGTACCACGGCATATCCGTCATCATCCCCCGCAGAGAATGTATCCAAACATTAGCACGCAAAAAAAGAAACAAGTAAAGCCATGAAAAAAGACATCATACTTTCCGGCGTAGGAGGACAAGGTATCCTCTCCATCGCCACCGTAATCGGCAAAGCAGCCCTCAAGGACGGACTCTACATGAAGCAGGCAGAAGTACACGGCATGAGCCAGCGAGGCGGCGACGTGCAGTCCAACCTGCGCATCAGCGACCAACCCATCGCTTCGGACCTCATTCCCACAGGAAAATGCGACCTCATCATCTCCCTGGAACCGATGGAAGCACTGCGCTACCTCCCCTACCTCAGCCCCGAAGGTTGGCTGGTGACCAATGAAGCCCCCTTCATCAACATTCCCAACTATCCGGCAGAAGAAGACATCAAGGCCGAAATCAACAAGCTGCCGCATAAAATCATGCTGAACGTAAACGAAGTGGCAAAAGAAGTCGGCTCTCCCCGCGTAGCGAACATCGTACTGCTGGGCGCCACCATCCCCTTCCTCGGCATCGACTACGCAAAGGTGCAAGACAGCATCCGCGAAATCTTCCAACGCAAGGGCGACGCCATTGTAGAGCTGAACCTCAAAGCATTGGCTGCCGGCAAAGAGATTGCTGAAAAACTGATGTAAACTATAATTGACTCTAAATTTCAACATACCATGAATAACAAATACTGGGAAGAAGAGATTGAAACGATGCCCCGTGAGCAGTTGCGCGAACTGCAACTGCAACGGTTAAAAAAGACTGTCAGCATTGCCGCCAACTCTCCTTATTATAAAAAGGTATTCCAAGAGCATGGCATCACTGCCGACAGCATCCGGTCTATAGAAGACATACGTAAGATACCGTTTACTACCAAGGCCGATATGCGCGCCAATTATCCTTTTGGATTAGTAGCAGGCGATATGCGTGAGGACGGAGTACGTATCCATTCTTCCAGTGGCACTACGGGCACGCCGACGGTCATCGTACACTCCCAACACGATTTGGACTCTTGGGCTAACTTAGTGGCACGCTGCCTCTATATGGTAGGTATCCGTAAGACGGATGTTTTCCAAAACAGCTCCGGTTACGGCATGTTCACCGGAGGACTGGGCTTTCAGTATGGAGCCGAACGTCTGGGTGCGCTGACTGTTCCTGCCGCTGCCGGAAACAGCAAGCGTCAGATAAAGTTCATCACCGACTTCAAGACCACTGCCCTGCATGCCATTCCCAGCTATGCCATCCGCTTGGCAGAGGTATTCCAGGAAGAAGGGATGGACCCCGCCGACACAAGTCTGAAAACGCTTGTTATCGGTGCCGAACCCCACACAGACGAGCAACGCAGAAAGATTGAACGCATGCTTGGCGTCAAAGCCTACAACAGCTTTGGTATGACTGAAATGAACGGTCCCGGCGTAGCCTTCGAGTGCACCGAACAAGACGGCATGCACTTCTGGGAAGATTGCTACCTGGTCGAAATCATTAACCCGGAAACCGGCGAACCCGTACCGGAAGGTGAAATCGGCGAACTGGTACTGACAACGCTGGACAGAGAGATGATGCCCCTCATCCGCTACCGTACACGCGACCTTACCCGCATCCTGCCCGGCAAGTGCCCTTGCGGACGTACCCACATCCGTATAGACCGCATCAAAGGCCGTAGCGACGATATGTTCATCATCAAGGGAGTCAATATCTTCCCCATGCAGGTGGAAAAGGTGCTGGTACAATTCCCCGAATTGGGCAGCAATTATCTCATCACGCTCGAAACGGTCAATAACCAGGATGAGATGATCGTGGAAGTTGAACTTAGCGACCTCTCTACCGACAATTACATCGAGCTGCAAAAGATTAGCAAAGCCATTACCCGCCAGCTGAAAGACGAGATTCTGGTCACTCCGAAGTTACGGTTGGTAAAGAAAGGCTCCTTGCCGCAGAGCGAAGGAAAAGCCGTCAGGGTAAAAGACTTACGGGACAACAAATAAACTGTAAAAAAAACTCTTTTCAAAATAGACCATCTGTTCACCCGATACAGATGGTCTGTCTTGTATAAACACATCATCTATCTTCCCTTGACACATCATCTGTTTCAGCATCACGTATCATCGTTTCACAATCACCCACATCCGCATAAAACGAAAGAGGAACGGTTATCCAAACAGATTACCGTTCCTCTTTTATAGAAAGCCGCACCGATGATGTGATGAAACTCCGTATGACATGATTTGAGTGCTCCTCCTCTTTGTAATCCACCGACTCAAGAGTTACCCCGAAGGGCGTGGCCCGCCATTGAGAAGCGAAGCTTGTCTCGGTATTTCATAAAAATTGATGAGTTTCCCGATCCAATCAATGCGGCTATTTTTTCTATAACAAAGGTAATGAGTTTCTATGAAAGAAACAAGTAAAAGCAGTAAATTGTTTCAAGTCCTTTTCAAGTTTTAACCCCTCCCCGGAGTATCAGAAAACAAAAAGTGCTGACTACCAAAAGAGTAATCAGCACCTCGTAATTTATCTGCTAACTGTTTTTATGCAGCCTTTGCTTTAGCAACGATAGCCTTGAAAGCCTCCGGATGGTTCATCGCTAAATCAGCCAACACTTTGCGGTTGATTTCGATACCAGCTTTGTGCAAAGCGCCCATCAGCTTAGAGTAAGACATACCTTCCAGACGAGCGGCAGCGTTGATACGCTGAATCCACAAAGCACGGAAGTTTCTCTTCTTGTTCTTACGGTCACGGAACGCATAGGTCAAACCTTTTTCCCAAGTATTCTTGGCAACGGTCCAAACGTTCTTTCTTGCACCAAAGTAACCTCTGGTCAATTTCAAAATTTTCTTTCTTCTTGCTTTAGAAGCAACATGATTTACTGATCTTGGCATAGTTTTACTTGTTTTTGAATGTTAGCGCCGTTACTTCACGCAGCGGACTTAAAGCTAATGCATTCGGTTAATAACTTTAATACTTTTGTACGCTTTTCAATTACTTCATTGCTAAGAGCTCTTTCACCTGGCTTACATCTGTTGTACTAACAAGTGTAGAGTAGCACAAGTTTCTTTTCTGCTTCTTAGTTTTCTTAGTCAGGATGTGACTATGAAAAGCGTGCTTTCTTTTGATTTTACCTGTTCCGGTAAGAGTAAATCTCTTTTTAGAACCGGAGTTAGTCTTCATCTTTGGCATCTTTTTAAACTTTTTAATTATTAAATTATATGGCAACGCACTATACCTATGGCGTTACTCACTTCTTTATTCTTCTTCGGTTTCAGCCGACGCAGCCTTTGGCGCATCTTCTGCAGGCTTGGGAGCCGCGCTCTTCTTAGGTGCCGCCACTTTCTTCGGAGAGAGCTGGATTGTCATTCTCTTTCCTTCCAAAACCGGCATCTGGTCTACCTTCGCATAGTCTTCCAAATCATTGGCAAAACGGAGCAGCAACACTTCACCTTGCTCTTTGAACAAGATGGAACGTCCTTTAAAGAATACGTAGGCCTTCACCTTGTCACCATCTTCCAAAAAGCCTTTAGCATGCTTCAACTTGAAGTTATAGTCATGGTCATCTGTCTGAGGTCCAAAACGTATTTCCTTCACGTTCACTTTTACCTGCTTTGCCTTTTGCTCTTTCTGACGCTTCTTTAACTGATAAAGAAATTTAGAATAATCAATAATACGACAAACAGGGGGTTGTGCATTTGGAGAAATCTCCACGAGATCCGCTTCATGTTCTTCAGCAAGTCTTAAAGCCTGCGCTATCGGATACACTTTTGGTTCTACTTCATCGCCCACTATGCGGACTTCTTTGGCCCGGATTTGTTCGTTAATCCGATGTTGCCCTTTTAAGCTGTCATTCTTCATTAAATAACGTTTACTTCCAGTTTGTTTCTTATTTACTATTCCCAAATTAATGTTTTTGTTAAGTAAAAGCGAACTTTAGAACATCTAATATATGCTATGCTTCTACAATTGGGCGCAAAGTTACCATTTATTTATCATATTCTGAACTTCTTCGTTCATTTTTTTGGCAAATTCTTCAAATTTCATGGTTCCTTTATCACCTTCTCCCTGCTTGCGGACAGCAACTTCCTTGTTTTCAGCCTCCTTTTCACCTACAACCAGCATGTACGGAATACGCTTCATCTCATTGTCACGAATCTTACGACCAATCTTTTCATTGCGTTCATCCACAATGGCACGGATGTCATATCGCTTCAAATATTGTTTCACTTCATGCGCATAGTCGTTGAACTTCTCGCTGATAGGCAGGATGGCAACCTGGTCGGGAGTCAGCCACAACGGGAACTTACCGGCCGTATGCTCAATAAGCACAGCCACGAAGCGTTCCATGGAGCCGAACGGAGCACGGTGAACCATTACGGGACGGTGCTTCTGATTGTCGGCACCGGTATATTCCAGCTGGAAACGTTCCGGCAGGTTGTAGTCCACCTGGATGGTACCCAGCTGCCAACGGCGACCGATGGCATCCTTCACCATGAAGTCCAGTTTAGGACCATAGAAAGCGGCTTCTCCATATTCTATTTTTGCCTTCAGCCCCTTTTCTTCACAAGCTTCGATGATGGCGCGTTCTGCTTTTTCCCAGTTCTCGTCGCTACCGATATATTTTTCGCGGTTCACCTTGTCGCGCAAGGAAATCTGTGCCTCGAAGTTCTCGAAGTCCATAGATTCGAACACGATGGAGATAATGTCCATTACACGGAGGAACTCATCCTTCACCTGGTCCGGACGGCAGAAGATATGCGCATCATCCTGCGTAAAGCTACGTACACGTGTCAAACCGTGCAACTCGCCACTCTGCTCGTAACGGCAAACCGTACCGAACTCTGCCAAACGTAAAGGCAGGTCTTTGTAAGAACGGGGTGAGTTCTTGTAAATCATACAGTGGTGAGGACAGTTCATCGGTTTCAAGAAGTATTCCTCTCCTTCTTCCGGTGTGTGGATGGGCTGGAAGGAGTCCTTACCATATTTTGCATAGTGTCCAGAAGTGATGTAAAGCAATTTGTTGCCGATGGGCGGACACATTACTTCCTGATAATCGTAACGGGCCTGAATGCGGCGCAAGAAGTCCTGCAAGCGGATACGCAGTGCAGTACCTTTGGGTAGCCACATCGGGAGCCCCTTACCTACGGTGTCAGAAAACATGAACAAGTCCATCTCCTTACCGATTTTGCGGTGGTCACGCTTCTTGGCTTCTTCCAGCAGAACAAGATACTCATCCAGCATCTTCTTCTTCGGGAAGGTGATACCATAGATACGGGTCATCATCTTACGGTCCTCCTGTCCACGCCAATAAGCACCGGCAACGGAAGTCAGCTTGATAGCTTTGATAGGCGCTGTGGTCATCAAGTGAGGGCCACGGCACAAGTCGGTAAATGCACCCTGCGTATAAGTTGTGATGTGGCCGTCTTCCAATTCGGAAATCAGCTCGCATTTATAAGTTTCTCCACGGTCACCGAACATCTTCAAAGCATCCGCCTTGGCAATGTCTTGTCTGACAACTGCTTCTTTCTTAGCCACCAGTTCAGCCATCTTTTTCTCAATGGCTGGCAGGTCAGCTTCCTTGATAGTCGTTTCACCCGGGTCCACATCATAGTAGAAACCGTTTTCGATAGCAGGACCTATACCGAACTGGATGCCCGGATAGAGTTCCTGCAAAGCTTCGGCCAGCAAGTGGGCACTGGTATGCCAAAAGGCATGCTTACCCTGCTCATCCTCCCATTTATAAAGAACCACTTCAGCGTCTTGCATGATAGGACGCCCCAAATCATAAATTTCTCCGTTCACGCCACAAGCCAGCACGTCTTGTGCCAATCGCGAACTGATGCTTTCTGCAATCTGCAGTCCCGTTACTCCTTCGTTATATTCACGAACAGAGCCGTCTGGAAATGTTATCTTTATCATAGTTTATATGTATATTTCATTTTTCAGAACGCAAAAATAGCTAATTCTTTTTGATATTCTATTTTTTAGCAAAAAAATGTTATTCCCGTGTATCTGTAAACCTCTTTATGATATTATAGGCCGAGACAATGCCCAACTCTCCGGCTTTACTCAAATCGGCAATACCTTGTTTGTTATTCCCCAGGAAGATGTGCGTCAACCCACGGTTAAAGTATGCTTCAGCAAAATCGGGACTCAGCTCAATCGCCTTGTCATAATCCGCCAAGGCGGCACGGTAATCCTTCAGTAACGAAGACACATTGCCACGGTTATAATAGCCATAGACAAAATCAGGAGCCAATAGAATAACGTGGTCCAGGTCATTCTTCACAACTTCATAATCGATGGCCGTCACTTCTGGCTTCTTCATTTCCGTTGTACCCGAAGTGGCGCCTTCACTCATTGTGGCTTCGGCCTTTTTATATTCCAGTTGCTTATAACGCACCAAAGCACGCATAAAGTATGCCGGAAAGAAAGTGTCGTCCAACAAGATACTCTTTGTAAAGTCATCTATGGAACTGGCAAAATCCTGAACCAGATAGAAGTCCAGACCTCTCATGAAACGTTTCTTGGCGTTCTTCTCGTCAGCCACCACATCAGACGTATGAGCGTCTATCAAAGCAAAGTGGAAGCGTACTTGTTCCTCCGTCAGCGGAGCTTCCATATTGGTGATGCGCAGTGGCTTCGGGAACAGTTTCGAATGGTTCAGTTCCTCAATATACTTATGATAATGTACGATACGTTTCACATCGCTCAGTTTCTCATAATAAGTCAAAGCATACATCGGCTCAAGCTTGATGGTCACATTTCGGTCTTGTACACGTCCGCGATAATCGCTCTTATAACGCTGGTCAACTTCCGAATCGTCCGCTATTACAATTTTCCGATAATTTTCCATGTTCTTGTCGGATTTCTTACGGGTCTTCCCGCCATCTCCATTGGAGTTTTCCGAGGAATTATCCGCAACATCCTTACTGTCGTCACCTTCCTTTTTGTCACCGGAAGAAACACCGTTACGCTTGTCTATCTGCATCTTCATGATTTTGAACTCATCCTGCTCGGCTCCCTTATGGTCGCCAATCTTTTTACGGGCTTCGGCACGCTGATAATAGCCGGCCATAAAGTTAGGATATTCTGCAATCACTTTGGAATAGTCACTGATAGCTCCCCGGTAATCCCCCGTCTGCGCACGTAACAAACCACGATTGAAGGTGGCCATCATGTTATCCGGTTCCATCTTCAACACAAAATCAAAATCCTCTATTGCCCGGTTGTCATCGCCCACCTGGGCACGCAGCAAACCGCGGTTGTAGTGCCCGAGAAAATTATTCGGATCAATATCCAAAGCCAAATCATAGTCACTCATGGCGCCTCTCAAATTATTCTGATGGAAACGCGCCAAGGCACGGTTGATATAGTTACCGGCATTCTTTGCACTCAGATGGATAGACTGGTCCAAATCAGCTTCAGCCTCTTTATACTTCCCCTGCTGGAGGCGTACAATGGCTCTTGCCCCCCATCCATCCGGGTCATAACGGTCCATATCGATGGCTTTGTCAAAATCACGCAAAGCTTGTATCGTATCGTTCTGTTTCAGGGAGACTTCCCCGCGCATCAGATAAGCACGTGTATATCTGGGGGCAATTGTCAGAAGCGTACCCAAATCTTCCTTAGCCGCCTTATAATCTTCTTTCTGAATATGGCAAAGGGAAAGATTATGCCAAAGCACCACATTCTCCGGGTCGTATTTGATGGCAGTTTTATAATCTTCAATCGCCTCGTCAAACTTGTTCTGACGGATACGTGCCAATCCTCTGATTTGGTAAGCACCTACCACAAAAGGGTTCCGCTGAATCGCAGCATCACAATCACTCTCCGCTCCCTGATAGTCATCCAAATTGATTTTTGCCAGTCCACGGAAGAAATAAGGCTCATATAAATAAGGTTTCGCGTTGATTACTTGATTAAAATATTGGATAGAAAGCACGTAATCCTCAAAATACAATGCATTCCGAGCAATGGTCATCACCCGTTCCGTATTGATTTGTGCATACAACAATGTGGGTAACAGCAAAATAGCCGTCAGTATTTTTTTTATCATCTTGTTTTATAAATGCTTGTAAACGAAACAAAAGTAACGTTTTTCGTTTACTTGTCGGGATTAGCGGAACACTTTTTATATTTTTTGAGCCTTTTATACCATATTATATGGTTAAACTTATTTCTTTACGGTTTTCACCTTATAAGTGCAGTGTGCCTTGCCTTTCAACATGGCATTCAGTTTTCCTTTAATCATCTGCTTGCGTAACGGAGACAAATGGTCGATGAACATCTTTCCTTCCAGATGGTCGAACTCGTGCTGCATCACGCGTGCCAGGTAACCTTCGATAATCTCATCGTGCGGTTCCAAGTTCTCGTCCAGGTATTGCACGCGTATTTTGTTGCCACGCTTCACTGATTCATGAATTCCTGGAAGGCTCAAGCAACCCTCGTCCATAGAAACTTCCTCACCGGACACTTCCAGAATATGGGCATTGATATACGCCTTGCGGAAATCTTTATATTCTGGCAAATCATCAGACAAGACATCCAGATTAATGGTTACTACGCGGATAGGCAAACCTATTTGCGGTGCAGCAAGTCCCACACCTTCAGCATTGTCCATCGTTTCAAACATATTCTCAATAAGTTCTTTCAAATTCGGATAGTCCGGGGCAATATCCTCTGCTACCTTTCTCAATACGGGCTGGCCGTACACATAAATGGGTAAAATCATTTCCTTTACTACAAATTACTAATTACAAATTACTTTCTATACATTATAAAAAAGAGAAACGTTTGTTCTCTAAATAAGTTTGCAGAATAATAGTTGCACTGATTTCATCCACCAGTGCTTTATTTTGGCGGTCTTTCTTTTTCAATCCGGCCTCAAGCATCGTCCGATGAGCCAGAACAGAAGTAAAACGCTCGTCTACATATTCAACCGGCATGTCAGGCAGTTTCTTCTTCAGCGAACGGACAAAAGGTTCGATATTCTTCATATTTTCCGAAGCCTCATTGTTCATCTGCTTAGGAAAGCCTACCAAGATACGCTCTACCGGCTCCTTAGCCACATAATCAAGAAGAAACTGCAACAATTGGTGTGTAGGCACAGTTGTCAGTCCATTCGCAATCATCTGCAATGTATCACTCACGGCTATTCCCGTGCGTTTCCGACCGTAGTCTATGGCTATTATTCTACTCATAATGGGCTACAAAATTACGATTAAAATTTGAATT